>Ga0310690_10003166_pt1 | contig 25177 bp, 22 predicted proteins | sample AusTroGonzalo_MG_2_FD_207661 | JGI IMG/M metagenome (GOLD analysis project Ga0310690, IMG submission 207661) | Bovine rumen microbial communities from tropical cattle in Woodstock, Queensland, Australia - Gonzalo_04 (v2) (version 2) | ecosystem: Host-associated > Mammals > Digestive system >... | reverse complement strand
CTAAAAAAGTTATCCTTAACGATAAAGAGACGTCCTTATTGGCGTTGTACAATACATTTAAAAATTTAGAAAAAAAAGAAACTTTCAGACTTATAGATAGAATTATTCATCGGTATGGCCTATCTAAATCCAGCCAATATGGATACGATAAATATGTAGCAAACAGTTCTGATGGCCTAGGTGAATACAACAGAAGAAAGTTTCTACAGATGAGAGAAGACTTTAATAATCGCACCCCATTAGATTACTATTATTACGTCCTATTGTATGTCCTAATTGTTTATTCTTTTAATAATCAAATACGTTTCAATAAGGAAGGAAAATTTAATTTGCCGGTGGGCAAGCGTGATTTTAATCTCAAAATGAGAAGAAAATTGGAAGATTTTATTGATAGAATACAAAAAGGTAATTATGAGTTCAGAAACCAGGATTTTAGAACCGTCGATATTAAAAATTTAACTAAAGACAGCTTCGTTTATTGCGATCCGCCCTATTTGATTACTTGTGCTACATATAATGAGCAAAAACAGTGGACGGAAACCGATGAGCAAGATTTATTGACGTTTTTAGATAAATTAACCGCTAGAGGCATTAAATTCGCATTATCAAATGTTTTGACTCACAAGGGAAAACAAAATCACCTATTAAAGAAATGGGCAAAAAAATATACGATACACTATTTGAATTTTAATTATCAGAATGCTAATTATCACTCCAAAGATTCTGCCAACAATACGCAAGAAGTGCTAATTACTAACTATTAGGAGATTCTATGCCTTCACTTTTTCCTTATAAATCATACGCTTGGAATATTGGAACTACAAGTTTTCGTACGGCAGATTTCCACCGAAAAGTGGAAGAGCAGCTTATGCTTCTTGATGAGTTTTGGCACCTTCCAGGTAATGAAAATAAGGGCTGGAACCCTCAAGTGGAAAGCGAATATTATGACTTTTTACTTTCCAAAGGTTTTGTAAGTGGAAATATTCAAGATCATCTATGGAAGCAGTCCAAAACCGCACGCGAAAAAACATCTGGGCTTGTTGAAATCGGCCTACTTAACTCTAGACGCCGGCTCACTGTGGTGGGGAATCGTTTATTAGAAATTACCAAATCCAAAGACTTTACTAGTGATAACGACTTTTTGCTTCCTAAAGATAGTTTTATTTATTTTAAACAGCTTCTTAAAGTAACACAAGAAGATTGGGGTATTACGCGACCTTTTTTGGTGCTTGGGCGATTGATACAGGCCTGTGAGGATTATTTGGCAGATGAAGAGTTTACATATTTAGCTCCACTTTGTGTAACGAGAGAAATCACAGACTATATCATTGGTAAAATTGCTGAATACAGAAACAATACCATTTCTATTGACGATGTGATCACTGATGTTGTTTTATCTCGATACTCATATCCTTCTGCATTACAATATTTCCTTAAATCTCATGATATAGAAACCGCCATCCTGCAAGTTGGCATGAATCGAAAAAGCACACGATTTGATAGATGTTATATCCCATTATATAATGCTTTAAAAAATGTCTACATAGATGGAGATGAATTTGCATTACCGTCATTGTTACAAGCGGTAAAAAATATTAATAAGGTTAATTCTAAAATTGGATCACCGTGGAGGAAGTTATTGTTTTCTCGCAGAAAAGTGGTGAGCTTGGAGGATTTGACTGAAAATGATTTTTCAAATGTTTCGTCGGAAGAAGAATTAAGAAAAATTTTCTTTAAATATTTGCATCTCTACAAAATTAAAGCTACTTTGGAAGATTATAAAGATCTTAATAAACGTTATTTACGAAGTACTAATGTTATCTCATTTTCCGATAATAAGATTTGTTTTACTCCTCTTTTGCATAGTTTTTTTAAAACAGAAGCTAAAGAAATTTTTGAAGAGGCCTTTGCTGCTTCGCGTGCAAATTTGGTTTTAGATGTTTCATTGCCGGAGATTCATCCCAAATTAGTGTTTAATAAACAAGCAATTATTTCTTCGTTTAATACAGAAAATAATACAACAATCACTTCTATTTCTGAGTTGTATGGTGATTTAGAACAAAAGCGATACCACCAGTTTAGGACTTTAATAGATGAAAGATTTCCAAACGATGTTATATTGAAAATGCTCAAGCAATTTGAATCCAGACAAGAAGATGATAAAATTATTGCTTTGGTCAAGAGTGAAGAGGCTGATATCCCCACTATTTTTGAATATATAGTGGGTATTATCTGGTATCGTTTGAGTGAATATAAGGGAAAAATTTTGGATTTTATGAATTTGTCATTAGATGCCGATCTTTTGCCCTTAACACACGCAGGTGGAGGAGAATCTGATATTGTTTATAAATATAGCCAGACTCCCGATTATCCTGCACACACTTTATTAATTGAATGCACTCTTATGGAAGGAACAACTCAGCGAAGAGGAGAAATGGAACCCGTTTCGAGACATTTAGGAAATCATATATTAAGAACTGGGGAAAATGCATATTGCACATTTATCTCCCCTTATCTAGATATAAATGTACTTACTCATTTTAGAAGTCTAAAACATATGGGCTATTACGATCCACAAAATTATGCTAACCATGTACCAAGCTTAAAAGTTATACCTATAAAGACCAATGAATTAAAGGTGATTTTACAAAAAGGTACTAAGTATAAAGAATTATATTCTATTATGGATAGAGCCTTCCAAAAAGAGTCGGCCATACCCAATTGGTATGAAAATGAATTGGCTGCGCATTTATAAATAGAATTAATGAGAGATATAAAATGTTCAATAGCAAACAATTAGGGCACGGCGATGAATCTGGTTTTATTTTCGCACGAGAAATGTTGCAGGGCGATGTTACAGCTGCAATCAATTTTGACAGGATTCAAAAACACCCGACACAAGGATATATTATCTTTGAGTATCTCTTATGTGAAGAAGGGCAAAATAAAACCCATCATGTGACACCATATACGAGTCATCCAAAACGATATTGGTTTAAAAATAAACGTAAATTTATAGCTTTGTGGGGTATAGCAAAAAATTTAAAAGCCAAATTATATTTAGTAAATTATGCTAAAAAAGGGACTCTCTTTGAGAATGAAATATTATTAATTGAAGTAAAGGACATGAATGATGATGGAATAATTGATGAAAAATTAACTAGATTGACACGGAATGAATTCCAACAATGGTTTAGACGTTTAAATAAAGAGTGTTTATAACCTAAAACATCTTATTCTACTTATATCGATTATCGGTTATATTTGCTATACTGTATTTACCATGGAGAGTGTACGAGGGACAAGCCCGATGACTACACAGCAACCTACCAAAGGGCAAGGTGCTAATGCTTGGAAGATGGGAACTAAAACACTTTAAGCCCATCTTAGCGATGGGTTTTCTTTTTGCCTCTCTGTGGAAATTACATAGAGAGGTGTTTTTATGAGTAAAAGAATACAGAAAATATTAAATAAAATTGATAGGATGCGACTATGCCCTGAATGGAGTGATTATTGGCAAGAACTCTACGACAAGGCACCATTTCGAGTTAGAAAACACTTTGTGTTAGAGCAATTCATTAGTCCCATTTTAAGTACAAAAGAATTTTTGAGGGAACGGGATGTGTTGGAAGCCACACTTACGGAAAAAGAGTGGAGTTATCTTATATGGAACTTCTGCGGGCTTAATGAAGCAAGAATCGCTTATGATAAACGCATGAAAAAGCACCACCCTGAGTTTAATGTTCACAGAGCCAATTCGGACCGTCTTTCTGCCAAAAGTATGTCAAAATGACAAAATAAAATACTATTTCGATTCGTATATTAGGAATAGAACTTGGGAAACTTTTTCTGCCATTTTTCTGCCGAGTGGTTTTATACATTTTGATACATAAGTTGTCAAAATGAAGACATCTCTCGTCGAGAACTATAAAAGTTCTAGCCACATTCTGCGCATCGAATTTTTGGCTTTGTGCTCTTTTTAGTGTCCAAATTGTACACCATTTTTGCCTGCTAATTTATAAATCCTCGACGAGAAAATGACAAAATTATAGTGTCCAAAATTCTGCCATTTTATGCCAAAAATGAGTGATTTTTCGGGTTTTTGAAAAGTGATAGGTTTTGAGGGTTTTGTCGTCGAGAAATGATAAAAAAATACCCGCTCTTTTTCAGAACGGTTTTTTGCTTAATAGTGCGCCCGACAGGAATCGAACCTGTACCAACAGCTTCGGAGGCTGCTATGATATCCATTTCACCACGGGCGCGGTTTACTAAATTATAGCATACTTTCAAGCAGTGATTTTGCTTTTTCCGTCAGGGATTCAGTGTTTTCCGGTGCAGGGCAGCCGCCCTGTGCAAAATCAGGTCTTCCGCCACCACGGCCACCGAAGGCAGACGCCAGTTCCTTTACCATGGAAGCCGCGCTGAAACTGCCGCCTGTCATTTCCTTTGTGCATGAAACAACAAATGACACTTTTCCCTCTGCCACGCTGTACAGGAAAAATACTGCTTTTTCAGAGTATTTGTTTTTGAGAGTATCGGAAATACTGCGCAGTTCAGGTATTGTGGCGCCTTCTATGCCGGAGCACACCAGTTTTACTCCCTTTACATCGCAGATTTTTTCCTTTGCTCCATGCGGCTCACTGCCGGAGGCTGTCCTGTCCTTTTTCTGTTTCAGTTCCTTTATCTGCTCCTGCAGCTGTTCCACGCGTTTTTCCAGTTCAGACGGGGGGACCGACAGTCTGGCGGCAAGGCCTGTGGCAATCCTGGCCATGCCCTTGAGATACCGCACAGCGGCATATCCTGAAACTCCCTCTATACGACGTACTCCTCTTGAAACAGAGGACTCCCTAAGTATCTGTATGGAAATAAGTTCCTTGAGATTGTTTATATGTGTCCCGCCGCAAAGTTCAAGGCTGTATCTGTCCGCAGCATTGTCAAAACCATTTCTGTTTATAAGTACAAAACGTGCCGGATCTGCGTATTTCTCGCCCAATAGAGTAGTAGCGCCAAGTTTTTTTGCATCGGCAAGAGGCCGTTCCTCTTTCCACACCCTGTAGCCTTCCAGAATGGCCATATTGGCTATTTCCTCAACCCTGGCAAGTTCTTTTTTTGTCGGGGTGCGGTTTATTGTGTAGTCAAAGCGGAATCTTGTTGCATTTACTTCCGAACCTGCCTGTCTTGTGGTTTCACCAAAAACCTGTTTCAGTGCGGCGTTTATCACATGCACCGCAGTGTGGTTACATGAAGTAAGGTATCTGTCTTCGGAAACGCCAACAGTAATCTTCATTCCCGTATACAAATTCTGATGAACACGTACAGAATGAATGTATACATCTCCGGCCGGTTTCTGTGTATCCGTGATTGAAGCAATTTCCACACCGTCCACAAGGAAAGAGCCAAGGTCTCCTTTCTGTCCGCCACACTCGGCATAACAGGGGGTTCTGTCAAGCACGGCATAACCCTCACTGCCTTCGGGCAATGTGTCAACAATATTGCCTTCCTTGTCCAGAAGCCCCAGAATTACGGATTTTTCCTCAAGAGATTCATATCCCGTGAAAACGGTAGCGGGGAATTTTTCCTCTGCCTTCTGGAAACACATGGCGTTTTTCTCACCGGAATCCTTCCAGCCTGACTTGGCTATTTTCTGTGCCTCAAGACGTGCCTCATTATATCCTTTTTCGTCTATTGCCACTCCTTTTTTCTGCGCAATTTCCCGTGTAAGTTCAAAAGGGAAGCCATATGTCTCGTAAAGGCGGAAAGCCTCTTTTCCGGGAATGCCTGACGGATATTTTTCCATAAGATCCTGCAGATACTTTTCACCGGTATTGAGTGTTTCTATGAATCCCTGCTCCTCGAACAGAAGTGTATTGCTTATCTGTTTCTCTGCTTCCTGAAGCTCAGGATATACATCGCGGTAAATGTGGAAAACAGAAGGAAGTAGCCTGCTCAGGAACGGCGCTTCTGCGCCTAAAAGCCTGCCATACCTGCTGGCACGGCGTATGAGCCTGCGCAGTATATATCCACGGCCTTCATTTGATGGAATAATCCCCTCTGAAATAAGGAATGCCGAGGCGCGCAGATGCTCACTGATTATGCGGTAAGCGGAAACCGTTTCCGGGCTTTCATTATATGCCTTGCCGAAAAATTTTTCTGCTGTTTCAACCACAGGGTGGAAAAGCGATGTTTCAAATGGTGTTTCCTTGTTCTCTACTATGAAGGCAAGACGCTCAAGCCCCATTCCTGTATCAATATTCTTATGAGGCAGCAGCCTGAAAGTACCGTCTTCCTGACGGTCAAACTGGGTAAACACATGATTCCATATTTCTATATAACGGTCGCAGGAGCATTTTCCAGGGCCCTCACAGCCCGGGTGCGCATATTTTTCACCGCGGTCCCAGTATATTTCAGAACAGGGGCCACATGGGCCGGTATCTCCCATGGTCCAGAAATTATCACTGTCTCCCAGAAAAAGTATATGTGAATGCAGATTCTGCGGAAGAATCTTCTTCCATATTGCAAATGCCTCATCATCCTTAGGCGCATTGCCGCCTCCGTAGACAGAAGGATACATTCTTTCTGCGGGAAGGCCTAAAACCTTTGTAAGGAATTCCCAGCCCCATTCAAGCGATTCCACCTTGAAATAATCCCCGAAAGAGAAATTGCCCAGCATTTCGAAAAATGTCAGATGTCTTATTGTACGCCCGACATTGTCTATGTCTGTGGTTCTGAAGCATTTCTGGCATGATGCAGCGCGTTTCAGATCTGTTTTAAGCCCTAAAAAATAAGGCTTGAACTGCACCATTCCCGCTGATGTAAACAGCAGTGAAGGGTCACCTTCCGGGACAAGCGGACTTGACTTTACTGTCTTAAGTCCTTTTTTATTATAAAAATTCAAAAAGCACTGGCGGATCTCATAACTTTCCATAAAAAAACCTCTGCACCCTTTACTTCCGGGTAGAATATATAAATTATATATTTTTTAAAAAGCTCCAATAAAATGCGCTAAGCAAAAATGCAACACCAAAATAAATACAACACATCAGGCAATCTGACGTAAACACACAATATCACTGAATTTCACTTTTCAGTAGGAAAAGTTTTAAAAGGTCTGAGCGCTGATGAACCGCGAAGCAGATTGTATTCATCCCATATTCCGCCACAGAATCCAGAAGCCGCGCACTGGCGGCAGCAGTCAGGTTTTATCTTGCCGGCAGTAAATGGCTGTCCGAACTTTGCCTGCACATATTCCATGCACTGTTCAGGACAGGTTTCCCAGCCGCCTATGCATAGTGGCAGCCCGCATATCGGATTTATAAGTCTTAAACCTTCCTGTTCAGCAACCTTAATGGCAAGTCTTACAGGTTTATCCAGTTTTGAATAATCCGGGACAAGTGCTTTGTTCTTAAATGCCCTTTTTCTCGGCTGTACTACTGAAAGCGACAGAAGCCTGATTCCAAGCCTGCGGGCTATAAACACTATAAAATCCGGAATTCCGGAATAATTTACCGATGTCAAAACAGTATTAATGCTTACATATATTCCGGCGTCACGCAGGTTTTTTATTCCGGCCACCCCCTTTTCCCAGCTGCCTTCAAGTCCGGTAAGAAAATCATGTACACGCGCGATATGACTATGCAGGGAAACAAATGCCTGATTAAGCCCGGCTTCGGCAAGAATCCTTACCTTTGCCGGGTCTGAAAGCAGTACAGCATTTGTCTGAAGTTCCGTACCGACACCACGCGCCGCAGCAGTTTTTATAATATCCGGCAGGAAAGAATATAATACAGGCTCCCCGCCGCTAAGAGAGACACAGCTTCCTTTTTTCGATTTAAGTATGGATTCACGGGCATATTCCTCACCGGAAATTTCATGGCAGTCAGGCGGAACATTACAGAAAAGGCATTTTTCATTGCAGGCCAGACCAAGCCGTATAACCTTGTTGGGAAGATCTTCATCTGAAACTGACATAAACAATCTCCATATTCAACGCTGTAAAATTAAAGTATAGTATAATAAAATAACAAAGGAAAACACCAATGGCAGAGATTTATTATATTCAGGTAATCAGGAAATGCAATCAGAACTGCCGTTTCTGCTCCAATCCTTCAAACGGGAAAAATATCACTCTTAAGGATTTAAAAAAACTTATTGATTTCTACGCAAAGGAAAAAGCTGCCGCTGTTATTTTTTCTGGAGGAGAGCCAACGCTTTACAAATATCTGCCACAGGCCATAAAATACGCGGCCTCTCTCGGTCTGAACCCGCGCATTACGACAAATGGCCAGAAAAGTTCCGACATCAGTTACCTCAGACAGTTGTCTGACGCAGGTTTAAGGCATATACATTTTTCTCTGTACTCGCATAAAAAAGATGTTCACGAATATCTTACCAGAACTCCGGGTTCATATGACAAAATCATAAAAGCCATAGGAAATGCACACAGATTAGGCATACATACAGATTTAAATACGGTTATAAACAGGCTTAATTCAAAACATCTGCACCTTATGGTTCAGTTTATAATGAGGGAATTTTCGTTTATACGGCATATTGTTTTCAACAATATGGACCCTGGAATGAACCGGGCAATAGAGGATATGTCAACAGTGCCTGTTTTTTCCGAATTCGAGGCTTCGCTTGCCATGGCCATGAGAGCCCTGAATGACAGTGGCAGGACATTCCGTGTTGAAAGGGTTCCGCTCTGTTTCATGTCTGAATTTCCCCACTACTCCACCGAAACAAGGAAAATAATAAAACATGAGGACAGACAGACTTTCTTTCTTGATGAAAAAGAAATGGTACGACAGAATAAATGGACTCACGGCTACGGAAAACGCTGCGCATTCTGCGGTGTAAAATCCATATGCGCCGGGCTGTTCAGGCCTGATGTATATTATACAACAGAAGAACTGTGCCCGGTTTTCTACGATATTGAAAAAGTAAGGAAATCAGTTTTAAGGCAAAAATGATTCTGCTGATTGCATACGACATAACAAGAATCAGTTTTATATTTGCAACCGGTTCAACATTAAAATCGATATGCAAATCCGATAATCACAATGGCAAAATAATAAACAGTCTGATACTTGAAATACTGAAAACAACAGGTATATATACCATTGTTTTTTTTCTTTTCTCGCTTACAGGAGGTATTCCCTCTCTCGACCCTTCCTGGTTCCTTTCATATCTGCTTCATATTTTAATATTATCTTTAATGTCAGCTGTACTTTGGAAAATGCGATTATGGCCGGCAGGTGATTCCAAACTTTTTCTTGTATGCGGCCTGTTGCCACCGTTACTGCTACCGGAAATACTTAATTTTCCAGTCTCTTTGTCATTTTCACTGCTTTTAAACATACTTCTTCCTGCATCTGCGGTATTTTTAGCCGAAGCTGTCACAGATCTATTCAGGCAGACTGCAGAAAAAAAATTCAGTCTGGAATTATTGTTCCAGCACAAAAATGTATCTGATTTTATCAGCAGTTTTCTGGTATTTTTTATTGCCCGCTATATAAGAATAATGCTTATGTCTTTTATAAAACTGGATAATTATGTTTTTTTCGCACTTATGATATTTATTTATCCACTTATATCTGGATTTCTAAAAAACATTCGTGTTTCTTTGTTTCTTATACTGCTTATGTCTGTTGTATTCCTGTTTACAAAAACCCCATTTGATCTTGTCTGTTCAGCATTAATCAGCATAGGATTAAGTCTTCCGTTCATAGTACTCAGAAAACTGCTGGATATACTTATGAAGAATGACTCGGTCATGCCAATGTGGCCCAAATATTTAAGAGAAGGCGTTATCATTACCGACAGATACAAGGAAATCATAAAAAAAGCCTATCCTGAATTTTACGATGGGGTTCTTTATAAAATTTATCCGGATGGTCTTTCAATATTCCAGGCGAATATGCTGTCAAAACTGATAAAAGAGGATAATAACAGAACACCTGGCCTTGTACCTCTGGAAGTACGCCGTGGCAAGCCATTTGCCGTATGGATAACTGCCGGGCTTGTATTGACACTTCTTATAAACGGAGAAAATATAGCAGCGCTATGCAAAAAAATCATATTGTTAATAAGCGGACTGATTTAAAAATATCTTTTTCATGCAATAATCACTGTCTTTTCTGTGTGCAGGGAAGGAAAAGGGAAACCTGCGGTCCCAAGAGTCTGGAACGGATAAGGCGCGAGCTGAAAAAAGGCTTTGAAAACGGCTCCAGGGAACTTGTCCTTACAGGAGGCGAGCCGACATTAAACAAAGACATTTTCAGGATAATAAAAGCCGCGAGGGACACCGGATATTCAGATATACAGATACAGACAAACGGACGTATGTTCCGCTATGCGGACTTCTGCAGGAAGATAAAAGATGCCGGCGTTACCGAGATTTCCCCGGCCCTGCACGGCTCATCGGCACAGATACATGATTTTCTTACCGGCTCCCCGGGATCTTTTACGGAAACAGCCGCCGGAATAATAAACGCCAAAAAGACCGGGCTTAGAATAATAACAAATTCTGTCATTACAAAACCGAATCAGCAGGATCTGCCGCGCCTCGCGAAACTGTTATGCTCACTCGGCGCTGACCAGTTCCAGTTTGCGTTCACACATATACTCGGCAGCGCAGCGGAAAATTCACGCTGGCTTATAGCCAGAATAAGTACAGCCTCGCTGTTTATAAAACAGGCTCTGGATATTGGAATAAAAAACGGCGTTAAATGTTTTACGGAAGCAGTACCTTACTGTTTTATGCAGGGATATGAAAAACACATATCCGAAAACATTATGCCTGATACTATGATTTTCGATGCGGATACGGAAATAGCAGACTTCAGGAAATACCGTCTTGCTTCCGGCAAGAAAAAAGGACCTTTATGCGGCAAATGTATTTATAACAGCATATGTGAAGGTCCTTGGAAGGAATACCCGGAAATTTTCGGCTGGGAGGAGTTTATTCCCGTAAAAGAAAGACCTGAAAAGGCCAGTGAATAAAATCTCAATGCGGGAGATTAAAGAAACCACCGCATTTTTCCCTGTATGCACATTCTGAACATTTTCTGCTGTAATGCCTGCGGCGGACCGGTCTTTCCGAATAAACCTCCCGCAGCCCGGTTATTCCTTTTGCTGCAGAACGTTCAACAGTAACTTTAGGTGACCAGAAAAAATCATTTGAGCATTCCTGCGGATTTTCAAGAACGCACGCAGGAAAGCCGAACAGCTTTATTATTTTTCCATGTTTTTTAACTATACCGGCAAGTTCCATTGCCCGTTTCCCGGCTTCATGCAGAGGCAGGGCTATACTGTCATATTCAGTAAAGGCTCCGCCTTCGGGAGCCGGATTGGACAGAATACACTGCTTTACACATCTGAACCGGCATATCATATTATAAAGTTCTGCCAGCGGACCGGCATTCTGCTTTAAAAGCAGTGTATTTGTTATCAGGTAAATACGTTCCGGATCAAGTTTCTCTATATTACCGATTGTTTTTCTGAACCGTTCAAAATTTCCATTTCTTCCTGTCAATCTGTCATGTATTTCAGCGGAAGGACCATGAACAGAAAGTATTATCTCATCACAAAGCGGAAGATACCTGTGGCAGTATTCAATATCAGAAAAGGCATAACCGTTTGTTGTCACTGCCGTTCTGTAGCCAAGAAGTTTAGCCAGCTTAAGGGAAAATGGAAGATTGCCGGACGCAGTCGGCTCCCCACCTGTAAATGTTACATAGGAAAAACCTTCTGCTTTCTTTTTTTTAAGCACGTCTGCTATTTCACGGAATGAGGGATTAAGCCCGTGAAAACGTTTAAGCCGGTTTTTTTCGCTGCAGAAAATACAGTGATTGCAACATTGATATGATATATGAAATTCTAATCTTTCTGCTTTCATTTTGGTGCAAAACGGCAGTAAAGTGAAAAACTGCCTTTATCGGAATAACTGCACAGTGTAGGAACAAGGCGGCTGCATGAATCAGACGCTACACGCTGCCATTTTTTTATTGTTTTAAGAGCCGCAACTGCTTTCATTTCAGCAAATATACGGCATATTCCAAGCATATCAGGCTGTGGATTAAGCTGTGTTTCCACGGGATAAGCCATATACTGTTTTTTTCTGCCGCTTAACAGGCCACGCATTTCATAATAAAAACACGGCGGCTCTGCATAATGCGGAGGAAAGCGCACCTCGTCATATAACGGTTTTATTTTCCTGCAGGCATAATACGCTTTTAAATCATATCTGCCTCCAGGAAAAAAATCAGCGCATATTATATCCGGACTCCCTGCAATTAAGCCATCTTTTAACTGTGGAAACAGCTGCCTCATTTTTTTCTTTCCCCCGGCAGAAGAAAAAAACTCCGGTACAGACAGACTGTCTTCATAATACATTTTAACAACAGGAAAAACGGCATAAGGAGACCGCGACGGGTATTCCATGCCGATATTAAACTGAACCCCTGTCGAAAAAAGTGCTGCATAATCTTTAATTAAGTCAGCCGGATATACTTTCTGTTCTATCATCCAGCTGCAAATAATGTCTTTAAGCTGCCCGCGGCCGGAAGAATCATTTAATGTAAAACGAAGCGGGCATACCGCATCTGACGAGAGTACAGACATATCATAAACCTGCTGTCCCTTTTCCGACACTGAAAAAAGGAAATCAGTCAGGCGTATAAATCTGTCAAGATTATCCGGAATCGGACCAAAAACCTCTATTCCCCTGCGGAATATCTCATAATCATTTCTCGGAGTAAATCTTACCGGCATTATCTGTTTATCTGCTCCTGCGTAACCGTGTTTCCTCCAGGCCTTTTTTCTGTATCCGCCGATGTTCCTGCAGCTACCGGGGATAATACTGCAAATCCTTTTTTCTTAAGAAACAAAACAGATGCTCCTTTGCATGAGCTGTTAAACACACAACGGACACAACGGCTGCTTTTTATGAAATGCCTGTACTCAATATAAAATGCTGCTATATCCTCAAGTGGCGCATCTGCATATATTTTTTTATTGATTTTTCTGCCTCCAAGACACTCAGGCATGGAAAATGCTTTTATACAATCCTGTTTAATAAGTTCTTTCAAATCTGAACAGAAATTTCTTAAAGGACAGAACGAACAGCGTTTTCCGGCACACTCCATGGGAATACCTTTGCGGAAATTCTCAAATACTGCCTTTCTTCCCCTTACTTCATCCAGCAGTTTGAATGGTGATTGTATAAGATGTTCATTTCCCTCAAAAAGGTCCGCCGGAAAACGGTTTGTCCACAGATGAACTTCTTTATTCTCCGCAAGCTGAAAAGCAGAAAAAAGTTCTTTTTTCTTAGCAAAAGGATCATAATAAAGCCTGTCCCAGTTCCTCCACGCAAGGCCGAAAGGCATTATATGAAGTATATCAAACTCCCTGACGCCGAGTGAATAAAGAAAACGCAGATGTTTTGCCAGTATATCCACATTCAGCGCATTTACAACTATATCACAGTTTACCGTAAGGCCTGGAATCCTCAATGCGTTTCTAAGGGCTGTTATGCTCTGGATAAAAGAACCTTTAGCCCCGGTCAGCATATCATTAAGCTGCGGCTCTGGCGCATGAATTGAAAATGTTATTTCAGAAAGGCCGTTCTGCACGGCTTTTACAATGAATTCCGGATAACAGAACATACGGCCATTTGTTATAGCCTGTATATGTCTGTATCCTGTATCTTTAGCAGCTTTTACTATTTTGTGGAAATCAGGATGTATACTTGGGTCTCCGCCACTTAAAACAGCTCTTTTGCAGCCGTTTTTAAATCCTTCCTCAAGATTTTCCAGTACAGTTTTAAACGGTAGAAAAGTTCCGTTTTTAGCTTCCTCATCAAGACAGAAAATACAATGATTATTGCAGGCTCTTGTAAGCCTTATCCATTTTCTTTTTTCCGCTGACTCATCTGCAGACATATTTGTTTAATATTTCTCCCGCCGCGTATGTGGATACGATTTTTTTTCTGCCGTAGATTTCAATTAAATCAGCAGGTCCCGGATAATAATTTTTTTCTCCCGGTACCAGTATTATTTTTTCTTTTATTCTCTCAGGAATATCAGCAAGACACAGATTGGAAGAATAAACAGTTCCGTCACAGTCCGCCGCAGGCCCATCATTAAACAGAGGTATGCTTCCGGTTCTTTTCTTATTCTCCAGGCTGATATTGTTTTTATCAAGATATTTCATGCATTTTTCAAGTACAAAATCAAGCCTGCTCAACTGTAGCGGTAACCATTCGCAGTAAGCTGCCGGCAACAGATTAACACGGTGGCCGGCAACAGCAATCTCTGGTGCAAGTATATACAGTTTATTCAATGTCTCCTCAGGATTATCAGGAGATATGCAGAAATTCCATATCGCGTTTTTTATTATCCCGGCTTCTTTATTCCAGCCGAATGAAGCGTTCATATTAATCTGAATATCCGGCCTGGCAGCCAGCCATTCCGCCTTTTCACGGTCCAGAAAAGTTCCGTTGGTTCCAATTTCGAATTTTCCACTGAAGCCCTGTCTCTTAAGATATTCATATCCGTAACAGATCAGACTAAAATTTATCAGTGGTTCCCCTCCGAAAAATTTCACTGTTTCTGTTTTATCCATAAATATGGAAAAAACATCACCAGAGATTTTTTCAAAAATCTCTGGTGACATCATGCTGTTCTTTTCCCTTTTTACCGGGCAGAGAGAACAGGATTTATTGCATTTTCTTGTAACTACATAAGAAAAACACTGCATCAGTTACTGTCTGTTTCTATTTTTGCTCTTTTTATCTTTCTTTGGAGGCTTATTTGCAACAAGCTTGTTTGAGCAATACGCCTCAACCAAAGCCTTATCTGTTCTCTTACAGTCACTATATTTTAGCGCCCCAAAAAGATAATAATTGCTTATACCGGTTTTAATTCCAGAAACCATATCAGCAAGCAGTGCACAGGAGTATTTGTCCATCGAGAAAGTCTTTGCACAGGAAGAAGGGCGTCCATTCATAAAACGGAAGTGTGCCGCAAACTGCGCAGGCGGCTGCTGTTTTCCTTTCAGAACAGCAACTGTCCCCTCACAAAGTTTTTCAGTGCTCCAGTTTGGTACTTTTGCGTTCTGGAAAGATTCAATACATACATTTATGTCATATTTTTTGTTAGTCATGACATTGTAATAAAACTGATATTCTTTTGTCTGGTAAAAACACGTACGAGAGGTGAAATCACAGTATCCAGGATTATTTTCAGCAACAGCATGACAATAGGAATAATCTTTCGTCATATCTGTATAACCTCTGTCTGCAAGATACCTGGCCACCTCCACATGATGGTCCGTATATTTCTGCACACATTTTTCCATTGGAAGAGAATTAGGCCCAGTAACAGTAATAGGTTCATATACCTCTTCCTCTGTGGAAGAAGTATTGTAATCTTCTGCTCTATATCCGTCATCAGTTATTTCTTTTTCAAGAGAATTTTTTGCTGCTTCTGAAAGCCCTACTCCTTCATCAGTCATGATAATATCACTGTTTTTAGATGTCTCCTGAACAGGTTGCTGCACAGGAGCCTCTGTTTTCTTCTCGCCTGTATTATGATATTTCACATAAACACCGATAGCAAGAATAATTACCACAAAACCCAATATAGTAGTTTGTTTACTCATTTTATCTCCCTTAATTACCACTGTCCATGACTTCCATGACTATTATGGCTACTGTGCGAAGCGTGGCCACTATCATGATATGTACCATTAGGAGAACCAGCATTATGAAAAGTATTGCTGTGCGCTGAGGAATCTGCCAGCGCATCCTGGGCGGCAAGACCTATAAGACCAAGGGAAACCGCCATCTTAACTACATCTCCTTTGACCACTTTACCCTCTTCACTTGTAAGGAAACGTGTAAGATCAGTTCTGATAGATTTTTTTCTATTATGTTTTTTCATAAAACAATCTCCATTTTTTCTACTTCTTAATAACCCACTCACGGAAAAGTTTAAGAATTTTTTTATCTTTCATAAGAGTAAAAAGATAATCGAATATCCCACTGTATATTCTACATCTGTAATTCATTCCATGCATAAACAGATCACCATGCTCAGAATAATTAAGAACAGGACATACACCGCAGTATGGCTGATATACACATGAAGAACAGGCAGGCTGAAGATCGGCAAGGGATGCTGTAACCACACATTTGGCGACAGGTGATGAAATAAGTTTATTATAATCATCCTTTCCAGCTTTACCTATACAGAAAGTCTCGTCCCCCATTGCAGCAAGCATTCTTCCCTCATCGCAGGTATAAACAGAACCGTCATAATTATATGCAATCTGTCCTATAGCCGCACCGCACGGCGAGCGTAAATCAACATATCCCGGATCTGTCTTTCTGAAAATCTTGCACAACAGTATTCTGGCTGTATGCTCAACGATTGAATATTCTCCGGAAAGATTAAGTTCAATTATATATGAAAGAGCCTCTTTATAGAATTTAAGGAACTCCTCAGGAGAATATCCTGTTTCATCCCACTTTTCCTTTGCAGAGCCATACGGATTAAGAAAGCGTATGAATATGCTTTCCATTTTCAGACGTTTGTAATCATTAACAATCTGTTTTGCTTTTCCGAGCGAATTCTTTGTAACAGTAAGCAAAGCATCACCAGAATATTTTTCTTCGGTGAAAGCCTTTCTCAAAGCCTTGATGCCTTTTACAACGTAATCATAAGAACTTTTTTCAGAATTCAACGCAAAAGGTCTGTTTTTGGAATGAAGTGCCCTGTGTCCGTCAAGAGAAGTACACACGCTTACTTTGTTAAGCCGCAGAAACTCCACTTTATCTTCTGTAAGGGCAGAGAGATTGGATACTAATGAAAGTACAACATTTTTACCTGTTTTTACCGCCCTTTCGCGTGCTTCAGTCACAATATAAGTCAAAACAGGCCAGTTAAGAGTAGGTTCACCTCCCTGCAGTTCAATTGTAATGCCACGTGACGGACACGAGAAAATTGTATCCAGGACCTTCCTGGCTGTCGCTTTTGTCATATCTGTTCCGCCTTGCATTCCGGCATTGGCGTGACAATAAATGCAGGCAAGATTACAGCGTCGTGTAAGTACAATTATATGAAGCGAAGGAGCATGAAGCAGAAAATTTTTTTTGGAAAGCCACTGCGAGGCCATTGCATTCAGCATAAAATCCGGCTCTGGATTTTTGTCACCATGCAGTGAAACATCTCCGGGAATATTTATAAAACCGTTTTCCGCAAGTGCCTTTCCTTTTTCAGAATCAGCAGGGATTTTCCCGCTTACAAATTTTCCGAAATCAGTTCTGGAAAGGAAAATATAATGCCCCACATCATTGGTAAGCAGATATTTTCCGTCGAGTTCCTTAAAACGGAAATATCCGACGTTTCCGACAGGAATATCTGAAGGAAGATTTTTATCAGTTTTTTGTTTTGTTTTTCTTGTTTTCTGCATTTTTATCTTCCCAAGGAACAGAAATATCCAGAGGATCAGTTTTATAGCTTCCGGATTCTGCCTCTTTAAGCAGTTTTTCTATTTCCTGCTCCAGAAGCACATCTGCCTCCTCACCATGATCATTTGTTTTTTCCTTCTGTCCGCCTGCCGCTGCACTCAGAGCCTGAATAACAACACGTTCACGTATTGTCTGATTTTTCTCTGAAAGCCTGAATCTCAATGTACTGTGAAGAAGTTCATTAAAAAAGACATCCTCTGACAGTTCAGTTCCAGCTTCTTTTGCCTTTATACTTACAACAGCTTTTTCAGTACCCTTTATCCTGCTGATTTTACAGTAACAGTCATCATAAAAAGTATATGCAGCAGCCTGAACAGCCTCAAGTGGATAAACAGACAGATCAACTTCTGCTTCAAAACTCTGTAATTCTTTTTTCATAATTTTAATTTAATTTTGTCTCCATCTTGCAGCACAGCATTTCACCAGCTCTTGGAATATAAACATAACCACCCTGAACAGACGTAGCAGCTCCACCAAGAAGCTCATGGTCAATTGTTTTTACCTCTGGCATTCCAACAATGGTATATTTCCAGCTCAGGCTACTATTATTACCACAGAACGTTCTATGATGAGTAGTCCCAGCACCACTTCCGGAATGAACGGTTCCGTCATACGTATATGACTGTTTTATACAAAAATTTCTTAATGCGCCACGCCCATTGCTATCAAGCCCAATAGTAGTTCCTATCATAAAATCCCCATCTATGACAATCCATACACCTTCATCATCATTTACTTTTTTAGCCACAAGCGCAGCATCATAATTGCTACCACCTACTGATGTTTTAAAACGTATTCCAGGCATAGAAGTCTCACTTGCTCCATAGAATTCTATGCTGCCACCTTCATCACCTGTCAGTCTGGAGCCTGCTGTTCCCCACTGGACAAATGAACCATTACTTTTTGCCAGATACGCATTACCTGACACTAACAACTTGTCATAACCACCATAGGGAGCAGGGTAATATGTTGTAAGAGACAAAGTTTCAGACTGAAGAAATGCCGGTCTCCATGAAATTAACAAAAATACAAACAACGGAATAAAATAAAATGGATTTACTATAATTTCAAATTTATCATTCATAATTTTCTTTCTCCTCTTGCATTAACTCAGCGTCCTCCACCACTTCTCGAAGAATAATTAATAGTCTCCATCTTGCAACAAAGCATATTGCCTTCTTTAGGTATATAAAGGAAACCGCCCTGCATAGTACCAGGAAGATCACCACTAAGCACTTCAGTTTTGTAATATAACCATTTCCATATAAATGTCCAGATACTTCCGCCTTTATAACTGTTCCACCAGTTGGCATTAAAAGTGATATATTGGCCGTTGGCATAATAAATATTTGCAGCATTATTTTCATACTGCTGTCCACCGTAAGGAAGAGTTCCTCCATAGAAAACTATGGTATATTTACTGCTTTCTTCAACACTTGAACCACATCTTGTAATCCTTCCAGGGGCATTTCTATCATGACTGGCAGAATAAGAATAATATACCGGTTTGCAGAAATTTCTTAATGAACCAACATAACGTGGAACTCTCCAGCGAGACGGACAATCAGCCTGTCCAGAGTATGCACCTTTACAGACATATCCCTTATATGACAGACCAGAATCGTTATTAGTTCCTAATTTTATATCTCCTGTAACAGCAAGCATACGGCTTGCTGTTCCACTCCTGCCACTGCCACTTTGATATTTCAAACCTATTGCATTATACATAGACTTTCCCGGATCTGGTTGGAAATAAATAACAGGCGTAGAATTATACTCTGTTCCCTGTAACCATATATCACCGTTCGCTCTTAGTCCAGTGCTGTCATTACTTCCCCAATTGACAGAAAGCGATGTTGAGTTTCCTGTTTTTTTAAGATATGTATTCCCTATTGTAAACAGTTTTTCATATCCTCCGTAAGGCGCAGGATAATAAGAGGTCATTTTAATAACCTCTGATTCAAGGAAACATGGTCTCCATGTTATAAAAAACATAACCAGGAGGAATAAAACATGTATTTTCCGTATATAAATTTTACGTTTCATTGTACCTTCCTGTCACTAAAGTCTGTCAATTATGTATTTTAATATTATAACAGATAAAAGTATATTGTGCAACTTATAAAACATTCAATTTTCAGACATTCTGTAAGCCGATGTTTTATCTCCCTTGACATATCTGTCTATTCTTTCTTTAACATTCCGTATGGTTTTTGGCAGTTCCTTTTTTGAATATAAATTTGAAATATCTATAAAGTCAGGATTCTGTGAAAGACCTAAAAAACCTATTGCCGCAGAAAGTACCGTTTCCTGTGCATTAAGGTATGACTGCCTGTCCCCTTCAGTTCGTCCTGTTTTAGGGTAAACGCCATCACGGGAAATAAGACACAGTACATTCTTAGGCTGAAAGAGTTCTTTTTTCAGATAATATGAATAGCTGGCTACTGTCTCAAAATAGGCTTTGAGTATAGCAGGCACTGCCAGTGTATACATAGGTGTAACAAAAAGCACATCATCAGCCTCCTTAAGTTGTTTTACATATTTCTGCACAAGTTTCAGCAGCTTTGAGGTCTGCTTATTGAATTTTTCCTTTTTGTCTCCATAATAAATATAATCAATGTATTCTTCGTTGAGGAATGGCAGACCTTCTGAACAGAGATCGACTTTTGTTATTTCAGCACCGGGATTTTCATCCATGTATTTCTTAAGATAATATTCTCCCATGGCTTTTGAAACGGACCGTCTTGGGTTTCCGGGATTTGAAACAATACAAAGAAGTTTCTTCTTTACAGTCCTTTTCCTGGAATTGTTTTTTCTTTCTTTTTCAGAAACAGGTGTACGCATTGTATTTTTCTCAAGATCTTCATTTATTTTTTTAAATTCTTCCAGTGAATCTTTCTTTACTTCGAGACAGCGCTCAGTGAATTTTCTGAAATTACCTGCTTCTTTTCCCAATATATCACGCATCTCCGGTGAAAGCAGGGAAATATTTTTCTTAAGATTCCGCATATCTGAAATTTCTATAAATCTGAACAGATTTCTGTATTCGTCAATCTTTGAATCTGGCAAAAGAGGCCAGAGCTGACCATGGAAAGATGAAATGTCTTTTCTACCAAGATGTTTTTTAAATTTTAAATAATCCGGCGCCCCAGGAAACAAGTATACCGGAAATGGCGAAGGGCTTGCTCCAAATGACAGAACTGTAAGAAAAATACGGAAGAATGAATGAAGATCATCATCCGGATAACCTAAAAGTGAAGTACAACGGCAGTATTTGAGCGGTATTCCGGATTTTTTAGCCCCCGCAAGCAGTTTTACTGATGATATTATAGTATACGGTTTTGATAAACGCTTTGAGGCCTCATAATCCGCAGATTCCATCGGAATGGTAAACGAGGTAACATTGGCCTCATGCATAAGACTCAGCAGATCTGCATCTACAAGATTAGGCTGAAGTCCCTTTCCGAAAGTAATGCTGGCCTCCATTCCACTATCCCTGTATTTCTGCAGAAACTCAGTAAGCTGAGACCTGTTAAGAGAAACATTTGGGTCCCAGTTCATAAACACCTTCGGAGATCTTTCGTCATAAAACTTCTGCATATAGCCAAGTATTCTGTCAACATTGTAGAATTCGGGTCTGTCCATATTTATATGACAGAATGAACATTTATTCACACAACCTGTCTGCAACTGAAACAGGCCATAATTAAGTTCAGGGACGCACGAGAAATCAGGCAGACAGGCATCAGCCTCCGGTATGCGGCTATCCGAATATTCGTCTGCACCTGCAAGCTTCACGGAACCATCGCCAGCCCTGACAAAATCACCACCGGCAGTTATTTTCGCTTTAGGGAAATGCCTGCGGCAACGTACAATATATTCTTTTACAAGGTCATAATCAAAACTGAAAGATGAACTGATCCATATTTCATCGGGGATAAAAGGCAGATTATCAAGTTTATCTTCAAAAAACTCAAAACTTTTACCTGCGATTGAAAGCCTTGCAGTTCTTTTTTCCTCAATTCCCATAGGCTTTTCCTTCCATTTGGTAACAGGAAAAGAAGTAAGATCTTCTTTGTCTGCCATTGGAGGATACATATTTATAAATTCTACTCTGTTACCTTTTTTTTTCAGGAACGAAACTATTTTAAGTATGCCTATTGGCAAAACTCCGAGCGGACAGAGCATTTCATAAACAAAGGTAGTCGGAACAGAGAAAACAAGAACATTTTTATTTTTCGGATAACTCATAACAAAACGCCTCTCATTTTTATATCGCAGAATTTTTCAAGATATGAGGAAATAGTATAGGCATAGAAAGTTCTTCTGTTGGCAGAATTGAATAAAGCCTGAAGATCAAGATTTTTATCAACAAAGAAATCATGAAGGACATCAAGCTGAAAATCATCAGGAAGCCTGTCTGCGCCACTGTCAAGATATGTAAGAAAGTCAAGTATTGTATTATGTTCCACGGAAGAAAGTGCTGTCCATACTTTTAAAAAGGCAAGAGAAAAAGATTTGTTGCAATACTCATCAACGAACCTGCGAAAAAGATGTTCGGTATGTGGGTTGCACATCCATATGGCAGTACACAGAATCATTATCTCTTCTGTTTTTATCTCCTGTTCATTACATTCCGCTGTGGATGTAATATAAAAAGGAGGCTTCTTTCTGCTTGTCAGCTTCAGTTCTTTCCTCATGCCGGAAATCCTGCTTCCGGAAAGAAGCTGTGTATGAAAGAACATTTTGTCAAAATATGGTATAGACCATGCCCAGTCAAAAAAGGCGCAGAAATCAGCAAATGTCTCTTTAGGACATGCGTACATCATCTGAATAAGAACTTTTGTCCGTGGCGCATATTCATAAAGCTTACGCAGATTCTCTTCCACAAACTCTTTTGTATATACACGTCCGAACAGCTGCTGTACTTTAGGATTAAGCGTATTTATTCCTACATTCAATTCCACTGACGGATGATTGTATGCCTGCATTAACTCTTTGTTCCAGCTTTTAAGATTGGTCTGAAAGATAAATTTTAAACGTCCCTCATCAGCAGCTTTAAGAAAAAGAGGTGCAAGGCTCATTGCCCTTTCACGGTTAGCGAAAGTATCCGAATCAGCAACAAAAATATATGTATCAGGAGTATTCTCCGTCATCCATTCAAGCTCGGCTTTTATTCTTTCTATCGGAAAATATCTTACTGATTTCGCCCCTAATGTTGTCCACATGCAGTATGAACAGCGGTTAGGACAGCCTCTCATTGTCTCGAAAGGGTAGAACATTTTAGACTGCATTGCCGTCCCAAGCGCATTTTTTGAAAGATATGGAGAGGGCAGCATTTCAAGAGGCAGAATCTGTGGCAGTTCTTTTTCTGATTGCTCGTCTGTATAAGAAGGCAATATTACACCACGTATTCCATTCCAGTCCTTATGCTGTATAAAGCGCTCTATTATATCTTTTACAGGCCCTTCTCCCTCGCCTATAATAACAGCATCTGCACTGCAGTCTTTAAGCAGGCTTATGCGCCTGCCTGTGGCTTCGGGACCGCCTAAAAATATTTTTATCGACGGATTGTTTTTTTTCAGCTCCCGACAGACATTTATTATAAAATCAACATTCCACAGAAAACATGAAAAACCTATTATATCCGGAGCAAATTGTTTTATCTCTGAAAGAAGATATGCTGTATTATTATCAAGTATGTTTACGGTTTTGGCCTGAACAGCATCTGCACTGAACTGTGAATCAACATATGCCTTCAGGCAGGCCACTCCGAGAGATACTACCCGATTATAATCTCCGAAATACCGCGCTATGCCCGCAAATAATACTTTTACAGGTTTGTTCATACAGATATTTATTATACTTTATTTAAACAGGCTTATTTCTTACCGAATAACCTTTTATTAATTCTTCCGGAGAAAGAATCTGCGACGGAAAAGGCGGATTGAAAGCGGATTCTGCCGCTTCCGCAGCGCCGTGCGGCATCCCGTCGGAACCAAAAATCAGGTCCTTTCCTGGAACAAAACCGGCTTCATCTATAAGCATTCTGAAAGGATTATTGGCATGTATATAATACTGCGAAAGCCTGTCTGCGTAGCATACCGAATCACCACTGAAATTTGGCTGCATGGAAAGAATTATTCCCTTTTTTCTGGCCCTGACAGCCTGCTCCAGTGTTATCATCTGTACATGCTCAAGCCGGAGGCTGACTCCTGACTGTTTTCCGAAACAGAAACGGCACCCGAAAACCTCGTCAGAAGCATTCAGAACCTGATCTATGGCTGCATCGCCTATGGCATGAACAGCTATATTTTTTTTATATCCCGCCGCCGTCACTAGACATTTTCTCATTCCTTCATCACTGCGTAGCAGGAATTTTTCACTGCCCCCACGGCATGGTTTCGTCAGGGCTGCTGTCATAGCTCCGAGTGCTCCGTCTGCAAAAATCTTTATTCCATGTATATATTTCCTGGCTTCCGAATACTTTTCATACATTGAAGTTTCAGCCCAGAGCGTAATGCGGTCAGTGTATTTATTTGCCATGAACAGGGCGGATTTTTCAGATGAGACCGACATATCCTCCGCCTCGAGTATTCCAATTTTCTCCAGCCTGTCCATGAATACCGGAATAAGAGATGTGTCACCGTAATCAGTAAACAGGGAAAAGACAGAATTAAGATTATGTTCCACCCAGTCCTGATTATCAATATTCCGTATTATTTCAGGATGTGTTTTTGAGAAAATATCCCTTGCCCCTGTATTTATTACAAAACTGTGAAGAGAGATATTACATACCGCAGCAGGCGGCAGCAGGTCTAATTCTTCACGCGGAATATCGTAAAGATTATTCTTCCAGCCACGGGCAAAAATTATCTCTTCCTTCCTGGTTTTAAGTATTTTCAGTGCCTCACCGGTACTTACACATGATGAAAGATCCGCCGTGCCACATAGTGCGGAATAAAAGGATATATGCGTGTGGTGATCATGAAAAGGTGGAAATGTGTTCATACCATATGCCGTGCAGATTTATATGCTGATAACCAGCATCAGGATATTAAAAACAAGTACGGACTGCCCTTTAAGGGGGCAGTCCGTCATGGCAAAAGCATTTATGCTGCTTGTACTTAGAGTTTTATCTCTACTTCTACACCGCTGGGAAGATCAAGCTTCATCAGCTCGTCAACCGTTTTCGGAGTGGGATTTAACAGTTCAATAATACGTTTATGTATGCGCATCTCAAACTGCTCACGTGATTTCTTATCCGTATGTACGGAGCGGTTCACAGTATATTTGCGAATGCGGGTTGGGAGAAGCACGGGGCCCGATATAAGGGCACCCGTTCTTTTCGCTGTTTCCATTATTTTGGCCGTAGACTGATCGATCAGTCTGTAATCATAGGCATGCAGTTTAATGCAGATACGCTGCTGGCCTGTGAGGTTGGATTTAGCTGTTGCTTCGGACATATTAATTACTCAAGAATTTCAGAAACAACGCCTGCGCCTACTGTATGACCGCCCTCGCGTATGGCGAAGCGGAGATTCGGCTCCATGGCCACAGGGGTGATAAGCTCAACTACCATTTCTGCATGATCGCCCGGCATAATCATTTCCACGCCTTCCTTCAGCGTTACCTGTCCGGTAACAT
>Ga0310690_10003165_pt1 | contig 25180 bp, 17 predicted proteins | sample AusTroGonzalo_MG_2_FD_207661 | JGI IMG/M metagenome (GOLD analysis project Ga0310690, IMG submission 207661) | Bovine rumen microbial communities from tropical cattle in Woodstock, Queensland, Australia - Gonzalo_04 (v2) (version 2) | ecosystem: Host-associated > Mammals > Digestive system >... | reverse complement strand
CCTGTTCAACATAGGCCAACACATCCGCGATGGGCATATCGCCGTCTAACGAATCACATGCACCCTTACCGGCAAAGACTTTGTTGTATACTTCAGCCTGGTATTGTGCACGCCAGTAAGCAGCCTCGTGTTTCTTCCCTGCTCTATCTCTTAATCCGGTTGACGTAGGCAATTCCTGTCTGTTCGCCTGCGTCAAGTTGCGCAACGGGAAGGTATTTTGATTACCCTTGGGGCTCTCGATATTTCTTTTCGCCGTTGCATCAAGATGCGGATTAAACTTATCGCTAGCACAGCTGCCATCGTAGTAGTTCAACACATAATGGCCCCATGCATAGGGTGAGTATTTAAACTGTACGTCTTCACGACGTTCACCACCCACCACTACATTTTGGCTCGGGAAGAACACAGAGTCAAGCCCCATGTAGATTGCCACAGCTCCGAAATAGTTTTTCGGTTCTTCTCCACCTTTTTTAACTTCTGTATCCGGCGCTTTATGACCGACGCCGCGCACAAAAGCGCAGACGGCAGATCTGGGCACATCTTTAACTCCCAAGTTTTGAGCCAATCCTAACGCTTCAATGAAGCGATAAGAAGGAATTTGTGCCCCTTTATCACCCACGAATTGCACACAAGATTCCCCTTGGCTCTTTCTGTAGTCAACGAACTTGTCAACGGTGTTCTGCACGAAAGCCAAAGCGCTTCCGCTGGTATTGCTGTCCAGATCCACGTTCATTGCATTGTTGAATGTGGCCAAGTCATTACCGTCGAAGTCGCTTTCCGCAAACAATGTCTGGCTCGGCGTGCTGAACTTACTCATCGTTCCATCTTTAAATACCGCCTTAGAAACGTCATCCTTAGACGTGGAGATGCCCAACATGTTCTCGGAGAATTGATAGAAGTTGCATTCCCCTTCTATATTTCCGCCGCCGTTTCCACCACCGTTTCTACCGCCGCTGCAATCTCCGCTCAGGGCAGAGAATTCATATTTGCCATTTACGCAGGTGAAGGTGGCTTTACAATCCGGCCCTGCATCGGGCATAGCTACTTCGGATGTTTCACCTTCCTTACAAGCGGAACCTCCTCCAGGAGGAATAACTCCCTGACGGTCGTCAATTATTTTGCCATGGGTGTACTCGGCATCATCGGTCGAGGTCTCATTGCCAGCCGTAGCCGTCCAGCGGAATAACGCTTCAAATGACACAGGATTTCCCTTGTCATCCTGGCGTTGCTTGCCAGCCTGATCCATAATTTTGCTATCCAGTACCGGCACGACATCATTTTCAAGGACGGAAGTACTCAGACGATACGCACAGGTACCCTTGGCACACTTACCTTTTTCAGGGGTTAAATTGCCAACCACCGGAGAAAGTTGTGTGGTCTTGTCCAACACATCCACTTTAACGGTGATGCCTTTTCCTGACGGATAGAGCTTTTCATCATATGCTAAGGTTGCTTCCACTTTACCGATAACTGCAATCGGCTTAGCAGTGATGCTGAAGTCACCCCACGGACAGGCCGTTTCCCGTTTGCCATTTTTAGCTTTGGGATTTTCTTTTTGCCACAACCAGTTCCTATCCTCATCTTGGCGTTCTTTCTGCACACCAAAGATGCCGGTAGCATTGTCCACATACATATTTCTGAAGGAAATATAGGGCATAGAGACCATGTTCTTCATGGTCGGCAATCCGGTGAAACAGTTCCCGTTTTTGCTGCAGAAAGCCAACGGCCGCTGCATGATATACCCTTCTATGCGGACAGGACGTAAATTATCAAAGCTCAGACCTTTCCTGTTCAAGAGTTCTGTCACATCCCGTTTATACCCGGCATAGTCAAAGGTATCACCTTTAGCTACGTAGATGACACATTCTTCCGGTGTGGTTGTATCTATAGCGGGTGTTCCAGAGGCTTTATTCGCTTTAAAGTCATCACGGGAAGTGACATGACGGTTTTTCCCCTCTGTATCCCGAGTGTCTTTATGAGCCTCATTATGGCGGACAGAACCACCACCGTTTGCACTACCGCTTACAGATACCGTTTTACCGGCATAAGGTGCAGCAGAGCACAAACCTACTTCTTCTTCGTCTGGTTCGTCTTTTTCTGGATCATCTTCGTCATCGGTATATTCCCGTGTAATTCTGTTTTCTACCACTACGGCATGGTATTTGTACGGCCATTTGGCAGCCGCGCCTAAACCAACCACTTTAAACATATGATCAGAGATCAGTTTAGAGCAGGAATACGCATGTGTCGCCATGGTATAACCTTCAAGTTTACCGGTATATTCTTCATTCAGACAATTGCGTGCTTTGCCCCAATAACCCAATTTACCAGTAGGTGCCTTTCCGGCTTTCCATTCGCAAAGAGCAGCGCCATCTCTTTTTGCCCCTTCGCAGTAATCTTTGAAGTCTGTCTTTTCATTGGGTTTGTTAAGATAAGCACCAAAAGCCTCATACACATCTTGCGCAGATGAATAGGGTGTACCGCTACATTCGCAACTATCAGCCTTACCGGCACTACCTTGGGTAGTTCCCCAATTGCCGACATCCCAATCTTTATCGTGCCATGGGCTGATACAACCTAAGGCTTTGGAGATACCGCCAAACAGGTCTGCCATAACTTTGGCAATACCGTCAGCCAATGGTTTACGCCACAAGAAATATTTCCATTTCCACTTCTCCATTTCTTGTTGCTCGCGCATATTCCACCACCACGGGGTGATGGGCTTAGATTCAAACGTGCGGTTCATCGGACCGGAGCCACCGCCGGATGCAAAAACACCGTCCGTCAAGCCGCCCACTTTTTTGTTCTCTATGGGGTTGTACATGGCGTCTTTGACAGCCTCTGTGGCATTGGCTTTACCCATAGCATCACGTGAAGCACGGGCTTGAGCCGCAGCACCTTGGCCGAAATAAGAGCGAGACGGACTACCGGCAGCACGCAACGGAGTCAAAGAAACAGGTTTAGTCCCGTTCTTGGGGGCTGCTGTTCTTTCTTTGGATGCTGCTTTTAAATTGGCACCGCCAAAACGGCTTCCGATACCACCCGCGCTGCGTGAGGCCATAGAAGCACCGCGCATTTCTTTAATCTTAGTGGGTGCTGCAGGCGCGCGTTTGAATGCCGCTTTAGTAGCTGCAGGCGCGCTTTGACGATACGAAGGAACACTGGCTTGAGGCCGTTGCGGACGAGAAGGAGGTGTATAATCGTCATCCAAGTCGTCGCGTTCTCTGTCATAGGCCGCTTGCGGTTCATCGGCATTCCAGCGCTTAATTAAGCTCATGGGATCCAGACCCGTCACTTGGGCGATTTCACCATTTCCCGTACCGGGATCGTAGTCAAAACGCTCCGGTACAAAATCTTCTCCTACAGTGCCCGGCGGAACAGAAGTCGGTTCCTCTACCGTACCACTGTATTTATACAAAAAAGGCAACATCAGCAAAGCCGCTGTAGCCGCTACAAAGAACGGAGCGTCACGTTTCGTGCGTTCAAAGAGCGTCTTTTTCGGTTTGCCGTTGGAGCCGATTTTGGAAGAAACACGTTTAGAGAACGGATTAAAAGCAGGCTTGCTGTTTTTAATCTTATCGCTGAACGTGAATGAATCTTTTTTGTTCTCAGACATAAGATTTCTCCTTATCGGTTTCCGCCTAAAACAGCAGGCGGATAACACTACTGGGTCTTACTGTCCGCTTGGGAGCAGCAAGGCCGAATACTGCATTTCTCTGACTTCTTTACATCTGTACTGCTACGACAAATCACTACCGGGGTGATGCGACAATACCCCTATACTAACATTAAAAGAATATTTACCCGTTCTGTCAAGTCCCTTTTTATTTGCGTTTTTCAAGCAACTCAAGCAATACGCCCTTACCTGCGGCATTATCCGAGCTGGCCGCTTCTACACTTCCCTGTACAGTAGAGAAGAAACGATGCCACGTTTCAAACGGTTTACCGGCATCTTCGGCCTGTTTCCGATACTTTCCGTCAACCGCGAAGTTAAAGCTGGCAATCACGTCTTCTTGCGTTAACTGATTGACCAAGGCGGCTTCATCTGGCACGTCACATTCTGTTTTTTCAATTCCTTGCGGCGGTTGGCGTACTTTATCATAATCGTTCTTGCCGCCTTTGGAACCGTAAACGGTGTAAATCTCATTATTTACGTCATCCATTGCCTTTTTAAAATCACCCTTGGCCTCTTCCAAATTGTCTACGGCTTTGTCCCATGCTTCTTTTGCCAGCGGAATTTGCTTTTCTTTCAACTCACTTAATTCGCCTGTTAACTGTTGAATCAATTCCACATTTTGTTCTTCGGCCGGTTTGGCTTCTTCCGCTCTTAATTGAATTTCTTTCTCGTTGTATTGGTCCACCAAGGCATCATGCTTTTTATGCGCTTTATCTACGTCATCTTCCAAATTTTTTCTTTCGCTGGTAAATTTAGTATATGCCTTTTGATATTGCTGGGACGATTTATAAATTTCACCGCAAGCAGCTTTTAAATTTTCGGCATAGTCTTTTAAACTATACCCTTCCCGCGGGGAAGCTTGACAATCCCCTTTTTCTGGCATAGTATTCAATTTGCACCCGTCATACATAAAGTGGAAAATGCCATCCATCTCTTTGCACTGAACGACCAAATTGCCATCCGTTTTGATAGGGCCTTCCCCTATATAACTGAGCCATTTATCAATGTTCCCTCCGGGCAGAGTCGGGTCGGCCTCGCAGTATTGTACTTTGTCGAACATTTCTATCATATTTTTGATTTGCGGTTTGGATAACTGCAAAACGTTCCACATCCTGTCACCCGCTTCCAGCATTTTGTCACGACATTGTTCGTCGGATAACAATTGTTTGTTTTCTAAATCAACCGTCACCGCCACTTTGGACGGATTTAAGGCTAAACCGGAGGCATTACCTTCCACATCATATATTTTAGACGGGACATCCATGGCCATATAACCGGCACCGGTCAGCTGCTTTTTAAGCATTAATTGTTTGGCGTCCTCTGCCATTGTGGTAAACAACCAAGCATAAGCTAAATCTTTTTCAGGTTTTGTTCCGGCCGTAAATTGTGCAGAAAAATTCACTAGTCCCGTAGACTTTTCCACAGCTTTTTCATTCACTTTTTGTTTGACCATTTCCCGCAATCCGGCCGCTTGGCCGATGGGTACTTCAAACCATTTTACAGGAGCAACGCCCACAATACCGGCCTGGGCAAACATTTTGCCGGTTGCTACGGAATTTGATTGGATGTTCTCACGGTCAAAGGCGGCACGCGCTTGTACATCTGCATCTGCGCCAAAATAGACCTCCTGCATATTTTTTTCATCTTGCAAAGCTTTAGCCTCGTCACTCCATCCAAGCGGCACACGCAACAGGGCTGCCCGTTGCGTTTCGTCACCATCTTGTGAGATAAACGCAGCTCCCACCATAGCATCAATGGCCTCTCCGCGCGCGCGTTTGGAAGTATTTACGGCGCGTAAGTTAAACAAAGCGGTCGGTTCGTCAAATCCGCCGTCTGCTTTGGCCGCTGCAAAACGGTCTGCTCCTTTCTGAGTATCAAAAACGGAACGCACTGGTTCAGCATCTTCCGAACCGTTATCGCCGTCTTGTTTCCTCGGACCAAATAAAGAGCTTTCTTCCCCTCCCAGCCAAGCTTGCAGCGCGCGTCCAACGCTGGTTTGTTGGCTTTCTTGAGCGGAGAGACCTAACCTTTGCAACAAATTGCTCAACCCCGGCACGTATTGGGCCGGTACTATTAGAACAGCACCGAACAGGAAAAAAACAAGCAGCAACACCAACCACTTTTTATGGCCGCGGTGCGGGACAGCCTTTTCCTGTGTGGCGCTACTTTGGGTAGCTGCTTGGACAGGGGCTGAAGTAGTTTTTTGGGTAGCCGGCTTAGCGGCAGACACCTGTTGTGCCTGCGGTTGCTTCGGCTCGTTTAACTTGTTTTTTTCCTGTTTCATAAAAACTCCTCTAGGACCTTTTTTAAAGTCTGTACTTGAGTATGGACGCCTCAAGCCGACCTTTATTTTCTCTCGTAATCCACAACATTTCCTCGGTTATACTCCTGCGTACGACGTTTTTGCTCCAAGTCTTTTTTAAACCTTTCCAAACGTTCATTACGCTCTTGGGTGGCTAACTGCCTGGCGTAGAGGTAGTTCAGTTCCCGTTGCCCTTGCCGCATCTTGGCTGCGGTATGGAAATATCCCACCAGCCACACTAACACTAGGCACACTAACACCGTGGTGGCTAATATACGCCGCAAAGTCATATCTATATTTGGCATAGTCTTTTCCTATTCCCGCTTTACTTGTTCTTATCGTCCACGTTTTCGGGCCGTTCCGCACTAAAACTACCATCCCCCGCAGCGTCAATAAACTCTTTTGCTACAGTGACGCCACCAGGCAACGCACCACCGATAGATCCAATGCCAAGCGCTTGTCCTACCACAGTACCTGACACTTTGTTTCCCCATGCGCCGACCTTCGGCAAGAAAGCTATCACAATAGTAGCCAAGAATAAAGCTCCTATACCCGTATGCGCTATACCTGCACCCGGTGCATCCGTATAGTTAGCCATAAACGATATGGCAAAACCCACATACGTTGCTACCATAAGCCCTATAGCCACCCCTAAAATGATTGAGATAACTCTAAGTTTAAGTGCCATCGCTAATGACGCAGCCTTGGTAAAAGGGTCCACGTCTTTCTCTAATGTCCTTGCAGTAGTCATCATTATAGAGATGGCGAAGAATGCAGTCATCACCATAGGCAACAGCCCTAAACACATGTTTAACAAGTGATTTTGCGCAGTGCTCTTCTTGTTATTGTACTCGGCCATCGTATCTACGGTTTGGCCTCCTTGGTCTCCCAGGTCTCCATCTTCATTCAGCCCATCATCACCCGACAAATCCAGATTCGGATCACTCTTGGTAAACGCATTATCGGTGTCGTACGTGACGGTTGTTTCTTGAGCGCCCATAAAAGAGGTGGTGACGGCCTCGTTGTCAGCTTTATGTTGCTTAAGGGCCATCCTCTTTGATATCTTGGTGACACGTTTTACATAGTCCGACTCCGTGGTTTCTCTCGGAGTTCCTCTTCTGTGCATTTTCACATCGTCTTGAGACGGTTTATAAGACGGATCTATAAAACGGTTATTTGATTTAACCCAACTGGAGCTGCCCGCAGACATAGCGCCGCTAATTACATTCTCCTCCGCATTGACAGGAGTGGGATTTACCGGACGATTCTTTACGCGGGTTCCCTCCGTAGGAGTGGTTCCCGAGCCGGAATTTCCAACAGACAAATTATTCCCGTGAGCATGAGTAATAGAGGCACTGGCCAATTTGTTTACCTTGCTTTGTCCCTCTCCCGCTCCTTCAGTTTGGGAACCGCCCTCACCGCCGGCATTGCCTTGCCCGCCTTGTATGTTTTTGATGGCATTACGGACATTGGCCGCCGGATCATTAACATTACCGGAGGCACCCGGGGCGCTTACATCCACGTCTTTATCGCCCAGCCCCAAACCGTTATGGCCAGAGAATACTTGGCCCATTAATTCGCCCGATTCCAAGGCATCGGCAGAGTCGCTACCGATAGTTATATCGCCATTGTATTTGGCTTTCTCTTCCGCATCGGCAAATTGACCGTTGTATCTGCCTAAAGAGAAGCTCTTTTCAATACTGGCATATTCCGGTGGCAAATCTGCATGCTGAGCCATCAAATCAGCCACACGGCGTACTTCCGCTTGGTCCGGTTCTGTCGGACGTTGGAAGTAGCTGTGTATTGTTAACGCAGCACTGGTTAACATAACGCCCGCTACAAGCGCACGTGTACCGGATATAGCCCCAGTACGTTGTTTGAGTAATTGTAATAACCTCATAAATTCCTCCTATTTATTTTTTCTCATCTTCTTTGGCTCTTTTCGGCCATACAACTTCTTTCATCTTTTTGTACAGGTTTTTGATTCTATTTTTTCCTTTGGGGGCTGTGACGGTCACCCATTTATCATCCAGGTCTACGTATACGTCAACGTCCGGGTTCACCCACAGTTTTCCCCAGGTCTTGTCTTTCATATTGTCGGCCATGGTCTCAGCGGCGGTAGCAAATTTTCCTGCATTACTGCGCATCGAAGGATCTCTGGTATCGTCATCTACCCACTTCTCTTTGAAAGCCTTCAATTCGTTCTTAAATTTTTTCATACGTTTACCATTTCTAATTCCGTGGAAAATGGCCCCGACTAGGTCAACTAACGGAATATAGCGCAACCACAGCCAGGTATTCCAGCCGTCGTTTAAATCCGTCATAAGATTATCTAAAGCTGTGACCAATTTATCTTTTGCTTCTGAATATGCCGTTGCAGTAGCTGTTCTTGCGTTTACCATATTCTCAAGTCCACCATCATCTATAAAGTCACTACTGCTATTGTTGTTTCCGGTATTTACATATTTACCCGCAGTTGGACCTACTTTATTTTCCGAGGCAGCCAGCATATAATCTCCTACCACATTGCCTGCATTTGTTTTGGTAGCATTGTAAATGTTTTCCAATTCTTTGCCATCTCCAAATTTATATTTTTTGCCGGCTTCAATTTCCATCTCGCGACTCCACGTAAAGCGAGGTTTGCGCGGATCAATCGTATTTGCTTCCGGCGTACCTACTTCTTTCGGGTTCTCACCTTCTTCAGGCCCCTTAACACCCGTAGGTCTTAAGCCTTCCGCCCCGAAACCATTCCCGCCGGAAGTGTTAATACTACCGCTTAGATCAAATTTACCGCCTTGTGGGTTAGTACCTTCGACACCTTGACCGGCGGCTCCGCCTTGACCATTGCCTTGACCGGCTGCCGCGGCGGCCATTTCGGCTTCTTTTTGCTTTTGTTCCGCCATGGCTTGCATATTAGCAATTTGCTGTTGGAAAGCAGTCATATCGCCTTTTCCCGGATTACCGGTATCTACAAGCCCTTTCTCCCCCATATTTAGTCCGGTTTTGGCTCCGTCCATTTTAAATGCTTCCAAATCGGAAGTGGCAGATTCTTCGGCGTCTTGCTGTTGTTTTTCCGGTTCTTTCATGGCATCTTGCTCCATTAGTTGCCAATCGCGAGATTGCTTTACATTAATGCTGGAGCGCACCTCGCCGCCATCACCATATCTGTCATCCGCATAGCCGACACCGTCATAGACACCGCTTGCGGTGGAGGATACGTAAACCACATCATCGGAGGATGAAAATGCCGTATCTGGATTTACATCCGAGGGACCGGTCATCATCATGCCCACACCGATGACGCCAACGGTAGTGGCGGCCAGCACGCCCGCAGTTTGCGCGGCGGAGAGCCCCCATTTACCTGTGTTGTCAAAAATCATTTTAAGTAATTTCATAATTGCCTCCTAAAATCTAGTTTGTACTCCGTTTATTTGGATAGACAGTATCGTACGACACCTCAAGTCCCTGCCTTGTGTAATATCTTCCGTCAGCAATGTTGTAATAATACTGTGTACCCGGTACCGCCTGTACGGTTCCTGTCACTCCTGGCAAGTGAGTGCCGCCACTACTATTGTTGTTCCCGGTAATACCAAGAGTCTTATTGGCAAGTAAATCTTGCGCATACCCCTTAGCAGCCGTATTCACAATAGAACTGTCTTTCCCATTTGCTAAGAACCACTTGGCTTGATCTGCGTAATCCATTTCCGAAAAAGTTTGCCCGGAGCTGGTTTTATAAGGAATATCCAAGGTGACTTTCTTCTGTTCTCCACCCACATTTAACATGACTGTAGGCCTTCCTTCCAGTGGAGGTGTCGGCTCCGGACCGCGGTCTGCTTCGGGCAAAGCAGACCACTTTTCATATTTTCCCACATAGTCTTGATAAGGCTCGGAGTTGGTGTAAGCTTCTATTGCCGCTGCTTGAGCTTTGTATTCTGCGGCCACATCTGCCGTGGTTTTAGCAAAAACAGCTTTTTCTATACGTCTCGTTTCTTGCGCATTGGCAATAACCCCTCCCAACGCCTGCTCACCGATTCTGACAAGGGCTTGTCCGGCATATTCCGCAAGACCGGATATCAAATCTTGCCACCATTTATCCTCATTGTATTCGTCCTCTTGGTCTTTTTTCTCCGCTTTATCTTTAGCTTTCTGCAGTTTATCATCTAAATCCTGTAATCCCGGAGTCGTCACAGGGGCGTTCGTATCCAGATTAAGCCCCGAAGCTTTACTTAAATCTACTCCGTTGTCCGTAAAAGCTTTGCTCCCTTCGATATTGCCACCCATCATAGCTTTTTTGGCGTTGATTAAACGGTTGTCTTTAATACCGGCTGTTGCACGGCTTCCTTGTGCGGTTTGAAATAAAGCTTTACGAGCACTGCCGCTACCCGGACCGACGGGGGCTTTATCAGACCCTTTGTTTTGGCTTTTAAAATTGGAAAAGTCTCCGCGCGGGCCAAAAGTTCCACTCACAGCAGATCCACTGGCACCTTTTAGGCTAGCACTGCTTAACTGACCTACCTGGGTTTTTGCACCGCTACCGCCACGAGAGCCAGAACCTCCGCCGTAATATCTGCCGGCATTCCCCCCGTAGGTAGAATCGCGGTAATTACCGTCTTGACCGTTAGCCGAAGAATCTTCTGCTGCTTGTGCCTCTGCCTCTTCTTCATCGGCAGCTTGGCGGGCGGCTTTTTCTTCCGCAGAATACAATCCGGAATTGTTTTGTCCATTCATATCCGGATATTTGGAGGCGAGCAAGTATTGTTCGGCTTCGTCGCTAGAAAAAGGCATATTGGCTAAGTCATAGCCGCGGGATTCATATTCTGTAAAATCTTCCGGTTGATTGGAGGACGCAGTACCCAATAACATTAACACCACAAGTCCCACCAGCACCACTGCTCCCCAAGTATAGGCCTGTTTGCGATCCATGGAATTAAGTTTTTTCCAAGAACCCTTTAAAGCCACCAACGGACTTTCTTTCTTGTCCGATGATTTGTTGGGTTGGGCTTGTTTTCCTGCTTTCACCCTATTCTTGTTAAATAAGTTTAACATAACGTTCTCCTTACTTATATATAAAAATTCACTCTTGCTGACCCGTTAGGCATATAGCCTACGCTCATACACAGAGTTCACACTTTACCCTTCTACTTTTAGTATAAATACTTGAAAGCATTTTGTCAAGGGGATCTTTAAAATTCCTTTATCATACAAAACGCCACTACAAAACGATTCACAAAAACTAATGATTTTCCGGACGGACCCACGGCAACACACGCTCATTCGGGCCGACATATTTAATCACTTCTATCTCTCCGCCCGTTTCACATAAGTAAGCATATCCGATTAGACAGCTTTGCTCATCCTTACACAATTGTAATTTGTCATATTTACACAAGAAATTAATACGCGGCGGAGCGGTACGTACCGTCATCTTTACCTTAATCCATGTACCGGAAGTATTGATATTTAAATGTAAACTGCGCAAACTCAACAAACGTTTCATCCCGGGATTATTAAAACCCAAATAATCTTCCACCTTTTTCTTGATATCTTTTTTCAAGAAATTACGGTCCCATCTTTGCAAAAATTCGGTGGTATGGGATTGTAATTGATAACGACGGGCCGCATAAAAACCGGCAATCTCCATTTTTTGTGTTAAAACAAGCAGACCGAAAATTTTGATGATAAAGATAATAAAAATCACCAAAATAGGAAATAGTAATACCGTTTCTGTGGTGGCTTGGCCACGATTGGAGGTAAATAGTTTTTTCATGGGCCCACCTTGACACTGTATTTGGAAATTGGATTTGGCCACACACAATTATTACCCCTGCGCGGACAACTGACACTAATTGTATTACGCACATACGGTTGATAGCGTTGTGTTAGATTAATGTTAAAACGATTATCCGGTAATTTGTATTTTTGTTTTAATACAACACCTCTAGAGAGTTGTTTCAATAGTTTGCGGCTTTTGGCGTTTAAATAAGCAAACTGAAAAAATTTAGTTCCCAAATCTTTCCCAGGGTAAATTGGAATAGCATACGAGCCACTATGGTATGTTCCAGCTTTATCGGAAGCGCCGCCATAGTCACCCGTCACATAAAAACGCAACGGCTCCGATATTTCAAAAGGTACGGTTTCCAATATATAACGGTCCAATGTGGCGGCCGCTTGTTTTCCGCAATCTTTGCGCGTGCAATCTTTTGTATTTAACCAATAGCTTTCACGAAACATACGGCTCTTGTAAACGATGTCTTTGTATGAATAGGTATGAGATTTATAAATAGATCCCGTGCGCAAATATGTAGTTAAGTAATCTTTGATGTTGGGTAATGCAATGGCAGTACCGCTGAAAAAGTAGTTATCCGCTATCTCTTTGATCGTCATCACGTAGGCGTCTGCATCTTCATCTTCGGTTCCCACGCTTCCGGCAGATGAAGAGGGATTTTCTTTTTCCCAATTGGCGCGCGTTTTGCCATAATAGGAGAATCCCCAATCGTTAGATTCTGGAGACGGTTTAAATTTTTTCACCGCGCCGCCCTGACCTGTTCCTTTATTGGGACCTGCCACCGGGAATGCACCTGCCATATAAAAAGCATCAAATACGGTATATTCGTCATCTCCTTCATATCCTAAACGTTTGACCAATTTGGCCGGTCTTGCGCCTTCCTGCATAACGCGATAAGGCAATGGCCCGTTGACCATAGCTACTGCGTTTAAATACCCGCTGGTAGCAGACATTTGAGAATACGCCCCGTTATCTAGGGCAAACTGCTGGCGCACTTTGGTCATAGAGAGTTTTGAAGTTTCAAACAATAAATACACCACCAAGATAAAAATAGGCGCAAGCATCACCGCGGGCAATAAAATTTGCGCCCGCTTGTTGTGCACTATCTTTTTAAATTGGGTAGGTATATGCATCATTTGGATATCATTTCCCCTATAAACATAAAAAACCAACGCACAATATCGTTATGAAATGCTGTGACAAAAGCCGAAAAAATGACCAGTATGCTACCCAACATTAACACATATTCTATGGTAGCCTGTCCTTTTTTCTGGCACAATACTTGCCGCGCCGCTTTGACACAACAAATGTTCATTTAAATATCGTCCTCTTCATCTACAACATCCGTTCCTTCCGAAGATATAAGGCCTTGTTCAATGGCCTTTACCACTGCTTCGGTGCGGCTGCTGACTCCTAATTTATGAAATGCGCTATTGAGATGGTTTTTAATCGTTTTGACACTGCAATCCAATGCTTTAGCCAATTCTTTATTACTCATGCCTTTGCCTAACAAATCCATTACTTTAATTTCAGTTTTAGTTAAAGTAGCTTGTGTAGGCAAATTAGATTTCCCCATGCTGCGCAAACCATGTAAAAGTTTACCCATCATTTGCTGCGGGATCATTAAACCTTCTGCTGTAAAAGTTTTAATAGAATTGACTAATTCTGCCGCCGGCAACATCTTAGACAGATATCCGTTCGCTCCGGATTGTATAGCATCTAATACGTGAGCTTCATCTTCAAACGAAGAGAGCATCAACACGTTTACCTGCGGAACAGCCTCATGAATTTGTTTCGTTGCAGAAATACCGTCCAATTTCGGCAATTTAATATCCATGAGCACTACATCCGGTTTCAATTTTTTAGCCAATGCTACCGCCTCCAAACCGTCTGCAGCTTCACCTATTACCTCTAACCATTTCTCATTGTTTAGTACGTCTTTAATCCCTTCCCGAAATAAAGTTTGGTCATCTGCAATTAAAATAGTTATTTTCTTCTTTTTAGCTGGCATATGCTACTCCAATTATAGAATTCAGTTCCCTTCTATCGGCAAAGTAAAAGAAAAACAAGCTCCTTTGCCCAACCCTTCACTCTGTGCCCAAATACGTCCGCCGTGATTAGTGACGATATCCTTTGCAATGGATAATCCTAATCCCAGACGGCCTACACGATTTTTATCACCCACTTGCGTAAAACTGGTAAACAAATCGGGTGCTTTCTCCGGATCAATACCATCTCCGGAGTCCTTTACCGACACTTTAGCATTTTTTTCATCCAATTTGCTAACAAATACTTCAATTTTTCCGCCGTCCGGAGTATGTCTTACGGCATTTTCCAACATATTAGAAATAACCTGGCGAATGCGTTTTTCGTCAGCAAATACCGGTATATCTTCATTACTGACGAAACAAACTTCAATAGAACGCTTACTGGCTTTATCTTTAAAAATCTCAGCGGTTTTCTTCATGCTACTACTTAACTCAAAATGATCCTTCTCAATGCGCAATTTACCTTTTTCAATGGCCGCCCAATCTACCAGGTCTTTAATAAGATGTTCTATTTGTCCGATACTTTCATCCATATAAGACATTTTCTTAGTTTGTTCTTCGTTGGGTGTCATTTTCCGTTTGAGCATATCAAAACTCATTTTAAGTGTCATTAAGGAGTTAGATAAGTCATGAGACACAATGGAAAAGAATTTAGATTTCATGTTATTGAGTCGGTCTAATTCCACATTGCGTGTCTTTAATTGGGCCAACAATTCTTTATTACTCTGTTCCAGAAAGTATTTATCTAAAGCACGATTAATGGTGCGTTTGAGATAGTCAAAATCAACCGGCTTAATCAGAAAATCATATACAGATTCCTTCATGGCTTCCATGATAGAATTTAAGGAAGCATATGCCGTAATCATAACGATTTGGCTTTCTTGGTTAAACCCACGAATTTTACGGATTAAATCAAGTCCGGTTTCATCTGGCAAGTTATAATCCATTAAAATTACACTAAAAAATTCGGAAGATACCAAATCAATGCATTCTTTTCCGTTGCCTGCTTGATACACTCTATAACCTTCGATTTCCAGTAAATCGGCTAACGTTTCCCTCAAATTATTGTCATCGTCAACGACTAAGATTTTAACTTGCTGTTCCATTGTGTATCTCTCCTGTTTTACGGTAAATCGGTAAATAAATAGCAAAAACAGATCCTTTCGGCTTACGGTTGTAGATAAATAGTTTGCCATGGTGGCGGAATATCGCCTTGCGCACAACGGCAAGGCCTAATCCAGTTCCGCGTGCTTTGGTAGTATAAAAAGGATCAAAAATCTTGGCCTTTACCTCGTCATTAATTCCCGGGCCTTCATCCGCCACGTAAATACCTACCGCTTTTTTGCCCACGCGGCTACCCAAGCTAACCGTTCCCCCTTGTGGCATAGATTCTGCTGCGTTAGAAAGCAAATTACGAATAGCTTGCTTTAATTCTTCCACGTCTACCTTTAGATTAGCGGTATTTTTGTCAATCTCCGTTTCCAAATTTACATTAACAGGCAGCGGGAAAGCGACCAATAACTCACGCAGATACTGATTTAAGTCTATAACACTTAAAATCATATCTCTGCTTCGGGCAAAACCCAACACTTCTCCAATAATATGATTTGCCTGTTGTATTTCTTCTTCAATAATGGCAAATTGTTTAATCAGTTTAGGCTCTTTGGGCGGATGTACCGTTTTGATTAAACGGGTAGCATTACTGATAACCGCTAACGGATTACGAATTTCATGACTGATAATAGATGCCATTTGCCCGATTGTAGATAAACGCTCCGCTTTTACCAGATCTTCCATGGCCTGATTTAATTCCTGCGTACGTTGTTGCACACGTTGTTCCAGTTCCGCATTAATTGATTGCAGCCTTTGTTGGGTAGCCAAAATAGTAGCTTTCCGCTCGCCCAACACTCTGGCCATGTGTAAAAATACTCTGGCAAATTCCCCAATTTCATTGTTAGGAATAATCAAGTCCGATTCTGTAGGCATGTAATCATCTCTTCGTTCGAATTTAACAGCCACATCGTGCAACCGCTTCACCGGGCGCACAATAGGCGTTAACACCCAATATCCTACCGCAAAGATAAATACCACCATTGCCAGCAAAATAATCAATACATCTGAAAAAGAGTGAAAAAGAGTTTCTTTTAACAAAGTGTATGCCGTATTGGCGGGCTGCAAGACAAATACATTCCAATCTAATAGCGGCACATGCGCTCTACTTATAAGTACGTCTTTCTGCATAATATCTTGCGTAATGGGAGCATCCGGAGACTGCATGATAACATCCAATTGTTTTATAAATTTCTCCCGAACTTCCTTTGAGAAGTTCAATGTATTATCGGACGTAGCCATCAAACTACCCATGCGAGACAAAACCACTACCAACATGTTCGGGAAGTCTTCCCCTTGCAATATAGTAGCTAAAGAATCCAAATTAATTCCCGCTACTAAAACCTGTTGCATCCCCCCATTCTTTTTATTTTCCGGAATCGGAAAAGCCATAAATTCATATAAATGAGTCTCTTCACGTTGCACAGATCCGATATATACATTCTTTTGCTCTGCGCATACAGACAAAATGGTAGCAATATCCAAATTTTTCGAAGAAGATTGGGTTGTTTCTCCTGCTGAAAAAAGAGATTTTCCTTTATTATTTAAAACCGACAAATAAGAGATATGCGGATTTTGAGATAAGAGATAGTTAAGATCATTTTTATTTAGAGCGGGATGTTCATCAAAATTAGCGTGTAAACCGACAAAGGTAGAAAAAAATTGTATATGACGGGCTATTTCTTCTGACACTGCATACGCAATACGATGTGCAATGGTATGTTGTTTTTCGGAAACTTCTCTCTGCAAAATTTGGGCCTCTGTATGAAGCACATACCAACCAATCAATAATACGGGCACAATAGACACTAAACCCAGTGCTAAAATTGCCTTGCCGAACAGACCATTAATTCGCCGTTTCCACTGCATATTGATTGTATTTTACTAAAATGGGGGCTATCAGATTATGCTGACGCCCCCATCCATCCTTCTATCAAATGAATTAGCAACTACCGGCCGGTACCGCTGCTCTTTGGTTATTGGCTTTGCGAGCCGGATTTAAGAATTCCAAACCTTCTTTTTGGGCTACGCTACCAAAGTCTAACACCTCTTTCCCTTCCCACAAAAAGCTCGGAGAAGCATTAATACCGTATTGGTTGCCATAGGCAGCCTCTGCTTTTAGCAGTTCTTTACCTTCTGTATCAAATTTTTTCATGATTTTCTTTGCATTGATACCGGCTTCTTCCATGGCTTTATCCCAACGGCTGGAACGATAGTCCTTATTGCGGATCTCTAAATACTTCCAGAATTTTTTCGGATAGTATTTGGCGATCAATAATTGACGCACATTTTCTTCCCATTCGGCAGAACCATGCAAACTTTGGAATTCATCGGTTTTATCATTGTAATTGACGATGTAGCGCAAACGAATTTCCTTATCCACCGGCATTCTACCTTCTTTTTGAGCGTCCAAGATTAAGCCTTCTGCCATAGCACCGTACGGGCATTGAGACATCACAAAAATCTCTAATACGTTCGGCTGAACCTCTTTGTCCGTATACACACCGGTACGCGTTAGATGTTTGAAAATCAAATAATTATCATTTTCTTGCACATGGCCCGCTTTGATATGTTCTTCTACTTGAGCACGGTTATCTTTTGTTTTCTTTACCAAATAAACCGGCAAAAAAGAATAGTCTACTCCCGCCAATTGCGGATTTTGTAAAGCCTCTTCTAAAGTCAATACTTTTACTTTGGGCTCACCCTGAAAAAATCCCGCTAATCCGGCCGATACCTGCGGATTTGCTTTCCCGGAAGTATAATCAGCCGATTCCACCACTACCATTTCCACCGGTGCCTTTTTAGCTCCCGTTTTAGCAGCTGTTTTGGTTTGGGTTTTGCCGGCTGCAAATACGGTGCTTGCCAGTGCACAAACACTTATCAAAATAACTAATTTCTTCATTATTTTCTCCTTAACAGATTATTCTTTATCTTCCAATTCAACTGTCACTGCACGCACACCAATGGCACACAACAAATTGTATATCCACAAAAATGCTACAGTAAACACCAAAAATAACAAGGTATTTAAAATGGCTTGCATGACCATATTCATCAAGAATTGCACGCTAAACGACATATCCGGATTAAATATACCCAGAATACCGCTAATCAGCATCACCACAAATACAGCCACAGGAAATGCAGAAAAAATAACATTTAGAACTCCTATTTTTTTGATTGCTATTTTCATTTCTCTCTCCATTGGGGTTTTAAACCCTTTTTCTATTATAAAGATTTTTCCGGTTCTAACACAAGCACAATACGATTCTTGCCTGCATCATCCGGCAATTGAACTGCTTTCACCAAAAATTTTACGTTATGACTGGTGACATTACCACGCAATACCTTGCCTTGATGTTCCATCGCTTCACCAACGACTTGAATAATATTCTGTTGTCTTCCGTCAAATATATCCAGCAAATGTACCGGACCTTCTTTTTTGATATTCATTTCGAAGTTTGTATAAAGAATATTATTGTTTTCATCAATTACGAGTGCCCGGGATCCATGTGGCACAGCAACGGCCAAAATAGTCTTCCACCAACGTCTCTCTTTTTCCAGAGACATAATTTCCACATTTTCCAAGCTCTTAATATCTTCTTTAATCTTAGCCAACAGAGAAGCCACAGAGTCAGCCACTTCCCCTATTTCATCCGAACGTGATTGATAAGCCAAATCCAATTGATTTAAAGACACTGCGTCAATGCTGTCCTTTAAACTGTTTAGCGGACGAATAATTTTAGAGAATAAGAAGAAATACAGCACTAAGCCAATCAACACAAGCATAATCAATGATCCTACGGCATAACGGAACATGGATTGACGAATTAATGACTTAGCCCCCACCCGGGATACCGTTAAATTTATGATACCCGCTATCGTATTATCTTTAGCCAAAAGCGGAATAGCCATATCGTAGTAATTACCTTCATCAAACATGACTGCTTGAGGAGAGGCTGTATTGCGCGCCTTAAAGACCGCATTGCTATCCATACCTACTTCATTGAGGTAATCCTCATAGGACATTTGGAAAAATTTGGTATTTTCATGCCAACGAATGGAAAGGTTTGCATTTAAATAAACCAAATTTTTAATACGGTCATCTGTTCTTTTCCATTCTTTCATTAATTCCGCTTCACGGAACGTGGCTTCTCCCAACGGACGAGAGGCTAAAGAGGACACCAACAGCGGCGCACGGAAACGAACCATCTCTGCCATTTCATTTTGTAATTTTTGATCAAATACGAATTTGAACATGTTGTAATAAAACAGCCCCCCCACGGCTGCCGTATACAACGCCACCATGATAAACCACGCAATCCATTTTGATGTTAGTTTCATAAGCTATTATCGGTTTCCGCTACCAATACCGATTAATCCCTCCACTGTGCGCAAACCCAAATCTGCGTCTGTATTACCCGGATCTAACTGTTTGGCAACAATCCAAGCCTGCCGTGCACGCTCGTAATCATCTTGGTGATAAGCATCCAACCCTTCTTTATATTTCTGTTTAGATGCTTCCTGCGCCTCGGGTGATACACGGCTCGCGCCAGCACCGATCCCTTGATATGTATTATTGGCAGAGTCCTGTAATTGCGGGTTGCTACCACTCGTTCCGGGCAACGGGCTCAAACCTGTGCCTGTTTCCATAATGGTTTCAATGTTATCATCTTGCAATTCTTCTTCTTTCGCCTTTTCTTCTGCTTCTTTTGCTTTCTGCTGTTGCTCTTGTGCTTTAATTAACGCTTCTTGAGCTTTCTCTTGTTTGCGGCGTAAAGCATTCTCTTTGGCATTGCGGGCTCTTTTGATCAAAGAATCCATTTGATTGGCATCTGCCCCCCATTTTTTAGCTTGTGTATAATAGGTGACAGCGCTGTCGTATTTAGCCTGATCAAAGGATTTATTCCCGGCATTATAATACCCTTGCGCAATTTCATCTTTCAATTGGCCCATGTATTTCTGTACCCGTTGATCTCCGGGTTGAATTTTGGTAATACGCTCAAAAGTAGAATAAGATTCTAAGTATTGGCCGTTGTTGTAATACTTCATGGCCTGATCCATGGCCTCTTTGACTTGTTGTTGACGTAATTGATTTTCTGTCTGGGCAATTTTATTGACCAAGTCAGGATCATCTTTTCGAATGAGTAAAGCATTGTACCAGTTGTCTAAGGCAGTCTGATAGTCCTTTTTATTATAGGCAACATTACCCCGACGGGCATATTCCTGGGCAATTTCTTTATCAATGTGTTTTTGCCAAGATTGTGCCTTGGAATTATGCGGCTGAATAGTCAAAATTTCGTCTAATTTTTCATTTGCCTCTACCAAGCGGCCGGAGTTATACATACGGGAAGCCTCTTCAAATTTGGCATCTATCACTTCCGCTTCGGAAGTAGTCCCGTATGCGCCCATATGGCCGGCTTGTTTAGCTAATGTGGATGCTTGGGTAAAGTTGGGATCTATACTTAAAATGGTTTGGGCCATTTCCTGTGCGCGTTGATAATCTCCGCGTTTATACAAAGTATAGGCATCTTCATACACTTGGCGCAACATATAATTTTGTATGCGTTGTTTTTCAAGCTGTACGGTAGAGAGATATTGTTTCTTCTCTTCTACGTCATTTAGTGTTCCTAACGATACCTTATTCAAATCCAACATCATTCCTTCTTCTTTTCCGTGTTGGCGTATCGGATTGGGTTGGTGCAAAGGAGCCGCCACTATAGGCAACGCAATTGTACAACTTAACAAAAGCAATAAATGTTTTTTCATAAATAATCCTCTTAAAAACTTAATCCCGTAGCGAACAATCCTTTAATCATAGGGGATAAAATTAAAATAAAAATCGTTGGGAATATAAACACAAACAACGGGAACAACATTTTGGTAGAAGCCTGTGCAGCCAATTTTTCGGCGCGGCTCATACGACGACTACGCAAATCGGATGAAAAGTTGCGCAACAAATCTACCAAACTGGTACCTAGTTCATCAGACTGGATAATAAGTCCTACCAAAGAACGCACTTCCTGTACCCCCGTGCGATTGGCAAAGCGCTCCAAAGCCTCGCGACGGGAATAACCCAATTTGATTTCATTTAGAGTTTTTTCCAATTCTTCTTCCAATACCGTTTTTTGTTTGGCAATACTAATGATTCTTTCAAAAGCCGTCAAATAATCCAAACCAGACTCAATAATCAAAGCAGCTAAGTCTACCGTAGTGGAGAAATTGCCCAAAATTTCAGATTGTCTTTTTTGAATTTTGCTTTTTAAAATAACATCCGGTAAATAAAATCCCAAAGGCGCGAACAGAAGACCCCACGGAGTCTGAAATAGAATACACAGGGCCACCGGCACTCCCAAAGCGCTCCACACTTTCCAATACAAAATGTTGACCGGTTGCGGATAATCGGGGCCGCCCAGTTGCATATGCATTTCTTCTAGGGGTTTTTCTAATGAAAAAGTATTCAGACAGAACACGGCAATGCGGTCTATCCATTTGTTTTCCGGCTGTAAACGAGCAAAACTGGACGACGATTTAAAACGTTGCGCAGCCACGTCGACAATCTGTTCTTTTTCATCTCGCGGTGCAAAAATAGCCAGCACTGTCAAAAAAGTTGCGATAGCGCCAATGAGTGCAATGATATTTAAAATAAGGCTCAAATTGCTCATAATTATACTTTAACCTCACCCAATTTTTGAATCAGTGCCATACCTATCATAATCCATATGAAACAGAACATTAATACCAGCAACCCAACTCCCGTGGTATAAAATGCGAGCATTTCATCCGGACGGAATACAAACATAACCCCCAACATGACCACCGGCATAATACCTACCACGATGGCTTGAATTTTTTGTTGGGCTGTCATAGCGTCCAGTTTTTCTTCCAATTTGCTTTCCTCGCGGATGTTTTCCACCAAACGAGCAAAAATAACGGTCAAATTACCACCGACCTGCCGCTGAATCACAATAGCTTTGATAGTATAAGATAACATGCGGCTTTCTACCCGTTCATCCATCCCTTCCAAAGCCTTTTCAAACGGGGTACCCAATTGATAGTTCTTGATAACCAGACCAAATTCATCCGAAATAGGCGGGCGCATATCATGGGACACTAATTCAAATCCCTGCACAATATCCATACCGGAACGCAAAGAGTTGGATAACAGAATCAAGGCATCCATCAGTTGTGCATTAATTTTGATACCGCGGCTCTTTTTAAGTTTATCAAGCACAATTTTTGGCATTTTGATACCGACATATGCACCAATGGCCAAACAAACCAAGAACAACAAAACTCCGCCAAAGCCGCCCATGGATATCGCCATCATTAAACCAAACAATGCAAAAACGGCAACCGTACCAAAGACAATGTACTTTACATCAATTGTTAAGAACTGGCGGTTAAAATCGTCTGCCCAAACTGTACTTTTTTCACGGTAGCGATCCCAAGCCTCCATGATCTCTCTTCGTTTGATATCAAAGAACAAATACACCGCATAGGCCATTAACACAGATCCCAACAGCAACAGCAACGTACTAAATAAACGTTCCCCTTCCGTCTCATTATAAATCTTAGCATCCGGCGGATTAACCGGCAAAGGCGAGGAGAAAAATTCATTCCATAACTGATTGGACAAGGTCACCACCGCCATCACAGACTGACGGTATTTATCCCCTTTTTCAGCAACCGGACTTGTAAAAGATTCAATCGTACTATAAAACTCACGGTTCATTACTTCTAAAGTAGCCAACATAGAACGAGCGCGGCCTTGCATACTATCTTTCATGTTGTATACTTCTTTTCCGCGCACTAATTCTTTGTTTAAACGGTCCAAGTTCGCCACCAGTTGGATACGATTTTTCACATAACCGCGAGATACTTCCTCCCACACAACGGCCTGTCGCGGATCAATGGAATTATTAGCCCGATCCAAGAAAGAATACACGTTAGAAATAGTCTTATACCACAAAGTAGCTTCACTTAAAGTAGTATTTTCTGTAGGGATATATACTACTTTGAGCTTATCCATTTCTCCCAACTCTTTTTCAAACCAATCCGGCATCTTGACTGATTTGCCTTCTAAGTTATTACCACAGACTTTGGGATAGTAAAATGTTTTTTGATCAGCAGGCATTTCCGGATTGAACATATTGCCCAGCGCCATCATACGGAACATAGCGCACTCTATTTTTTTCTTATCTTGGGCATCCAAATCACGGGCATCTGCGTTCCTCACCGGAAGAACGCTTAACAAACAAATTAATAAAATACCTAGCCGTATTGTTTTATTCATATATTTCCAGTACCTTATAATGTCGGTGGTGCAGGGGGCGTATTGGGCAAAATGGGGTTTCCTTCCTCATCAAACTTAATAGCTCCCTTTAAAAACACATCTTCCGGCACAGGTACACCTTTTGCTTTGAAATCGTTATAGAAAGACGGCAAATTCCCCGTAGGGGCAAACATACCTTGTACTTTACCGTTTTCATCTACTCCGGTCTGCACATAGCGGAATAAATCCGTTGATTGGATTTCACCGTCTTTTTGTCCATGCATTTCTGTAATATAAGTCACTTTTCTTGAACCGTCAGAGAAACGAGACAATTGTACAATCATATTTACGGCTGAAGAAATCATTTCGCGAATGGCAAAAATGGGCAAATCTCCGCTGGCTTGCATACACATGGCTTCCAAACGAGATAAACCGTCACGCGGTGTATTGGCGTGAATAGTGGTCAAAGAACCTTCGTGACCGGTGTTCATAGCCTGCAACATGTCCAGCGCTTCCGCGCCGCGGCACTCCCCTACTACAATGCGGTCCGGACGCATACGCAAGCAGTTCTTTACCAAATCCTGAATCGTAATAGCACCTTTTCCTTCCACGTTTGGCGGACGACTTTCCAAAGATACCCAGTGCGGCTGTTGTAAACGCAATTCCGCGGTATCTTCTACAGTGATAATACGTTCATCATCGGCAATATAACCGGACAAGGCGTTCAAGAAAGTGGTTTTACCGGTACCCGTACCACCGCAAACAATAATGTTTTTGCGAATTTTTACGCATTTCTGTAAAAATTCCATACATTCCGGACTGATTGTACCGAAACGGAAATAATCTTCCGGGCCGAATGGTTTTTGTGAGAAACGACGAATTGTCAGCGTCGGGCCTGATACAGCCAGCGGCGCGATAATAGCGTTTACACGGGAACCGTCTTTTAAACGTGCGTCCACTAATGGCACAGATTCGTCAATACGACGGCCTAACGGGGACACAATACGTTTAATTACCTGAACTACTTGGTCATTATTTCTAAATTTGTATTTAGTTAAGGTCAATTTACCTTTTTGTTCGATAAAGATCTTATCGAAGGCGTTAACCATGATTTCTGTGACGCTTGTATCACGCATCAAGGTTTCCAAAGGTCCTAATCCTAAAATTTCGTCTAATAATTCAGATGCAAAACGAGTACGCTGATCCCGCGAAAATTGCAAGTTCGGTTGTTTCTGCAAAATATCGTCTACAATGGCTGCCACCCGTTTGCGCGTTTGGGCACTGGCAGAGCTTTCATCACTAATGACAATACGTTCAATTTCTAAAGTGCGTACCACATCTTTGTGAACTTTTTGTTTTAAATCATCCCAAAAAGAAAGTTTGGTTTTGGAGGCATCATCTTCCACATCCATAGCCAAGTGACTTTCCTGCACAGCTCCGGCTGCGGCACCGCCTGCCAAAACAGGAGCCCAAATTTCTTTGGCTGCTTGCGTAAATTCTTCGTCAGAAACGGATGCGTGCCAATCTTTGGGAGCAGGTGTTAAATCGCGGATTTTAGCCAATACCAAGCGCAACCCTTTGATCCATTCCGATTGAGGATTTGAAATAATTTCTATCCCCTTGCGGTTGGAAGTGGCCATAATGCTTTCATCCCACGGCAAAAACACATCAATATCTCTGCCTAAAGAAGTATAAAATTTTTCTACTTCTTCATAAGGGATAGAGCCCGGCATATCATATTGGTTGCAAATAACACTTACCCGATCCATTGGGTAATGTTGCTCCTTATAGTCATTGAAAAGTTGAACGGTAGAATTTAAGTGCGTACGTGTTGCATTAGATACCCAAAAAATCTTATCGGCAATATCAAAAGCAAAGGCCTGCATCGGGAAAGAAGAATCCACATCCAAAAAGATATCAAATGTTTGCGATAAACGCGACAAAATAGGAATTAAAATTTTAGGGCTGATAGAAGCCACTTGCG
>Ga0310690_10003164_pt1 | contig 25181 bp, 14 predicted proteins | sample AusTroGonzalo_MG_2_FD_207661 | JGI IMG/M metagenome (GOLD analysis project Ga0310690, IMG submission 207661) | Bovine rumen microbial communities from tropical cattle in Woodstock, Queensland, Australia - Gonzalo_04 (v2) (version 2) | ecosystem: Host-associated > Mammals > Digestive system >... | reverse complement strand
ACAACACAAACCAATTATACGTTTTCATATCGATATGTTAACCTGAATAGGGTCATTTATGGGCAGATTAGGCCTTCCAAGTTGCAAGTGAAAATTAATGGAACCGATTTTGGTGCTGTCAATACACTACCTTCAGACAACAATTGGCATGATTGGAACAATAATGGCGTTCAATGGCCCAGTGGCAATGCCACGCAAGCAGTGATTGAGATTTTCGATACTTATACGGAACTTGAGGGTCTCGGTGATGACTTCTGCCTTGACGATATTTCTTTTGTTCCCGATGTCGTTTATAGCGTTGATGCAATAAATGACAATGTTTCAGCTTGTATGGGTGAACCGGAGACCATCAATGTTCTAGGCAATGATGTTTTTCAGCCCAATCAGAATGATGCTACGGTGACGATTGTTACAAATCCGTCGCACGGAACGGCAACTGTGTCCAATAGGATGATTATATACACCTTTTCGGGAGGCAACTTTACCACGGACCAATTGAAATATCGAGTGAGCATTCATGGTGCCACCGACGAGGCTTGGGTGTATATCAATGTGGGACAAACCCCTGTGGTGGGCAACATTTCAAATCAAGGACCGATTTGCACTGGCAGCATGTTGAACATTTCCGCCCCTTCGGTAAATCCCAACATATCAGGCCAATGGATGTATAGCTCTTCACAGAATGGTACATACCAGCCGTTCGACCCGAACAACATACCCATTTCTATGAACGGCAAATGGGTGCGCTATTCAGCCTCCAACGATTGTGGCGAGGGACATAGTAACGCTGTTCAAATCACGGTGACCAATGGTCCGACATGGGCATCGGGATCGGCTGGCCAAACGCCTCAGATTCAGCCGATTTGTGCGGGTCAAAGCTTGAGCCTGACACCACCTTCGTTTAGCGACAATGGCTCACAGATTCTCGATCAGGGCTGGGTGGCATCGCCAACGGAAAACGGCCAATATGATGATTTCAGTCTGAACAATATCAATGCCTCCTACAACGGCTGGTATATCCGCTATATGGTAGAGGGCAGTTGTGGCTATATTTACAGCTCACCAGCCCGACTGCTGACGGTGAATGTGGCGCCTTCCAATGTCAGTGCGTTGGCGGCTCCCGATGCCATTTGCGCTGGCGACGACCTCGAAGTGGTCACTCCGACATACGCTGGCACGGGAACTGGGGCTTGGGAAATTTGCCAGACTCAGAATGGTACCTATCAGTCGTTTAGTATCACCAATGTGCCTAGGACTTACGATGGATGGTATTTGCATTACAAAGTCAGCAACAATTGCGGTAGTGTGACCAGCAATTATGTTCAGATTCATGTTAACGATGCGCCAACCATTGCTACGCCTGACACGCCTACAGCCATTTGTGCAGGACAGTCGTTTACCTTGACTACACCGAACGTTCAGTCCAATGGCTTCTCCATTGACAATGCTGGTTGGCAGATTTCCGCCACGCAAAACGGAACGTACAACACGTTAAACAACAATAATATACCTTATTCCTACAATGGCTACTGGATTCGCTATTTTGCCGAAAATGAATGTGATATAACTTATAGCCCAAGTGTTCAGGTTACAGTTAACGACGAACCTTTGGTAGGCAACATTACGGCACCTGCAGGAATCTGTGCGGGTGGGTCTTTTAATCTGACGACACCTCAAGTCACTTGGCGACATAACAATATGAATACCTGCTCGGGCAGCTGGCAAATCCAAATTAATGGTGTTTGGCAGACTTTGAACAACAGCAATATCCCGTATGCCTATAATGGTAGCAATATTCGTTACAAGGCTGTCAATGGTTGTGGCGAGGCTTATTCGGCCAATATGGTGCAAGTGACGGTATATTCCACTGACCCTATCGATGAAGGAGAAATAACCGCCTGTGATGCCATTTATCATCATGGCGTTTATTGCGACCATAACTGGACTTATGTAGCCGATTCCATTACGCCTGATAGCTGCACCATTCAGGTGTCATGGAATTTCACTTTAAGCGAGGCTTACACAGAGACGCAGACGCGTGAGCGATGCGAGTCTTACACTTGGCCGAAGAATGGTCAGACTTATTATGCCTCGTGCACCGATACCTATACATACGAGAGCACCGACCCGCTCATTTGCGATAGCATTTTCACTTTGGTGCTGACCATCAACAACGCTCCCGTCATTAATGGCGACCTTCAGATAGGCTCATCTGAGATTTGCGTGGGTGAATTGTTAAGTGTAACCGAACCTCAGTACCAGATGAATCATACAGGTGGTGGTCGTACGCGTTGGGATTATGCTACATCGGCCAACGGGCCTTTCCATGCTTTCGAACCAACAACCTATCATTTGGAGTATGGAAATTATTACATACGTTTTGCCGTCATTAACGATTGTGACTCTACTTTCAGCAATGTGGTACAGGTTAATGTGAACGATAGTCCAATAGTTGATGGTCATTTGGAATCGTTTCAAGTTTGTGAAGACAATCCACTTGACTTGCCCAATGTGAGTGTGCAATGGATGAACCAAAATGTGAACGACCGTTATTCCGAGTGGCAGATGTCTGCAACGCAGAATGGTACATACGCTGGCTTCGATCCGTCTATGCCTATGCAGCAGATGCAAAACGGCTGTTGGGTGCGTTTTATGGCTCGCACTTCCTGTGGTGAGGTGTATCTTGGCCCAGTAAGGGTTATGGTAATTAGTGTAGAAGATGTTTGGCAAGACGAAATAGATTGTGATACGGTTTGGTTTGAAGGAGTGCCGTACATGGAAGATGTGGTCGTTGATGAGCAAATAGACGTGCCATGTCCTCATGTGGTGCATCATAACATCATTGTCAATCACAGCAACCGCCCTGAAAACGATCCATCCATGATTGAAATCATCACTTCATGCCACGATGAGTTTGAATGGCACGGACATATTTATTACAGGGCTGATGGATTCCAAATGGATAGGTGGACCACGGTAAACCAAGTTGGTTGCGACAGCATCAGGGAGTTGCGACTTGATTTTGGTGACTATGCCATCATTACTGAGACGCCACAAAATTATGGGATGGATGTCTGCGATGAATTCTATTGGCCTAGAAATGATTCTACCTACCGATACGATTCACAGAATCCCTACATTTTTGACAATATCTTTATTCCAGGTGATGAAACGGTGTGTGATTCCATGATTTATCTTGAGTTTACCATGGGTCGGACGTGGGAAATTGAAGGCGATCAGTGGATCGAGTGCAGTGGTTTTGTCTGGGATGGTGTGATTTATAATGAAGATGCCACCATTTATGAGGTAATCCCGACACAGGGAACCAATTGTGATAGCATCATTTCGCACCAGCTGACAATCCTTCAACCATACTATACCGAGTTTGACTCCACCCAATGCCAACCGATTTGGTGGCATGGACATAATTGTGACCATGAGGATGACTATGTGCATACTTTCCAATCTGTGCAGGGTTGCGACAGCATTGTCACCATGCATTTTACTTTTAGCGAGGCTACGCATCATCCTGCTGAAGTGGTTGAGACCTGCCAGCACAGCTACCTTTGGCATGGAAATACTTACACGGAAAACGGCACTTATTACGACACCATTGCTGATCTTGCAGGATGTGACGACATTTACATGCTTGAACTTACCTTCAAAGAAGCCGAAACAATGGAGCTTGAGGCGACAGCTTGCGACCAATATCCGTGGCCTTGGGCGCCGTCGGGTTACTTGACCGAGAGCGGAGAATACAGTTATACCTTGCAAAGTGAGGAAGGCTGCGACAGTCTTATCATACGCCTCAATCTGACCATCAACCACTCAGAGACAACTGGCATGATTGAAGGCAGTCACAACGTGTATGTGGCATCCAACCTTCTGAGTGGCATTTACCGTTACGAGATTGATCCAACGGGCATTGTCGGCGACATCAATTGGAGCATCAGCAATTCCGATTGGCGTATTGTGGAAAGTCAGGACAACTATTGCCGCTTGCTAGTAACGACGCAAGGAAGTGCGGTCTTGACGGCTAGATTCTACACTTCCTGTGGCGAGATGGAGAGACAATTCGAAATCAACGCAGGCTTCTTTGGTGTTGATGAACATGGTGTCGAGGTTAATGTGTATCCCAATCCCACCAAGGGCATACTGACCGTTGAGGCAGAAGGCATAGAGAGTGTCCGCCTAATCAACATGATGGGACAAACACTTATGTGGAACGAATACGACCGTTCCAATAGCGTTGGCTTGAGCCTTAGCGGATTAGTGCCTTCCGTCTATCTGCTTGAAATCAAGACGGTGAATGGCGAGGTGAAACGGTTGGTTGTGCTACAAAGATGACAAAAATCGTGGTTTTTGGATTGTGTTATCGGATAAAAGCATATCTTTGCAGCATTAAGCAAATTTTATGAAACAAAGGCTTTTTCTAGTATTATTGTTTGCGGTCATGGGGTTGGCAGCCGTCGCCCAGCCTGTTGTCATCACGCCACCATCGGCCACCATTCAGCCTGGTCAGTCGGTGACACTGACCGCATCGGGTGCCATGTATTATCAATGGTCACCGGCAACGGGACTTTCGACCACGGAAGGACCAGTTGTTGTTGCTTCACCATCGGTAACTACTACCTACACCTGTGAGGGCTATGCTCCAGGCGATGAGAGTGTCGTCAATGGCGACTTCAGTCAAGGTAACATAGGATTCACTTCGTCCTACGAGTACAATTCCAACCTTTGGGCTGAAGGCACCTATTACGTTGACTCTGATGCTAGTCTGCACCATGAGAATTTCCACGGATATGGCCATGGTGGCAGCGGCAACTTTATGATGGTCAACGGGTCCATCAGTCCTGGCACTAACGTGTGGACAGAGGAAATCACTGTGCTTCCCAATAAATGGTATGCTTTCTCGACTTGGGCTTGTACCTTGGCGGGTGTTGCTGGCCAAATGGCTTTGCTCCAATTCAGTATCAACGGAACGCAGATTGGTAATGTGTTTTCGGCTCCGACAACCACTATGGTTTGGGAACAATTCTATGAGCTTTGGTATAGTGGTTCATCCACCACTGCCACTATTACCATCTTGAACCAAAACACCAATGGCGATGGCAACGACTTTGGCTTGGATGATATTTCGTTTCGTGAGCTGGTGCTTGTGGGTGATCCGACCTGCACGGTTTATGTGGGTTCCATGAGTGCTTCGGCCACTGCCGATGACTCTGAACTCTGCCAAGGAGAATCTACCACGCTTCATGCTTTGCCTACAGGAGGTTCGGGCAACTACTCCTATAGTTGGACGCCCGCCAACAGTTTGAACAACGCCAACATTCAGCATCCAGTGGCAACGCCGCCTGTGGGTACTACCACCTACACTTGCCATGTCACTGACAACAGTTGGGGTAGCTCGCAGAATGTTAGTGTCAGTGTTGTAGTGCATCCCAATGTGGAATCGGACGTTAACGTCAGCATTTGCCCCGATGACACTTATGACTTCTTTGGAGAACTGCTTTCGGAAGAAGGGACCTATGACCACACCATCGAATCGCATTATGGCTGTGACAGCACCATTTACCTGCATCTCACACATTATGAAACTTATGAAACACCCATCACTCGCCATTTCTGCGAAGGTGAGTCGTACGATTTCTATGGTGAGCAACTTAACAGCGCGGGCATTTATTACCACACTTTGCAGACGATATGGCATGGCTGCGATAGTGTCATCAGGCTTAATCTCGTTGAAGACCCAAGATATGAATACTATCTCAACGAGTCGGTTTGCCAAGGCAGCGACGGGTACTATTTTGATGGACAATACTTGCAACCTCGCGTTGAACCATACACGTTTAATTATAGCACCCAATCTGGTTGCGACAGCATTTATCATATCCAAGTTGATGAGTCGGAATACAACTCCAAGAATTACACCGTGTCGATTTGCGACACCGAATACACGTGGCCTTCCAACGGTCACACTTATTTTGCGACGGGCATCTACTACGACACGCTGCACTTTGAAGGCTCTTGTGACAGCACCATAGTTCTCAACCTTACATTACGCTATAGCACGGATACTTTGGTGCAAATCAGTAGTTGCGATAACTATCATTGGGTTGATAGTTATTTCAATGTTGATGAGTGGTTCACCGATAGCCATTACCAAACCTATGATTACATCAATGAGGAGGGTTGTCCAAGTCATGTGACGCTTGATTTAATCATTAGTGATTCAGTGTCTCATGTACAATTGCCGGATGATATATTACATGTGCATTATAATGGAGTCATCGGCTGCGACAGTGCCCAATGGGATGGCGTATGGTATGATGTTCCAGCACCAGCAAACAGACCTTATAGAAAAGTGTACCATAACCAATTAGGTTGTGATAGTATCGTCACTTTCCCGCTCACACTTGAATACACGCCTGGTCCTGGACCGATATATCCAGTTGAGGCTAGCAACACAACACCCCATTGGGTGATAACGGCCACAGAGTTCCAAATCAACTCCTACGAATTTGGTATTTATGAGGAAGAACATCCCAATATGTGTCATTGGGACTCCGTGAGATGGGAGTTTGAAGACTCAAACGTGCAATGGCTACTTGAGCGTGACGAAACCACCAGTCCTATCGGCAAGAATTGCAAGATGTACGTCCTCAATTACATTGAAGATACTGTTTGGTTGGATGCCATTGCTTACAACAAGTGTAACGTACACGAAGGCGGTAGCGTGCAGCGTTATTGGTTTGTTTGTTCGTTCTATGGTATCGACGAGGATGAGCCTTCTATAGGCACGGTAGGCTTTGATTTTAGCGTCGTGCCTAATCCGAATAATGGCACGATGGAGCTCAATTTTGAGAAACTCTCTGGCAAAATCGACCTGAAGGTATATGATATGAGAGGCAACCTCATTGATAGGCTCTCCACTTACAGCATCGGTGATCCTGAAACCATGCAGTACATCATGAAGCATTGCGCAGATGGCATCTATTTCTTTGTTGCTGCTGGTAAGGAAGGAACGATTGCTAAAAAAGTAGTTGTCAAACGTTAAATAACAGACTATGAAGAAGAAAATCATATCGATTCTTTGGCTACTATTGGTGGGTAGCATGATGCTGACCTCCTGCACGAAGAATGATGAAAGCACCATCGTACTCATTGGGACGGAATACTATATTGATGACATTTTATCAGTAATTCCCGACTCGTTACAGACACAGTTCTCTGCTGTGTTTGGAAGTATTCCCGAGGGCCCCGTGCCGCCTAAAATAGATGGCAGCTATATCATGAGTCCCAAGAACAGAGTGGCGTCCAATTTGGATGAATCGGAATGGCCGTTGGATATCAATGAGCCGCTGCCAGTTTATCTTCGCTTTTCGAATCAACATAATGGCATCGTTACTTTAGATCTTGCTGAGGCTACGGAAACGAATACCGATACCGTGTTTATCCAAGGAAATAATGAGAATTTTACGGTTTATTTTGTTGAGGACAAAGTGATTGAAGATTTTTCTGTTCCTGTCAAGATGAAACGGGGAATTATTATGAAAGGCCGTGTGACGGATGCAGGACTTGCGGACTTCCGTTATGCCACCATAGTTTTGGAAACAGAGGATGAACTGAATCAGCTCGCCAATCCAGGCTCGTATTACATATACAAGGATGGCGATGGCATGGCTTCTCGTTTTGAATGGTAATAGATTGCAGCAATGAAAAGGTTATATTTGTTTCTTTTGTTCCTGTTGGGACTTGGATTGACGACGGAGGCGCAAACGTATGCCAATGCACAAAACAAAGAATATGTCAGCATCGGCCTCACAGGAGGCTTGAACATGCCGAGAATGCTTTATTTCCAAAACACCGCTTTGAGCAAACTGCCTCAAAATTGGTTGTTTACTTCCATGGGAGGCCTTTTTGTGGAAATCCCTGTCGGGGAGATGCTGATTATTGCCCCTGAGGCAGTGTATGTGCAACGAGGTCTTGAAACGAATTACGAGCATATCTCAGGCATGAAGGTGCATTATGTGATGAATGCTAGTTATGCTGATTTTCGTCTGCCTTTTGAGTTACGTTTGCCTATCAGTCCATTTTTCCAGCCTTATCTGACCGTAGGCGCAGAGACAGGAATGCGTATGTTTGGGATGATTCATATCGACCGTACAGCTCCTGCTGAGCTAGACCAAACCATCGAGGTGGGGGATGCCAACCTCAACTTGATACATGCTGGTGTATTTGCTGGTTTGGGCATTCGCAGTCGTGTCAATCTGGGCAATTTTGGCCTTGTTTTGAAACTCAGCGCTTCATATCACCAAGGCTTGTTGGACTCGTATTCCAAGATGGAGAAAGAACTCAGCGCCGACCCAATGAATGTGAATGCGTACAATATTTCGGGTTACAGATTGCCGCAAGGCATCGAAGTGTGTCTCGGCATTGCTGTTCCCTTAGAGCCAAAGCATGACGATGCATGTGCTTCCTTCTCGAACAATCGGCGTTGGGTCAAACGCAGCAATAAAGGCTTTTACGGTTTTTAATGCATTTTGTATTTTTGCCGCTTCAAACGTTAAACCATGCATTTTCTTTACCCGAATATGTTGTGGGGCATGTTCGCCCTGTTGATTCCGATAGTCGTCCATCTGTTCAATTTCAGGCGGCATAAGTTGGTGTATTTCAGCAATACTGCCGTGTTGCGTAGCATCCAGCAAGAGAATGCCAAGACTCGGAAACTGAAGTATCTCGTCACATTATTGTTGCGTTGCCTATTTATAGCGGCGTTGGTGCTAGCTTTTGCTTTTCCCTATCGCCCTGAAAAGCAGCTGAATGTCGATGCAGAAAACAACCTTGTCGGCATTTACATCGACAATTCTATGAGTATGAAGGGACAGTCGCAACGGACGACCATGCTGGAAGATGCGCGTCAATCGGCTCGTGATTTGGTGCACAAGCTCAATCCTTCCAATCGTTACCTTTTGATGACCAACAGCTTCGAGGTTCAGAATGAATTCCCGATGAATCAAGAGGAGATGCTCGACCAACTTGACCGAATGAATCCCGATGGTGCACCCAAACCGATGGGAGAGGTCATCGACCGTTTTGCAATGTTAGGCAAACAACATGGATATACTACTTCTGTTTTGTTTTTGTATTCTGATTTTCAAGAAAATACATTTGATTTGACGGCTGCAAAGGCTGATACGACAATGCAAGTGGTTGTTGTCCCGATGAACCCCGAGTTCAAGACGAACCTTTATATAGATTCGGTTTGGCTGGCATCGCCCATTGTGCAAACTGGCTTGACCAATGACTTGATGGTCCGTGTAGTGAATCAAGGCGATAAGGAGGTGAAAGGGTTGCCCGTCAGTTTTACGATGAATGGCGCGATGGCTGCTTCCACAACAGTCGATTTGGAGAAAAACGGTACAGTGGAACTCACAATGCAGTTCGTGGTGGAAAACAATGGCGAACAAAAATGTAGCGTTTCGTTGATAGACCATCCTGTTACTTTTGACGACAGTTACAACTTTGTCTTGAGTGTGAAACCAAGCCTTTCCGTAGTAGAATTAGGTACGGAGAAGTCTAATTGTGCTCTCATCTTTGAGGATGACGAACAATTCCGTTACACCTTGATGGAACCTTCTCATTTTGATTTAGGGACCATTGCCCAAGCCCAACTGCTCATTGTGAACGAGACAGCGAAGCTGAATGAAACCTTGCAGCAAACACTTTTGGATGCCGTTTCTGAAGGGGCGAGTTTGATGGTGTTCCCTTCTTTGGACGACCCCAAAAACAACAGCTATTTGTATCAAAAACTTGGACTTTCCGTCGTTGAGGCCGACACCAACGCCACGGCAGTAGAGGATTTGGCCGTGCAGCATGACTTTTTCAACGACATGATTCTCGATTTGCCGCAATACCCTGATTTGCCCAAAGTGAAACAGCATATTCGTCTAAAATCCAACGGCATACCAACTTCCTTGCTAACGATGAAGAATGGAGACCCACTTATGTTATCGGAGACAGTGGGGAATGGGCAAGCCTTCGTGATGGCTACGGCGCTTAGTCCCGAGTGGAGCGACTTCGCCGACAACGCGCTATTCGTCCCGATGATGGTCAAAGCGACTTTCATGGGCGGCAAGATGGGGCGATTGTCATATACTATTGGAGTTGATAAGGTGCTGATGCAGAATGATATCAACCTTGAAGGTGACCATCAGCTACTTTTTGCCAATTCTGATCGCAGCTTTGAGCTGATGCCAGCTTCGGAAGTGCGTAATGGTAAGGTGTATTTATACTTGAATGAAAACTTACCCGCAGCAGGGTTTTACGACCTGCTTGTAAACGACACTTTGAACTACGTTACAGCTTGGAATGAAAGCCGTGTGGAGTCGAAAATGGTCTTCGCCGACCGCGACGACATCGAGCCTCAGTTCAAGAAGGCCGGCTTCAACGTGGCTGCTGTTCTCGACACTTCCGATTTTGCCACCGCCGACCTTGTGGAGGCTATGGCACACCAATCCTCTCAGTGGAAGCTTTTCGCTTTGATAGCCTTGTTGGCCTTGCTTGGAGAAATTTTGGTGCTGCGATTTTGGAAGTGAAATTTTTCTTATCTTTGCACCCATTAGAAAAATCTTATGGATATCGAAGACAAGACCGAAAATGAACCTTTGGACGAGCAGCCCATAGACGAGACTTTGGAAGGCGTGGAAGAGGCTCAGGCTCAAGAGGATGAATATCATGTCATACCGCTGAAAGGAATGTTCGAGAACTGGTTTCTCGACTATGCCTCGTATGTCATCCTCGAACGTGCCGTGCCCGCCATTGAAGATGGTCTGAAACCCGTGCAACGCCGCATCTTGCATTCGATGGACGAACTCGATGACGGTCGTTTCAACAAGGTGGCCAACATCGTGGGCAACACGATGAAATACCATCCTCATGGCGATGCTTCCATCGGTGATGCTCTTGTGCAATTGGCTCAGAAAGACCTTCTTATGGATATGCAGGGTAACTTCGGTAACATCCTCACAGGCGATGATGCCGCTGCCCCGCGTTATATTGAGGCACGCCTATCGAAGTTTGCGAAGGAGGTCGTTTTCAACCATAAGACCACCGATTGGACCCGTTCCTACGATAACCGCAATGCCGAGCCGGTTTCGTTGCCAGTGAAGTTCCCGCTGCTTTTGGCACAAGGCACCGAAGGCATTGCTGTCGGGTTGGCCTCCAAGTTTCTGCCGCATAACTTCAACGAACTGATAGACGCTTCCATTGCCTATTTGCGTGACGAGTCTTTCACGCTTTATCCCGACTTCCCGACGGGTGGCCTGATGGATGTGACCAATTACAACGATGGTCTGCGTGGCGGTAAGGTGCGCATTCGTGCAAGAATCAGCCAACAGGACAAGAAAACGTTGGTCATCAGCGAGATACCTTACGGAACCACCACTGGAAGTCTCATCGAGAGTATCGTAAAGTGCAACGACAAGGGCAAAATCAAGATTAAGAAAATCGATGACAATACCGCCGAACAGTGTGAAATCGTCATTTATTTGAATCCTGGTGTTTCGCCCGACCAGACCATTGATGCGCTCTATGCTTTCACCGATTGTGAGGTTTCTATTTCGCCCAATGCTTGCGTTATCGTCAACAAACACCCTGCGTTCATGGGCGTGAGCGAAATTTTGCGCCACAGCACCGACCGCACAATGGAACTCCTCAGCTGGGAGCTACGCATCCTCATTGAGGAACTTGAAAACAGTTGGCACTGGATTTCGTTGGAAAAGATTTTCTTCGAGAAGGGAATATATAAGGAGTTGGAAAACAAGGAATATGCGGATTGGGATGAACTCTACACAGGCATCGAACGCCGTTTCGACAAGTACCGCAATTTACTGAAGCGCGAAGTGACTCGAGAGGATGTGGAGAAACTTTGCGAGAAACCTGTCCGCAAGATTTCGAGATTCGACATCAAGAAGGCTGACGAGCAGTTGGCCGACATCGAAAAAAAGATGGAAGAGGCCAAGTACAACCTAGACCATATCGTGGACTACACCATCGACTATTTTCTGCATATCAAGGAGAAATATGGCGAAGGTCGCGAGCGCAAGACAGAAATCCGCAATTTCGACAATATCTCGGCGGTGGCCGTGGCTGCCAACAACGAGAAACTGTATGTCAATAGGGAAGAGGGCTTTGTCTGCACGGGCGAGGGCCTGAAACGCGAGAAGAACAAGGAAGCTTACGAATATGTTTGCGACTGCTCCGACATGGACGACATTATTGTTTTCCACGAGGATGGCAAATACATGGTAGTCAAGTTGCAACCGAAACTTTTTGTGGGACAGAAAGTTATCCATGTTGATGTATTCCATAAGAACGATGGCCGCACTACTTACAATGTCGTCTATCGTGACGGCAAGAGTGGGGCGCCACATTATGTGAAACGTTTTGCAGTGAAAGGTGTCACTCGTGATAAAGAATACGACCTCACGCAGGGCAAGTCTGGCTCGAAGGTGCGTTATTTTTCCTCGAATCCCAACGGCGAGGCAGAGGTCATCAAGGTGACTTTGGTGCTGTTCAACAAGAAACAGAAGACGGTGGACTACAAGTTCTCCGATTTGACCGTGAAAGGTCGCGATGCACGTGGTAACCTGCTCACGAAGTACGAGGTCAAGGAAATCAAGAAGGGCGGGGAAGGCATTTCGACCCTTGACGCGCGCGAAATTTGGTATGATGACACGGTGCGCCGACTCAATGCCGACAAGCGTGGGCAATACCTCGGCGCTTTTGAGGGAGAGGACAAGATTTTGCAGATTTTCAGCAATGGTGAATTCAAGATTTCGGGCTTCGACCTCAATACCCACTTCGATGATGACATGGTGGATATCCGCAAGTTCGATCCAGAGGAAATTTTCTCCGTCGTCTATATCGAAGGCGAGACGCAGAAGATGTACCTCAAGCGTTTCAGCATCGAGGTTGAGACAAAACTGAATAGCCGCATGTCCTTCATTGGCGAGCATCCCGAGGCTAAATATTTGGGCATGAGTACCGACGATATGCCGCGTTTGTTAGTGAGCTACAAAGTCAGCGATGCGGGCAACAGCTTCCCCGATGATGAGGTCAATGTGGAGGAATTCATCGGCATCAAGAGTTACAAAGCCAAGGGCAAACGCCTATCAACCAGAGAGATTGAAAGCTTCGAATTTTTGGAACCATATCAACCTGAACCAAAGGACGAGCCAGAAGGATCGGATACACCCGATGAACCCGAAGTGCCTGAAAACGAGGAGAAAATAGAAGTCAATCCTGCCGATGTGCCGTTGGAGATTGTAGAACCCAAAGGTGATGGGGTGCAGATGGATTTGTTTGATACCATGTAAACATGAAAAAGACTTTTTTATTCATCGGATTGTTATGTGCATTGTTGCTTTCAAGTTGTCAGACCGACTTGAAGCTGGCCAAGAAATATGTGTCAGAATATTCCAACATCGAAGCCGCTGTCTATTTTCCCGAGAGAGCCGAGGTGAAGGTTGAATACAACACCCAATTGGGCAAAAAGACCGAGGTCTTAAACGGCTTCAGTCAGGATTTGTTTTTGGATGTCATGTATAACGTCTATGCGGAAACGATGGGAAAATACGGTGTTGAGGTCTATGTGCCTGAAGACATCGACAATGTTCCCGTGGACTCTACGCATTGGCTGGTCATGCTTTCGAGGATGGAGATTTCGGGACGCATCACGGAGTACGAGGACTATCTTTTCAGCGATACGGACGAATACAGTTACAAGCATTCGTTGAACACGGTCAATGTGGCTTCGTGGTTCGAAATCAATGATAGTGTTTGGCTTCCAGTGCTTTATTGCGAACACAACCTTATGGATGGTTTCGACTCGAAAACCGATTATTCTTTTTGGGCGGGTAAGTTGGACTATAACTATACCATTGACACTCTGGAGCTTAAGGATGTCTATAATTATGCCGTGTATTTGGGCAAATTGTATGCTGGTTACACCTATGATTATATGATGAACCGCTATGTGGGCGCAGAGTTAAAGAAGCAAAACCTGGATTATTGGAATCAGGACAAGTTGCGCTATGACCCGTACAAAAAGCAATTGCGCTATGCAATAGAGGGAGATGGGTTTGTTGAGTTGAATTGATGCTTGAAGCGCTATTTTATCTCAATGATACCGTTCTTATCGCATTTCACCACCACACGTTTGTATTCCGTTTTGCCTTCAAAAACGCCTTGGATGACGAAGGTGAGACGATAAACTTTTTTTCCAGCGATGGAGTGATAGCCGTCCTCGTCCCATGAGCCGGAAAGCGGGATGCTCGGGTTGTCCATTTTTCGGACGAACTCGGTAATGTTGAAGCGCATGATGTCGTTGATGCCTTTCATCGGGAAAGGGCTGGCTTTGGCCAATTCGGCGGGCCATACTTGCACTTTTTTGCGGAACAGAATGACTTTTTCGTCGTTGCCGCTCACCTCGTTGAAGAGAGGCAGTCGGTCGCGCATTTGCATCACCTTGGGCAGGATTTTGTCGCTGTCGATGAAGTCCATACTGTCCTTGCTCCAGCCGATGTACCTTTTCTTTATGCGGAAGTTAGTACGCGTGTCGAACACCTTGTTGCTGACACGCTTGGCGAAGAAAAGTCGCAACCAATCTTTTAGTCTGTCCTTGAACATATAGCTGATAACCAATGCGATAAGGAAAGGTAAAGTAAAGTTTCCGTAACGCTGTTGGAAGAAGAAGGACGATAAGGTAGCTACAACCATGGCGGCACCGGCGGCGAGGCTGTAAAGGATTTGTTCGACCAAGAAGGTATTTTTGCGCTTGTTGGAACTGAGGTACAAATCGCTTTCGGCGAACTTTTTTAGCAAACTAGCGCGAAACACGAAGTCCTCGTTGCCTTTAGGGTCGTCGGGTTGTACGGCTAGATAGCCTTGCGATTGCTTGTAAGCCTTTTCTTCCAATAGTACGGTTTTGAAACAGGTTTCCAAAACACCGTAATCTTCTGGAAATGAGTTATGTAAGATGTCGCGAAGGCGATAGGTGTATTCTTCAAGGATGTTGCTCAAAAACTCGTCAGCATAGGCGAAATCTTGCACTATTTTGCCTTTTATCTCGCTGTTTTTCAGTTTCTTGTAGAGACTCCTAAAGCGTGTGATGACTTGGGTCACATCGTCCAAATAGGTTTGGCATGCGGTGATGCGCTGTTCCGAGCTTTCAAGTTGGGGAACAATGCGATAGGCATTGCGGAAGGCACTTTTGGCAATGGCGCAATACATCTTGAGTGAGTGGACGAGGTCGGCGGTGTCGTCGGGCGCGATGAAAATGTCGTGGAAGTCGTCGGAAAGTGACTGATTCGGAAGCAGTTGCTCGTTGGTGGCCAAGTCGTGCAAAGGATAATCTGGTGTGATAAGGCGTACATCCGACTTGAGGTCGCGGTAAAAATCTTCCTTGCTGTACTTGGCCGCGTTGATGTCGAGGCTATTGGGCACAAAAATCCACATGTTCATCACGAAATCGCTGTATTTCATCGGCTTAACAGCTTCTTCCGTGTTGAACCCCACCTTAAATTCCAAGGTGAACTTGTCGTGGATTTTGGTGCTCAGGTCTATCATGGCTGCTGGTTTCTGTACTGTTCATCGAGATTGAAACCTTCGGGGTGCTTGGCTTTTACATCTTTATAGTATTCCCATATCTCGGCCAAGTCTTTCTCGTAATCACCTGTGGGATAGAAGACTTTTTCCACACCGCATAGCTTTTTTTTGTAGTCAATAAAACCTAGCAAAATTGGTACGTTTGCTCCTTGGGCGATGATGTAAAATCCTTTTTTCCAGTGTTTTACAGCTTTTCGTGTGCCTTCGGGACAGATGATGAGGTGTGTGTCCTTGTTTTGATTGAACATTTCAACCATTTGTTCGACAAGATGGTTTTGGTGACCACGATTGACGGGAATGCCCCCCATTTTCTTGAGAATCCAACCGATGCCAGGCTTGAAAAACTCTATCTTCATCATCACCTTGAACTTGATACCGTAGTACCAATAAAATCCCAACCCGACAAAGAAGTCCTCGATGGCAGTATGTGGTGCGACAATGCAGACTGCATTGCCAAGGTTGGCAGGAGCTTCGTTGACGGTTGTCCAACCGCCGAGTTTAAGGCCTAATTTAGCTATTTGTTTTTTTAAACTCATTTTATTAGAAAATTGTAGAGGCGCAAATTGCGCCTCTACAATTAAACATTAAACTGTTGTTTACCAAATAGCTGCTCTTTCTTCAGGAGCAATATACATTTTGTTTTCAGGCGTGATTTCGAATGCTTCGTAGAAGTGCGGCATGGAACCTAAGGTGCGGTTCACGCGGGCTTCTGCTGGTGAGTGAACGTCCTCTTTGATGCGGCGTTCGAGTGCTTTGTCGCGGATGTTGTTGCGCCAGATGGTGCCATAGCTGATGAAGAAGCGCTGGGCGGGCGTGAAGCCGTCGATGCTTTGGTTGGCTTTGGCTTCGTCGGTCATCTGGTAAGCGTCCCAAGCGATGTTGAGGCCACCGAGGTCGGCAATGTTTTCACCGAGGGTGAGTTCTCCGTTGATGTGGTAGCCACGCAACTCAAACTCGTTGAAGAGCTTGACCAACTGTTGGGTGCGTTCCTTGAACTTGGTGGCATCTTCTTCGGTCCACCAGTTATTGAGGTTGCCGTTTTCGTCGTACTTGCAGCCTTGGTCGTCGAAGCCGTGCGTCATTTCGTGGCCGATGACCACACCAATGCCACCGTAGTTGACGGCATCGTCAGCGTCCATGTTGAAGAACGGAGGCTGAAGGATAGCAGCGGGGAACACGATTTCGTTCATGTCGGGGCTGTAGTAGGCATTGACGGTCTGGGGTGTCATGAACCATTCTTCGTGATCCACGGGCTTGCCGATTTTTGCCATCTCGATGGCATTCTCGAAGTTGATGGCTCTATGGAAATTCTGGAAGTAGGAATCAGGCAGGATTTCTAAGTCGCTATAGTCTTTCCACTTGTTGGGATAACCGACCTTTACATTGATGCAGTCAAGCTTGTGCAAAGCTTTGGCCTTGGTTTCATCGCTCATCCAGTCGAGGACCTTGATGCGTTCGCCGAGGGCGACTTTCAGGTTGCCGACGAGGTTTTCCATGCGTTCTTTGGCTTCGGCGGGGAAGTGTTTCTCGACATAGAGTTGGCCGATGGCTTCGCCGAGGCAGCCCGAAGTGGCATTCAGCACGCGGCGCCAACGGGGCTGTTGCACCTCCTGACCATAGAGATAGTTACCATAGAAACTGAAGTTCTCATTGTCGAAGTCGTCGCTCAACATGGAGGCACTACCGTGGATAATTTTCCAGTCTAAATAGTCCTTCAGGGTTCTAATGTCAGTGTTGAGGATGATGTTGTTGAGGGCGGTGATGAAGTCGGGCATGCCCACATTGAGGCTGTCGAAAGCGGGTGCGCCAGCGGCATTGAAGTAGTTGTCCCAGTTGAAGATGGGTGTCGAGGCTTGAAGTTCGGCGCGGCTTCTCTTGTTATAGGTGCGATCGGGGTCGCGGCGTTCCACACGGGTCAGGGAGTTCTTGGCAAGCTCGGTTTCGAAGGCGAGGATGCGTTCGGCAATGTCCTTGGCGGGTTCGCTGTCAGTGCCAGTGAGTTGGAACATCTTGGCGACATGTTCAACGTACTTTTCACGCATCTCTTGCGAAGATTCTTCAAGGTAGTCATCACGGTCGGGCAGACTCAAACCGCCTTGGAAGACATGCATGATGACCATTTCGGCGTTCTTGGGGTCGGTACTACCACCAGCATAGAAGAAGCCACCGAAGCCATTGCTGTGCAAGTAGCCGAGCAACGTAGCAAGGTCGGACTTGTCGGTAAGGGCATCCACTTTCTCAAAATAGGGCATCAATTCTTTGAAACCGCGTTCATTGATGGCAACGCTGTCCATGCCCGCGTTATAGAAGTCACGGATTTTCTGAGACATGCTGCCTTGTTTGGCGTTGGCATCTTTCGAGGCCTCGTCGATGATGTCCTGAATCAGGATTTCATTGCGTTGGTCGATTTCGGTGAAGGCACCGTAAGTGGTGTATTCCTCGGGAATCGGGTTGTTTTTCAACCAGTTGTTGTTGCAATAGCGGAAAAAGTCGTCCGCAGGGTTGATGCTGGGGTCCATGTTACTCAACTCGATGGCGGGAGTAACGTCCTTTTGGGGTTCTACAGGTGTTTTCTCTTTGCAACCTGTTGCCACTGTGCATAAAATCATCATGGCGATTAAGTTTCTTTTTTTCATTGTTAATTGTTATAAAATTGTTCAAATTTCTACTGTTTCGGATGTATGCGATGCGTCCCTACCATTATAAGTCTCCTTCCAGTTTCAGTTCCGTTTGCAACGTCCTCAAATAAGGTCGTTCCTCAACCATTTTTTCGAATTTGTCCTTGTCGGTGTAGGCCTCGATTTCAGCTGGGCGTTCCATCAACTCGGGCTTTAGGGTGAATTGGTTGTTGTGAAGGCTGCTTTTCAGATGGTTACGCAAGGCACTCATGCCATCGGTGTCCTGCTCGAAAAGCATATTGTCCACGTTGAAATGGATTTCAAAATTCGCTCCGAGTTTGGGCGTGTATTTGCCTAAAGCGGCTGCAAAGCTGGGTGAAATAAGCTTGTAGCGGTTGATGAAATCGTTCCAGGCCGCTGTTAGTTGCTCTTGCGTGAATGCCGAATCCCAAGTGTCTTCCTTTGCTTCGTCTTTCTTTTCGGATTGTTGCAAGGCGCTGCTAATGGAAATGCTGCTGGTAGTACCGCGTGGTCGGACGGTAGGTGTGGATGGTTGAGGCGCTGATTGTTGTGGTGTAGGGTTTGTTGGGGGCTGTTGAACTTTTGTTGGATTAGGTGTTGGTTGAGGCGCGGATTGGATAGGTGGCTGGTTTACAACTTGTTGAGGAGTAGGCTGCTGATTGACTGGTTGCGGCTGACCGGCAGCGGTGTTCTGCGTTGCTGGCCTGTTTTGAGGCATTTGCACAGGCTGTGCCTGTTGTGTGGGCATGTTCAGGGCATTGCTGCACAAGCCACACATCTTTAATAAGGCAATCTCCAGATGCAGCCGTTTATTGTTGGTGGCACGGTAGTCGATGTCGCATTGGTTGTTGATTTCCAAGGCTTTGACGAGGAAGGGCAGGGGACAGGCTTGCGCTTGCGCCAAATAGCGTTGCCGCAGTTGCTCACTGACCTCCAAAAGCTGCACGGTGACAGGTTCCTTGCAGACCAACAGGCTCCTCAAATGGTTGCCCATGCCACTTACAAAATGCTGTGGCTCAAAGCCTTTGCTAATGATGTCGTTGAGTATCAACAGGATGTCGCTCGTGTGGCCTTGCAGGATATGGTCCACGATTTGGAAATAATAGTCGTAGTCGAGGACATTGAGGTTATCGATGACGGACTTGTAAGTGATGGTTTTGCCCGAAAAACTCACCATTTGGTCGAAAATGGAGAGGGCATCGCGCAAGGCACCGTCGGCTTTCTGGGCAATGATGTTGAGGGCTTCAGGTTCGGCAGTGATGCCTTCACTTTGGGCCACAAAAGCCAAATGTTTGGCGATGTCATCAACTGTAATCCGCTTGAAGTCAAAAATTTGGCAACGTGAAAGGATGGTCGGGATGATTTTGTGCTTTTCCGTCGTGGCGAGGATGAATTTGGCATACGCCGGAGGTTCCTCCAAAGTCTTTAGGAAGGCGTTGAAAGCCGCTGCCGAAAGCATGTGAACCTCGTCGATGATATACACCTTATATTGTCCGATTTGCGGGGGAATGCGCACTTGGTCCACGAGGCTGCGGATGTCCTCGACAGAGTTGTTGGAGGCCGCGTCCAATTCGTAGATGTTGAACGAAGCGTTATTGTTGAAGGCGCGGCACGACTCGCATTCGTTGCAGGCCTCAAGGTTTTCGGTGGGGTTGAGGCAGTTGATGGTCTTGGCCATGATGCGGGCGCAGGTTGTTTTGCCTACGCCGCGCGGACCGCAAAACAAGAAGGCTTGAGCCAGAGTGTTGTTGCGGATGGCGTTTTTCAAGGTGTTGGTGATGGAGCCTTGACCCACGACGGTGTCGAAGGTGATAGGTCTATATTTTCTTGCGGATACGACGAAATTTTCCATTTTTCGGGTAGTTTTACAAACCGACAAAAATACAACTTTTCGCGGTTGCATCGGTCAGGATGTAACATTTTTCGGTTGATTTGCCCATCGTATCGAAAATCGTCCTATTTTTGTGCTATGAAAATGCTCATCTTAGTCCCCAAGGTCACAGGTCGTGTGATGTATGTTTTTGATTTGATATTCAGCCAGTTGCTGGGTGTCGAATACGAGCTGACCTCCGATGACGAAAAATTCAAGGCTTTTGATGGACCTAAGTTCCATTATGGAACTCAAAGCCTTGGTGGTGAGCCGTTTATCAAGGCTGTTGACCTGCTTTTTGAGCGTCATATCCATGAGCAAGAGACCAAAACCGTTGATTTTGAGGATGTCAAGGGGCTTTTTCCAGTTTATGGAAAGGACACAATGTTTTCTTTCGATATGTTTGCGGCGACATTTTATTTGGTTTCTCGCTACGAAGAATATTTGCCTCAGGTGCGCGACAAATATGGCCGTTTTCAAGCCGAATCAACATGGATGTACGAGAACGGAATGTTGCATAAACCTTTGGTGAATATCTGGGCTAAGTCACTGGGAGACAAGTTGAAAACCCTTTATCCCGATTTGCCTATTAAGAAAAGGAAATTCACTTTTGTCCCGACCTATGACATTGATGCGGCGTGGGCTTATAAGCATAAAGGACTGTATCGTACTGTGGGCGGTTTTATCAAGGATTTAATGTCAGGAGACAGGGAACGAATTCGTGAGCGTCATCAGGTGTTGCGCGGCAAGCGGAAAGATCCTTTTGACTCGTTCGAGTTCCAGTTTGCGTTGCAGAAGGAGTTCAAACTCAAGCCGATATACTTTATCCTTTGCGGCGAGTATGACACCAACGATAAGAATATTTCCATCCGCCGAATTGCTTTTCAGTCGCTCATCAAAAGCCTCGGTGACCATGCGGACGTGGGCATTCACCCTTCGTTTTCGTCGTATTTGGATATTGACAAAATGTGCACAGAAATCGACAACCTTTCCGAGGTGCTGCATCGTCCACTGACCAAGAGCCGCCAGCATTTCTTGAGGATGAACTTGCCACGTAGTTATCAGAAACTCATTGAGTTAGACATTAGCGACGACTACACGATGGGCTTTGCTTCCCAAGCGGGATTTCGTGCAGGAATCGCTGATACATTCCGTTTCTATGATCTTGAAAACGACATGGTTACCAACCTTCGCATACATCCTTTCGCGCTCATGGATGGCACCATGCGCGACTATTTGAATTTGGATGTGGATGCTTCATTGACATTAGCCAAGCAGCTTGTAGATGAAGTGAAAGCCGTTGGTGGAACGTTCATCTATCTTACTCACAATGAAACCCTTGGTGGAGAAAAGCGTTGGGTTGGTTGGCCCGAAATGTATCGACAACTTTTGGAATATGTTTACCAATGAATACGATAACCTGGATTGCTTTGTTGGTACCTCATTGCAGGGACGCGAGGCCGTAATAAAGACACGCTTTTTGTCATTGCGAACGAAGTGAAGCAATCCATAATATTTTTGCGATATGATTTTATACTTACACCATAACCAAATTGATAAAGCGAAATGGGATGCTACCATCAACGAATGCGGCAACATTTACGCTTATTCCTGGTATCTCGACATGGTCCATCCAGACTGGGAAGCACTGGTTGAGGATGACTATCAGGCTGTTATGCCAATTACAGGTGGCAAAAAATTCGGTGTGAACTACTTGTTCCAACCGTATTTCGTGCAGCAATTGGGTGTGTTTTCAAAACAGCCTCTTTCGCCCGAAAAAGTAGAGGAATTTTTGAAAGCTATTCCTAAAAAATATCGTTTTGCAGAGATTCGATTGAATGAAAAAAATATCTTACCTGAAGGATTTCAAGGTGTTGAATATCATAGAAATGTGTTGCTTGACCTCAATCGAGACTATGAAACCATTCGCGCCAACTATCACACGAACACGAAACGCAATCTCGCCAAAGCGGAAACCAACAATTTGCAAATCGTGGATACGGTGATTCCTTATCATGTGGTGGCCTTGTTTACGGACAACCGTGGGGCGTTGTTGGACAAATGGGGCGATGCGGAATATGCCCGTCTAACGAAATTGACCAAAGTTGCGGTGAGTCGTGGGAATGCTTTCATTTTCGGCGTGACCGAAAAGGGTGTGGGTGAGCTGATTGCCGCCGCCATATTCATGAAAACTGCCGACCGCATCACCTTCCTTTTCTCGGGATTGAAGCAAGCGGGCAAAGACAAGCAAGCCATGACTTTCTTGCTCAATCATGTGATACAAAAATATGCCAATCAGCCGATTACCTTTGACTTTGAAGGTTCCAATGACGAAAATCTGGCACGATTCTATCTCGGGTTTGGCGGCGATGAAGTGAAATACCCTTCCTATTCCTACAACCATCTTTCACCCATTGGGAAGACTTTGCTGAAGTTCTGGAAACAGCGGAAACAAAAATAATTTGCGCGGTATTGTTTTTTGCCCTATTTTTGTGGCAAACAAACTGCACTACTATGATTAAAATTCACGACTTGGGCGCAACCGACAGCGTCTTTAATCAAATTATGGCCGAATTGCGCGACGCAGTCATCCAACTTGATCGTATGCGTTTCCGTCGCAACCTTGAGCGTATTGGCGAGATTATGGCTTACGAAATCAGCAAGACTTTTGAATACGATGAAGAGGAAGTTGCCACTCCGTTGGGTATCAAGGTGATACGCACGATGAAGGAGCAACCTGTCATTGCCACCATTTTGCGGGCAGGTGTGCCGTTCCACAATGGCATGTTGAGTCTGCTTGACCATGCCGACAGCGCTTTCATCGCGGCCTACCGCAAATATGACAAGAACGAGGATTCAGAGATCCGTGTCGAGTATTTTTCCTCGCCTGACCTTGAAGGCCGTATCTTAATTCTTTGCGACCCGCTTTTGGCTACGGGCGAGTCCATCGTCAAGACATTGGAAGGCCTTACGGAAGAAATGGAGCCAAAAGAAATCCATATTGCAGTGGCGGTGGCCAGTCAGGACGGGCTAGATTATGTGCAAAGTCGCCTCTCGCGCAAACCCGTCACGATTTGGGTGGGCAGCATCGACGAAGAACTGACGGCCAGGGCATACGTCGTTCCGGGCATGGGCGATGTCGGCGATTTGGCTTACGGCGAAAAGAGATCATCCTAAACGTGTTGCGCTATGGCTGAAGAGAAGAAAAAACGCGATGGCTTTGGCACGAAGCTCGGCATCATTGCTGCGGCTGCGGGATCGGCCATTGGACTTGGTAATATCTATCGTTTCCCTTGCGAACTGGGTAATAACGGCGGTGCGGCATTTTTGCTGGTTTATTTGGCCGTCGTCATTTTCCTTGGTATTCCCGTGATGCTGTCGGAATTGGTCATTGGTCGTCGTTCGCAGAGCAACTCGGTCGGGGCGTTTAAGGCACTTGCGCCAAAAACGGCATGGCCCATAGTGGGTTATATGGGCGTGCTTTGCGGTTTCATCATTTTTGCGTTTTATTCCACCGTTTCGGGTTGGACACTTGAATACATCCTGAAGTCGGTGACCAACTCTTTCCAAGGCAAAGATTTGGCCACCATTGAGCAAGACTTTACTGCCTTCCATGACATGGGTTGGCGCAATGTGATGTGGCAAGCCATCTTCATCTTTCTGACTGGATTTGTGGTCTTTAAAGGAGTGCAGAATGGCATCGAGAAATACGCTAAAATTCTCATGCCAGTGCTTTTGGTCATCTTGGTCATCCTCGGCATCCGTTCCATGACTTTGCCAGGCGCAAAAGAAGGCATGACCTTCCTCTTCAAGCCTGATTTTTCGAAAATTACGGGCAAAGTGCTTATCAGCGCGTTGGGGCAGGGGTTCTTTTCCTTGAGCCTCGGCATGGGAGTGTTGATTACTTATGGTTCGTATGTCAAAAAGAGTGACAACCTTACTTCAACTGCTTTTTCGGTCGTTCTTGCGGACACGGTGATTGCGCTGTTGGCGGGCATCGTCATCTTTCCGGCGGCTTTCTCGTTTGGCGTGAATCCTCAAGCGGGCATGGGTCTGGTATTCAATACAATACCGATGATTTTCAATCAGATGGTAGGTGGTTATTGGTTCTGCATCATTTTCTTTGTGCTGTTGGCCATTGCGGCTCTGACTTCCACCATTTCGCTGCTTGAAGTGGTGGTGGCCTACATTACCGAAGAGCTTCACATGAAACGCCAGTGGGCTACGGTTGTGGCTTGCGCAGGCACGATGCTACTAGGCGCTTTTGCCTCGTTGAGCTTGATGAGCAATACGCCATTCACTATTGGAGGCAAGCCCGTTTTCGACCTGATGGACTTCGTTTCGTCCAACATCCTGTTGCCTATCGGTGGCGTGTTTATCGTCATCTTTGTGGGTTGGTATCTTGGCAAGACCAAGTTCTTCGAGGAAGTGACCAACGATGGTGCGATAAAATCCCCGCTGAAAAGTATTATCTACTTCATCATCAAGTATTTGGCTCCTTTAGCCATCATAATAGTCTTCATCAGCGGACTGATAAAATAGGGGAATATGGAGTCCTTGCGCAAGTTGTTTACGTTCAGCAAAGGCGAGCGTATCGCCATCATCACGATTTTGGCCATTATTATCGGATTGGTGGTGGCTTGTGTGTTGCGTCCTACGCGCAAATCGTTGAGTGAAAGCTCTTTGCATAACTTGGATTCATTATTGGCTTTAAGACAAACGGCTATTGAAGAACAACAGCAAAGGCAAGCCGAAAAGCCGCAGGAAGTGTCCGAACTACATCCATTCCCTTTCAATCCAAATACAATGACGGAGGAAGAAGGGCAGAGGTTGGGACTTACCGACCGTCAAATCCGCAATATCCTGAATTACAGGGATAAAGGAGGCAAATTTTACGCTAAAAAGGACTTGGCCAAACTTTACACCATCAGTGAGGAAGAGTTTGCACAATTGGAACCATTCATCGTGTTGCCAGAAATTTTGCGAAACACTTATTCTCAATC
>Ga0310690_10003163_pt1 | contig 25183 bp, 39 predicted proteins | sample AusTroGonzalo_MG_2_FD_207661 | JGI IMG/M metagenome (GOLD analysis project Ga0310690, IMG submission 207661) | Bovine rumen microbial communities from tropical cattle in Woodstock, Queensland, Australia - Gonzalo_04 (v2) (version 2) | ecosystem: Host-associated > Mammals > Digestive system >... | reverse complement strand
ACCCGAACAAGCCGACGAAGGCAACGGCAATGGAGCGTTTCACGGCATCTTTGGAAACGCTTGACAGCTTCTTGGAATATCTTGACGACGCAACCTATGGCTGGTTCTCTCAGACTTGGGGGAACATGATTAAACGTGCGTCGGATAAAGAGTACGAATACCGGGAAGCATACGACAAAGCAGACGCAGAGGCTTTGAAGAAATGGTTGCCGGACGAGGCGGCGGAAAAAGCGGCCAATGAGGAAGTTTATTACGATGAGCTTGGAAACTCCGTAACAAAGCATACGCTTGTCAAAATGCTTATCAATCTTGGCAACAAGGAGAACTCTCAGCGTCTTTGCGAAACGGTTCCCGTAGGTTTTGAAAAAGGTACGTTGTGGGTAATGCCGGACGAAGTGACAGACAGACAGACGGCAGCGGAGCAGACACGGCAAAACTTGATTGACTTCCTGGGGCGCGTTCTGACGAAAGAAGATGTGGAATACGCGCAGCGGAAGATCGACGCGGCTGAAATGTTCTGGGGCGAAAAGAACGAGCTGGAAAAGCGCGTGAAAGGCTTCGGCTTGAAGAAGGTAGAAGCTACGCCCGTTGTCCTTAACATTACAAACGGCTTGGATGTGTTGCGCGGAGAAGAAGTCGTTCTTCGCGGCGGTTATTTCCCGCTGATGCGGAACGGAGAAACGGGTTCACATTCTGCCAATGCGGAAGTAAACGACACTGATCCGCTGCAAGGCCGACGAATCAGAACGTATCACACAAACACAAGCGCGACGAAGGCAAGGACGAACGCGCGCTATCCTGTCAATCTTTTCCCCGGCGCGGAAACGCAATGGATTTATGAATCTATTCACGACCTTTGCTGGCGGGAAACGATGAACGATTTCCGGCGCGTGCTGAATGACCAAGAGCTTTTTGCAACGCTGAAAAGCAAAGTCGGCGTGGCAAGAATGCAAGCCTTCAAGGAAATGCTGGAGTATTCCGCCGATCCGCAAGGCAACAGCAAATCCTTGTCTGAGTTTGAGAAGCTTCTTGGGGATCAAATCAACTGGCTCCGTCAGCGCACTTCCCATGCGGTTATCATGCTCAATCTCAAAGTCATTGCGCAGAACTACGCAAACGCCCTGCTATATGGCAACGCCATTGAGGGCTACACGATGGCCGACAATCTCAGCGCGCTTGGGACGTATATGCTGAAATATCATTTGCCGGGCAGCCATGCGGAAATGGTTGACTTTGTTTTCTCGAAGTCGTCCTTCCTGCGTGAGCGGTGCGAACTTCCTGATATTACCGTCCGCGATATTGTGGACGAGAAAAAGGAATTTGCTTGGGAGAAATTCTTCCGTGAAGTCGGGATCAAGGCAATGGCCATGACGGATAACGCAACGGCAATTCCGAACTGGCTGACGGCGTACAACAAGAAAATCCATGAGGGCTGGACGGAGCAAGACGCGATTGACTATGCTGATTCTCTTGTCCGCCGTGTGCTTGGCTCGTCAAGAGTGACAGACGTTGCGTCCATGCAGCGCGGCGGCCCGATTGCAAAAGCGTTGACCATGTTCCAAAGCTTCTTCAATGCACGTTTCAATGAGTTTTTACGCATGGAGCGGCTTGCATCTAAGCAGTGGACAATGGGGCAAAAGCAAGCGGCCTTTGCCAATGTCTGCTCCTATGTCGCGTATAAATGGCTTGGACAGACAATGCTTGCCTTGGCGCTGGCCTTACAGAATCCATTTGGTATCGACGACGAGGACAAATGGCCGGAGCTTATCAAGGAATTAAAGAGTTATTCTTTCTCAATGATTGGCCCCGTTGGACAACTTGGAAACGCGCTTGCTGGTTCCATTGTTGGAATGCACGAATATACTTACAGAATGTCGGCTATTGAATCCACTATTGAAAACGTAAACCGTTCAATCAAGCGTATTCGCAGCGACAAGGCTTCCACGCAGGACAAGGCAGAGGGCATTATCAACACGGCCACGATGTTTGCAGGTGTTCCTAATCAGTTAAACCGTATCTTCTGGAACGCCGTAGATATTCTGCTCAATGGTATGTCGCCGGAGGTTGGCGATATTATGCGGCGCAGGCCGAAGAATGATCGCAAGTAATCAAGGCGCATAGGCGCATTTGATAAAACCAAAAAAGAAAGGACGATGATTTATCGTGAGCGTACAAAATCAGGCCGTCAAAAATGTATATGCCGGAAACGGCAGTACAACGGTATTCCCGTACACTTTCGCGCTGAACGAAGATGACGGGGAATATGTCGGCGTCTATGTCACGAACGATGAGGGAACTTCGGAAGAAACGGACAATTACACAATCGACACTACGGCAAAAACCGTGACCTATCCTGCGTCGGGTGATCCGCTGGAGGAAGGCAAGAAAATCACGATTATCCGCGAGCTTCCGAACGAGCAGAATCTGAACCTTGAAAACCTCGGCCCGTTCTTTGCGGATGACGTGGAGGACGAAATGGACAGGGAAGTCATGATGATCCAGCAGCTTGCGGAGCAAGTTTCCCGCGCGGTCAAGGTTGACGTGACCGACGACTTGCCGTCTGCGTCTGTGGTTTACGACATTAACCATGTGCGCGAATACAAGGATGAAGCGGCGCTATCTGCCTCTAATGCGGCTTACAGTGAATCCGTGGCGTCAGAAGCGGCAACCAACGCGGCGGCTTCGGCCTTGGCGGCCTCCACGTCTGAGACGAACGCCGGAACCTCCGAAACAAACGCGGCATCCAGCGCAGCGGCGGCTCTCGCCAGCCAAAACGCGGCGGCGCTCAGTGCGTCCAATGCGCTGACAAGCGAGCAGCACGCGGCGGCCAGCGAGGCCAATGCGGCGTCCAGCGAAACGGCTGCGTCGGTCAGCGCTTCCAGCGCGGCCACGGACGCAAGCACGGCAGCAGCGGCGGCGGGTACGGTATCGACACTCTATCCGCAAATCCTGACGGCGGCCTCGAACGCAGGAACGGCTTCCACGGCGGCACAGGCGGCGGCAACCTCCGCACAGGCAAGCGCGGCAACGGCCACGACGAAGGAACAGCTTGCCACGGCGGCTGCGGAAAGCGCGGCTGACGATGCGGCGGATGCCGCGGCCTCTGCTACGGCTGCGGCAAACTCCGCGGGGGCGGCGGCTACGTCGGCGACGGAAGCGGCGGCGGCGAATACCGAAGCGAAATACTACGCCAAAATCACGATGGACAAAGTGGCAGAGGCCGCTGTCGGCTTCCCCTCGCAGGAGGGAACGCTGACCTATGATGGCACGGAGCAGGAGCCGACGTGGGATATCTTCTTTGAATCCCAGAAATTGACGGTCAGCGGCACGCTGGCGGCCACGAACGCCGGAACGTACTCCGTCACGATGACGCCCAAAAGCACATACTATTGGTGGGACACAGGAACGACGGAAACGCGCACGCAAACGTGGACAATCGGACGGGCATCTATCTCCGCCGTACCGACGCAGAGTGGGGCGCTTGTCTTTGACGGCACGGTACAATCTCCGACGTGGACGGGCTACGATCCTGTGAAGATGACGCTGGGCGGAACGACGTTAGCCACGGCGGCGGGAACTTACACGGCGACGTTTACGCCGACGGCAAACTATCAGTGGAGCGATACGACAACCACGGCTAAAAACGCGACGTGGGAGATTGCACAAGCGACGGTCACTGTCCCGACGGTCACGAACACGACCAAGACCTACAACGGCTCCGCGCAATCTCCGACAATCTCCACCTACGATCCGCTGCTCATCGAAGTTACGGGCGATTCGGAAACGGACGCAGGAAGCTATAACGTCGTATTCCATTTGAAATCCGCTTCGCTAACATGGACGGACACGACAACGGCAGACAAGACGGCGGCTTGGTCAATATCGCCGAAGAGCGTTACGGTTCCTCTCGTGAGCGGCACGTCCTTCACTTACGACGGAACGGCACAAGGGCCGACGGTTGCTTCTTATGATCCAGACGAGGTTACGGCAAGCGGAGATATTACTGCGACGAACGCCGGAAATTATGCGCTTACGCTATCCCTTACGAGCATTACGAATTATGTGTGGGCTGATACGACAACGGCGGCAAAAGTTACGGCGTGGACGATTTCAAAAGCCGCAGGCAGTCTTTCGCTTAGTCCGACAACCATCTCGCTGAACACTTCGCAGCTCACCGACACAATCATCGTAACTCGTGCTGGCGACGGCGCAATCTCGGCGGTGTCGTCCGACACCTCGATTGCTACGGTCAGCGTCAGCGGTACGACGATTACGGTCACGGCGGTTGCCAACGGCTCTGTAACGGTCACAGTGAGCGTCGCGGCGGGGACGAATTGGCTGGCTCCAAGCGACGCTACGGCGAGTGTGGCGGTACAGCTTATCCCTACGTTGAACGATGCAACGTGGGCGCAAATATCCGAAGCGGCACAGGCTGGAACGGGTGCGTTGTATTGGGATATTGGCGACATAAAGATGATTACCTTGAACGGCAAGATTGGTGACTATTTTACCGCTACCAATCTTTCGCTTGGTGTGTTTATCCTTGACTTTAACCATGCTATGGACGGAACGGCGGAAAATAATATCATCTTCGGAGGATTCAAAACTGCGGTGACAGACGGTGTGGATGTGGCGCTGGTCGATAGTAATTACGGAGACTATCCTACATCCAGCAGTAAGACGTTCAACATGAATCACACATATCAAACCTCGTCGAGCAGTTCCGCCGGATATTTTGGCACGAATTACGGCGGCTGGAAAGGCTGTGATTTGCGCTACGATATCCTCGGCGCTACAAGTACACAGCCTTCACAGTACAACGGAAATAAGTCATCGTCAAATGTGGGCTATGACGCGACGGCGGCAACACTGACAAGCCCCAAAGCTGATACGTTCCTTGCCGCATTGCCGTCTGATTTGCGGAGCAATCTCCGACTGTGGACACGCTATGTGGACGCCGTAGGGAATCAATCAAATAAAAACGCGAACATTTTAGCAACAGTGGACGCGGTCACTTTGTTAGCCGAGCCGGAGATTTTCGCGTCGGTCGCTTACGCGAATAGTAGCGAAGCTTACCACAACACACGGATGGCCTACTATACGGCTGGCAACAGTACAATAAAGAATAAACATTCTGACAATTCCACTACTGTCAACTGGTGGGAGTGTTCGCCTAACCGCACCAACGCGAAAGACTTCTGCGCGGCCAACGTTAACGCCGCCGCCTCCGCTACCGCCGGTGCGCTTGTTTTTAGCCTCGCACCCGCATTCAAAGTATAGGAGGAACCATGCAATACATCTGCACGAAACGCTTTGACGGCATAGCCGAAACAGGCAAAACCGTCCACATCAAGCAGGGCGAAAAGCTGGACTGCATAGCAGGCAGAATCGCCAGCCACAATGCTTCCGTATGCCTGACTACATCGTATGTCGCCCATCAGCACTTCGCTGTGAACGACGACGGGCGCGGCATGGAGCGCGGCTTGCTTACCTACGCAATCGCGTTTGAGCATCGGGAGCGGGAGCATGACGACGGTTATGTGTACCGTTTCTCGCAGGACGAGCTGGATATGCTGTGCGCGGAATATCCACAGTGGCTGAAACAGCAAGCGCCGCTATTGTTTAATCATGCGTTTTTCCAAGCTCCCGTGAAGGAATTGCGGGAGCTTGCGGAAAAACTTGATATTAAAGTAAAGGAGGAAGGAAAATGTACCAAATTACCGACACAGAAAGTGGCTTGATCGGCTATTGCGACGAGCCAAGATACATTAAAATCAAGCCTTCCAGCGGGGCGTATGTCCCCGCGACGGAGGCCGACGCCGAGGGCGTCGCGTTTCTTGGCACGCCGTACAATCTTTCCAACAGGCCGCCCATGAAGGAAAGCCTGCGGACGGTCATTATCAACGAGAAGGACGGCGGGGAAATCCTGCTTTATGAAATCGAGGACGTGGAAGCCTACACGGGCGACGCGCTGTGTGAATTGGACGCAGGGCTGGAGGACGTGAAAGACGCGCTGTGCGAGTTAGATGAAATATTGGAAGGTTGAAGGAGGAATTTGAGATGAACAAAATTTGGGCGGACAGACTGATCGCGGGGACTAAGACTTGGGACGAGGTTCCGGCTTCGAGAAAGCCAGCGGTGAACGAAATCCTGCTGGAGTACGTTGCCACGGGGAAGATTACGGAACAGCAGTATCAAGATATTGTTGGAGTAGAGGATTGACGCATGGACGAATCTTGTAAAGCAGCGCGGAAATATATAAAAGCCGCGACACGGAGCGAATATAATTCCGCCGTTTATGAGGCAAAGCTTACGCCGGAGCAAGAGGAAATCTTGAACCGTCATATCCTGCAATCTGAAACAATCGTGAAAATCGCTTATTCGCTACATTGTAGCGAGTTCCATGTAAAAGAATCACTCCGAAAATCCTATATCAGAATCAGTAAGGTTATAAGCGCCTCCGATTGAGGCGCTTTTTCTATTCCTTTTTAAAGACTTTCCTTTCGTCAATCCATGCCATAATTTTCGGCAGGGTGAACTGAAATGTTTGTTTTTCACAATGAGAATCCCGCCCAAAACATAGTAGGCGATTGCGTTATTCGAGCGATTGCTAAACTGATGGAAACAGATTGGCAGTCCGCCTACATGGGCGTTATAGCACAAGGCTATAAAATGTTTGATATGCCCTCCTCTAATTCTGTTTGGGGTGCGTTCTTGAAGGATAGCGGGTATAAACGACACACCTTGCCGGACACTTGCCCGGACTGCTACACCGTGGCTGAGTTTTGCCGTGACTATCCTTCTGGACGTTACCTCTTAGGAACCGGCTCTCACGTCGTAACCGTGATTGACGGCGATTATTACGACACATGGGACAGCGGCGACGAGACGCCGATTTATTATTGGTCGAAGGAGGATGTATAATAAATGGCATATCCCAATAATATGTTTAACCCGATGCAGCAGACGCAAAATCAAATTATGCTTGTGCCGGTCAACGGCGAAGGCGGAGCGCAAATGTACCCGGTGGCCGCAGGCTCGACGGTAGCGCTGATTGATTTTGACGCCTGTATTTTTTGGCTCAAAACCACGGCTCCAAACGGGCTTCCTCAACAAATGCGAAAGTTTGAGTTTAAGGAAATCGTACAGGCTGCGCCGGCGGATGGGAATACCGTTACGCGGGAAGAATTTTCCAGCTTACAGGATAAGCTGAATAAAGTTTTGGAGGCTCTTGGGGAGGGGAAGAAAGAATGAATAACCCTATGAATATGCTCCAACAGTTTCAGACATTTGCCTCAAACTTTGCGAAGATGCAACGTGATCCGCGCCAAACAGTGCAGGAACTTTTGAACAGCGGGCAAATGACACAACAGCAATACAATCAGCTTTCGCAGATGGCTTCGCAAATCATGGGGCGCAAACTCTGAAATACTCCTGCGCAGGGTATGAAATAAAATATGGGAGTGATTATTTATGGCATTGACGGAAGGCGGCGGCATGACCGCCGCAGACGTAGCCGCCGTACTGAATGGCGGCAATGGCGGTCGAGGCTTCGGATGGGGCGGCGACGGTGCTTGGTGGGTGCTTATCCTTTTCCTGTTTGCTTTCGGCGGCTGGGGCAACGGCGGCTATGGCAATAACGGCGCTGTTGCTGATATGCAGCGCGGCTTCGATCAGCAGGCTACTTCGGCGGGGATTGCGGCCTTGCAGTCGCAGGTCGGCAACGGCTTTGCGGATGCGGCTGTGGCTCGCTGCAACGCGCAGACTTCGCTTTTGCAGGCCATGAACGCCAATCAGAACGCGACGAATCAGGGCATGAACACGCTTGCCATGAGCTTGCAGAATTGTTGCTGCGAGAATCGCGCAGGCTTGGCTGACCTCAAATATACGGTAGCTACGGAAAACTGTGCTGACCGGCAGGCAATCAGCGACGGCCTGCGTGATCTGATGGCGCAGAATACGGCCAACACGAACGCCATTGTGCAGTCGCAGAATCAGGGCTTCCAGTCCGTTCTCGATAAACTCTGCCAGCTCGAAATCGACGGGCTGAAATCCGCAAACGAGCAGCTTCGCACGCAGCTCAATATGGCAAATCTCGCGGCTTCTCAGACGGCGCAGACGGCGCAGCTTATCCAGGACAACAATGCGCAGACGGCTAATCTGCTCCAGCGTTTGAACCCGAACCCTGTTCCGGCTTACGTTGTGCAGAATCCGAACTGCTGCGGCGCGGTAAATTTCGGTTGCGGTTGTGCATAAGGGGAGGCGGTCAATATGGCGGAGTGGACTAACAACCCCGTCCAGACGGTGAACCCCGGCGAATCGATCATATTCGCGGAGAATCCTGTACCGTGCAATCGTGACTTTGTTTGGGAGCGCGAAGGCACCGGGCTTTTTGAACTGAAAGGATATACGCCGAACGTGCGGCGGTGCTGCTGCCAGCCGGAACCGTCTGCAATCTATCAGGTGGACTTTGGCGCGAATATCGCTATCCCGACAGGAGAGACAGTTGGGCCTATCTCGGTAGCGATTACTCTTGGCGGTGCGACAATTCCCGCCTCGACAATGATTGTTACGCCTGCGGCGGTGGAGCAGTATTTCAACGTGTCCCGTGCAATCAACGCCCTTGTGCGTAAAGGATGCTGCGAGACGTTGACGATCCGCAACACGTCGGAAATCCCTATTCTTGTTCAGAACGCAAACGTGATTTTTGCGCGGCCGGACTTGGCCGTGACGCGGTAAGGGGTGAAACCATTGGATAATGTTATGAATAAAGTCTGCGAAATGTTCCACGAAGTCCTGCGCGAGTATGCGGAGCAGGGGCATTTTAAAGACAAGAGCGCCGTTGAAACCGCGAAGGCTGCGGTCAGCGGCATTACGAAAATCAAGACAATCGAGGCAATGGAACGCTTCGATGGCGGCAACAGCTTCCGCCGTTCGATGGATGGATATTCCGAGGACGGCATGAGTTATCGCGGCTCCTACGATGACGGCAACAGCTATCGGCGCGGGCGCGGCATGAACGGACAATTCGTCAGTCGCGACAGGGGATATAGTCGGGACGGTATGCGCGAAAAGCTGGAAGCCTTGATGCAGGAAGCACAGGGACACGACAAGGAAATGCTTCGCGAGATGCTTTCCAAAATGTAACACAAGTAAAGAAGCGGGGAAGGCTGCACGGCCTTTCCCGTTTTTTAATAAAAGAAGGGAGAGTGGTTTAATGTGATTCGATGGTTGTTTTATCTGCCGTTTTCTTTGTTGGCGTCCGTCGTTTGCTATCTCACGAATTGGATCGTGGTGTTGTTTGCGAACGACGACGGAGAGCTGCCGGGGGTATTTAGGCTATGGCAGACGTGGGACAATTCGCTTGACTGTAGCGAATCCGTACAAGTTGCTCCGAGTATTTTCAAGTACGATTGGGCGGCGCATTATCACGAATACAAAGGCACGACGGACTATTTGCGCAACGTAAACCGCGAGCGGTGGTTCAGCAAATGCGACAACAACAGCTTTACGATATGGGAAATCATAAAGCGGTATTTCTGCCGTGTGCTTTGGCTCATGCGCAATAACGCTTACGGCTGGGGCTTCTATGTTTTGGGCTATACGTCAACGCCGCTGCTTCTTGTCAAGCAATCGGAAAACACTATCTGCGCGGACGAGGTAAACGGCGACGGATGGATGTATAAAAACACTGCGCCGATATTCACGGCGTTCGGATGGACAGTCTATTGGAATAACTTGTTGGGCTGGAAGCTGGACACGGAAGCAAAGTTTGATACGCGCAGTATGTATGCGAATCGCATTTCGGTTTTCTTTGAACGGGAGGCGGAGTAAATGGATTTTACGGAGCTTTTAAACAATGCGAAAGGAACCGCAACAAACTTGGGACAGAACGGCACGGTCAAGTTTGTCGGCGCGTCCATCGCCGGCGGCATCTGCTCCATGCACGGGCAGCTTCTTCTCGCGTTCGTCGGGCTGATTATCATTGACCTTGTGACAAAATGGATCGCACTGTCGAAAGAATTTTTAGTCAAGAAAAGACGCAAGAAGGTTATTACTTTGTGGCAATGCGTATGCGCTATTCCCGCAGCGAGGAAAGCAGGGTTCATCAAGAGCGAGGCCATGAAGCATCGTTTCCTTGGGAAAATCATTGTCTATTTGCTTGTCGTATTTGCGGGCGCGTTGGCCGATCATATCATGATGACAATGGACAAGCCGCAATGGGCGGTTTTGTTGCTTGTCGGTTATCTGTCTGTCACTGAGTTAATTTCAATTCTGGAAAATTTGCAAGACGCCGGAGTTGAGGAAGCGGGACAGCTCCATGATATGCTCGAAAAAAAGAGGGACGCCATGAAGTGACCGCGAGGGGAAGGCGAGGAGCGACGAAAAGAACGCTCCGAAAGGAAACTATCGCGGAGTAAAAGAAAAACCGCCCACGGGCTTCTGTGGCGGCGAGGGAGGAAAAAGCAGATGAAACGAGTATTTATCAACAACATTCGGGATATTGCGAACGCAAGCCGGGATGAATTGTTTGAGCAATCGCAATCTGTCGGACGTGACAGGCCGCTCGTCATCATGCACTGGACGGCTGGCTGGGGAGATCAGCTCTTTGACGATTATCATGTCAGCGTAACGACGGATGGGAAAATCTATATTGCCGAGGATTCGTTTGCCAAAACACTGTCCCATACTTGGCATCTGAACACGGGGACTGTTGGCGTGACAATGTGCTGCGCGGTAGGCGCTGACACGGAAGATTTGGGAGAGGAGCCGCCGACGGATTCACAGATAGAAGTCTTTTCACAAGTGGTTGCCGCTATCTGTGACGGAACGTGGCTCACGATTAACAAGGACAACGTGCTCACGCATGGCGAGGCCGCTGATAGTTTAGAGTTTTACGATCCAGAGGATTTGTACGGCCCGCGTACAACGTGCGAAAGGTGGGACTTGGAATACTTGGGGACGAAAGAAAGCCCGGTGTTTAATCCGTGGGCGGAGGACGGCACGCGCGGCGGTGACGTGCTGCGCGGGAAGGCGAATTGGTATCATAACTATTGGGCCGAGAACGCAAAGAAAGCGTAGTTTAATTAAGAAACGGTAATTAAAATTTTTGGTTCTTAATTTTAATAAGAGCCAAAATTGAACGGTTTTGGTTCTTAAAGGAGGGTATAGAATGTGGATAAAGAAAAGTTATGGCAAAGTATTTTCTTTGTTGCTGGCGTTCTGTTTGTTGTGGCCGTCTGTTGGTATCTGCTCCGAGAGCCTGTATCAGATCAGCGAGAGCGAGCTGACGACGTTAGAACAGAACTTAGCAACACTGGAGCAGCACAACGCGACGCTCAAAGCCATCTTGACAACGCAGGACAGCGAATTGACGGAAGCATTGTCATTGCTGATGAAGTCGCAGGAAGAATTGATGAAGCTGCGGAGCGAATTGCAGACAGCGAGGAACGAAACGCAGAATGCGCAAGCATCGTTGAAGATAGCGAACGAAGAATTGGAGAAAGCCAGCGCATCATTCAAAGCATACGAAAAAGAGCGGGACAAGGTGGAAAACAGGCTCCGTAATCAGAGGAACATTTGGGAAGTGCTTTGCGCGGTGGCCGTCGGAGTTGCGATTGTAAAATAATCCGTGACCGCATTTTGACCTCAAAATATTTTATTGCCAAAAAATAAAATATAATATAAGATAAAAACGCTTGTAAAAAACGAGCAAATACACACATTGGCAAGGGGTATTAAATCACAATACTTCTTATAGAATATCAAAAAGCCCGTCAAGGTTGCCTATAAATAAAGGCACTTTGGCGGGCTTTATTTTTGTTTGACCGCAGTTTGACCACAAAATAATTTTTTTGCATCTTCTTCCAGCATTTCGGAAACGGTTGCTTCCGTGTCTTTGTATATGTGCGCGTAGGTGCGGAGCGTTGTTTCCACGTTATCGTGGCCGAGGCGGGCGGATATTATTTTTATTGGGACGTTTTTGTTGATGAGATAAGAAGCGTGGGAGTGGCGAAGATCGTGTATGCGGATTCGTTTTATCCCCGCTTTCCTTATTATATAATCGAAGTGTTGACGCAAAGCCTCCGCCGATATGGGAATAATCCTGTCCGGCTCTCCATACATCTTCTTCGAGAGGGCTTGGATTGCATCAAGAACGACGGAGGGAATTGTCACGTCGCGAATACTTCCGGGCGTTTTTGGCGGCGTCGTAAATTCTCTTCCTTTTCCTATATAATGATACGTTTTATTGACGCGCAGGATTCTCTTTTCTGTATCTACATCAGCAGGAGTAAGGGCAAGCATTTCTCCGCAGCGCAGGCCCGCCCAAAACAGAATCATGATTGCCGCCCGATGAAGCGGAGAAGTTTCTGCGGCCATATACTTTTGATATTCATCTATCGTCCAATAGTCCATGACGGGCGCTTTTGTTTTTCCGACAGGCCCGGCGATCTTGATCGGGTTTGACGGCAGGCCGTAATACTTCACGGCATAATTCATCACTGCGGAAAACTGCGATTGAATAAAATGGATATACGTCGGAGCCATGCCCTTTTTTATAAGCGAGGTTTGCCATTGCCTTATATTGGCGGCGGATATGTTTTCCAGGAGCGAGGCCGTAAAGTAATTCAAGACGTGTTTTTCAATAATGGTTTCTTTTGTGATTATTGTAGTCTGCCGCAGGCGGTGGCGCGCGTCCTCGATATAGATTTTATACAGCTCTCCGAACGTCATCCCTGCCGCTGCGGTCTTTTCTCGCTTGGCTTCATCCTCGTACTTTTGCGCGTCGCCTTTCTTAGCAAAGCCGCGCTTTGTCGTTTCGACGCGCTTTCCTGTCCAGTCGGTATAACGGAAGCGCACATACCAAGTTCCGCGCTTTTCGTCCTTGTATGCTGGCATAGGATCACCGCCTTTTAATAAACGGGCTTGGCCTGTATGAAGTACGATTTTCTATTGCTTCTTGCAGTGATGCAATTTCAAGTTTCAAGTCCTCAATATCAGATTCCAAGTCTTTTATTACGTCCTCTTGGTCGGACAGACTGTCCTCCATAGATATGATTTCCCATTCCATTCTATTTATTGTTTTGTTTTGCTGATAACATATAAAAGAAAGAAACGCTATGCAGGCAATCAAAATAATATTTATATGTTTCTGCTCCATAACATCACTCCTTATGCCGTACCCATTCAATATAATCTGCCTCATCCGTACTATAAAAATCGCCGCTTGTGATATGTTCCATTTCATGAGCGACGGTTTTTTTATTGCCGTCGTAAGACTGGCGGGCGTTAAGGAAAATGGTGTAATCATCGTTTTCGTCGTGAACAATAAGCCCATTTACGCCGGACGGCAAGCGGTCTGATTGTCTTGTAAAAATCATATCAGTCATCCTCCGGGTGTTGTTGCGCTTTCAAGTATTGAATGTAACTTGCGGCTTCTTTCATCTTTTCCGGCGGAAGATCGCGGGCGGCATCAAACAGAATGCGCAGCATTCCGTCCCCTTCCTTTAAAGCGTTTGCTATTTCCGCCGTTTCCTTATTAACATAATAGCCCTTGCTTGTTTCGCGTCCATTTAATTCGTCAAGGGTGATATGAAAATAATCTGCAATTTTAATTTGTATATCATGGTCGGGCATATTCTTGTCTGTTTCCCAGTTTCCCACGGCTTGTTGCGTAACTCCCAAAGCGTCGGCAAGCGCCGCTTGTGATAATCCGCCCTTTGCTTTTCTAAGACTTTTAATTTTTTCTCCTATCATAAGAACGCCTCCCTTTCTAATTATACAATTCGCGCTTGTAAAAATAAAACGAGGAAAACTTGTTTTTCTTGTTGACATTTACAATTTTAGCTTGTATAATTGCAAATAACAAGGGAAACTTGTTGCAGATGAAAGAAAGGAGGGACTTGAATGAGGGCCAAGTTGGTTGAGTTTCGTGGTGATAGAAGCCAGCAGGAAATGGCAGATGCCTACGGCGTAACGCAACAGGCATGGAGCGGTTGGGAAAATGGAACGATTACGCCGGGAGTTGTCACGATGAAACGCCTTGAAAATGATAGCGGCGTTCCTATGGAGGAAATTTTTTTTGACGTGTTTAACAATAAGAACTTGTTAAAACGAGCGTGAAGGAAGGGGCGAGGCGGTGACATTAGGAAGTTTGTTCGACGGGATTGGCGGCTGGCAGCTTGCCGCCATACACAACGGCGTGAAGCCGATATGGTCGAGTGAGATTGAGGCTTTTCCGTGCGCGGTAACAAAGAAGCACTTCCCCGACACGCTACAGCTTGGCGACATTACAAAGCTGAACGGCGCAGAGCTTCCGCCCGTTGACATTATCTGTGCGGGAAGTCCTTGCCAGGATTTGAGCGTGGCGGGAAAGCAGGAGGGGTTAAAGGGTGCAAGATCAGGATTGTTCATGGACGCAATTAGAATTGTTCGAGAAATGCGAGCTGCAACAGGCGGAAAGTCCCCAAGATATTTCGTTTGGGAAAACGTACCCGGCGCATTTTCAAGCAATTCCAGCGCTGACTTTAGAGCCGTGCTTGAAGAAATCGCAGAGGCCGAAATTCCAATGCCTGACAATAACAAATGGGCAGATGCCGGAGTGGTCGAATGGGATGGCGGTTCATTGGCGTGGCGAGTGCTCGACGCTCAATATTGGGGCGTCCCCCAACGTCGCAGAAGAATCTTTCTTGTCGCAGATTTTGGAGGACAATGTGCCGGAGAAATACTATTTGAGCGCGAGGGCAGTAATCGGAATATTGAGACGGGCCGAGAAGCGCGGGAAGGACTTGCCGCCAGAGCTGAAAGCGGCGTTGGAAGCGCAAGCGTCGTGCGGATGCGAGCAGGATGTGCCGGGGGGGGCAAAGGAGCACTTGTCAGCAGGGAAAGAAGTCTGACACTGGCGGCAAACACTAACGATCAGGTGCTATTTGTTCCCGACAAAGCAAGAAGCCTGACGGCAAGGAATGACGGAAGCCCGTGCGTGGATCGAGGGCCGGATATTATTGCGGCAGGCGTTGTTTCAAAAGGCAATGGAGAGGCCTGGCTTACTCCCGAACAGCACACGTCACTAACGTCAGGCGGAGGACAGGCTGGGCAGGGTTATCCTTGTGTGATGACTGCCGCAGGATTCAAGGTTGGCAACAGCGAGGCGGCTCATAGTATCGGGTACGCCGTGGAAACTTCACCGACGCTGTCAGCTATGGACAGCGGGAATAAGCCTGCGGTTGCCGTCTACGATATGACGCACGCCGACGAGGTAATGCGGCCCGTCGATGGTGACAAGGTGCAAACGCTGAACGCCCGTATGGGTACGGGCGGGAATCAAGTGCCTGTCATAAGCTATGCAATACAAGGAAACACTATCGACAGACAGCTACAAAACGGCGCAAACGGGAAGGGTGTACTTGAAGAAAAATCCTATACACTGAACACGATAGACAGACACGCAGTGGCACATTTAGGAAGTGGGAAAGAAACAGTCGGCTGCTTGATGGCAAATTGTGGAACGAAACAATGGTTAGGTAATCAAGAAGCATTTAGTGGAGATTTTCACGTTGTCACAACAAAAACCGTGCGACGCTTGACGCCGACGGAGTGCGAAAGATTGCAGGGACTTCCCGATGGTTACACGTTGATAGACGACAAGACGTGCAGCGATACGGCGAGGTACAAAGCCTTGGGAAACGGCATGGCGCAGCCGTGCGCGGATTATGTGATACGAAGGATAAGGGAGGCGACAACATGACAGAATATTTCTGGAGGCCGAAGGACTTGGCCGAGGCGCTTGAATGCAGCATGAGCAAAGCATACAAGCTTGTGCAGAAATGGAACGGCGAGCTAAAGGAAAGAGGATTTGAAACAATAGCGGGCCGTGTTCCGAAACAGTATGCGATAGATCGTTTGGGATTGGAGGCGAGAGGAAATGAACCGAGTAATAAAAGCGCTGCGGATTCTTCAAGAGGAAGTGCCGGAGTATTTCGAGGACGTAGTAATGGCGGATTGTCCGTGCGATTTGGGGCTTCCCGCTGACTATCGGAAATGGTGCGGTATGGCGGACACGTCAACGGAGTTTGTGTTTGACTACTGCCGCAAATGCTGGGCGAATGCGCTGGGGGAGGCAGATAAATGAGCTACATTTTAAAGGTTTCCGCGCTCTTCGGATTCTTGGGCGGGTACACGTTCGGGCTATTCTTGGGGATATGGGCGTATATCACGCTGGGGGCAAGGTAAGTTATGGAGTTTGTTGCATTGGTTCTATTGGCCGTCTGCATTTGGCAGATGTTAAAAATGGCAGAGGAGGAGAGCAAGAAATGAGGACAGTGTATTTAGCTCATCCATTCGGCGGGAGCGCATTCAACAGGGCGGAGGCCGAGAGGATTGAGGAAGGAATGCTTGCAGAGATTGACGGGGACTGCACAATATTTAATCCGATCCGGGAGCTGGAGCAGTATTCAAACTACACGGAGCGCGTCATATTGAAGCTTTGCAAACAGCTCTTGAAGCGGTGCGATCTTGTTGTGTTTTGCCCAGGTTGGGAGAAGTCGCGCGGTTGTCGATATGAGCGCATGATTGCGAAGGCAAAAGGCATCCCTCGCATCTATTTGAACAAAGAGGACGTCCAGCTTTTCCTTTCGTTGGCTCCGCGGTTCAAGGTAGGCGCGGCATGACGAGGATGTGGGCGGCGCTGAGTGACGAGGCAAGGACGGCGATAAGCGTTGCAGTGCTGATTATCGAGGCTTTCATTTTATGGGGGTGATAAGCGTTGAAGAAGGTTCGGTGTGCGGATTGCGGCGTATGGATTGAACGCCATGAACAGGCCCGCCGCGAAAAGATGTATTGCCCGGATTGTCAGAAGAGGCGCAAGCGCGAGGCGGTCAGGTCGTGGCGCGAACGAAACAGAGAGGAGGAATTGGATGTACCGATAAAAAAGAATTTGCGCCTTGACGAAATACAACGCAAGGCGCATGAAGCAGGGATGAGCTACGGAAGATATGTAGCAACAATGAAAAAAGCCTGACGTGATGACAGCACGTCAAGCCTAAAGAAGTTTCGAACAATTACATTATAACATGAAAAGGAGTTTTGGACAATGGCAAAAGCAAATGAAATAAATGAAAAGGTATTCGTTCCTCCGATTGAAAAAAAGAATATCACGTTGACGTTGGTAGGGGATTCTCCGCTTATTTGCCACAGATGGAGCGAGAAAGCAAAGAAGGAAATGCTTGACAACATGACTGGGGCGGCGAAGAAGGGAAAAGAACCTAAACGTCCGATTCAAGAATATGCTGACGCTTTCTATTGGTTGACCGACAAACCCGACTTTACAGACATGAGCGAAGAAGAAATTATGAAGTGCGTTGATAAAGGCCGCTTTGGTTTTCCAGCAACCGCTTTCAAAAAGGCCGCGATTGATGCAGCGTATCAGCAAGGAGCAATTAAGAAGAAAACCACAATGCGCGGCGCATTCCATATCAACGGGGAACTCGTGGAGATTATCGGGAAACCGATTGTCAGAGAGGACCCGGTAAAGGTTGGAATAAACGGCACCGATATGAGGTATCGCCCGGAGTTTCCAGAGTGGAGCGTGAAGCTGTTAATTACTTACAATCCTAATGCCGTCACGAAAGAGCAGATCGTGAACGCCATGAATATTGCTGGATTTTCTAACGGCGTCGGAGAGTGGCGCGTAGAAAAGGACGGCGTGTACGGAAGATTCCATATTGCATAGGAACACGGCAGGCAAGGCGGGGTAAGGCCCGGTAAGGCGGGACAGGAACCGGCCCGGCATGGCGAGGCAGGCGAGGCGTGGTATGGCGCGGCGAGTCGCGGCTTGGCGAGTACGGTCAGGGCGTGGCAAGGATTGGCGGGGCAGGCATGGCAAGGTGGGGCGAGGAAAGTCAAGGCTAGGTAAGGCGCGTTATGGCAAGGCAGGCGTGGCACGTCACGGCTTGGCGTGGCGGGGCTTGGCACGGCAAGGCTTGGCAAGGCACGGCAGGCACGGCATGGAAAAATTAAAGGAGGTTTTGAACATGGTTTATCAATGGAAAAGGAATATGCCTGTCAGCGCACAGGCAACCGGGGAACATTTCGAGAAGTTAGAGAAAAAGCACGGAGAGATAACGCCGGAGATAATTCTCGACGACGCGCGAAAAAAATCCTCGGTTCTGCATGGCTGCTTCGAGTGGGACGACGGCAAGGCGGCAGAGAAATATCGTCTTTCGCAGGCGCGGTACATTATCTGCAATCTGGTTGTATCTGTTGAAAGCAAGGATGAAGAACAGAAGAAAACAAGGGCGTTTGTCAATGTTTCCGCGCAATCAATGAGCGGTAACAAAGGTTCGTTTGTTTCCATCGGCAACGCGATTTCAAACGAGGAAATGCGGAAGAATGTATTGCAGAACGCCTTAATTGAATTGCTTGCTTTCAAGAAAAAGTACGAAGAATTGGAAGAACTTCAAAAAATATTTGTGGCTATTGATGATTTTGAGCAAGTCGTCGGAGCGTAGGAGGGATATTTGCTGTGGATTTGGAAAACAAGATGCTGATTGATTCCTACTGGTTCCGTCCGTCGGATGAGGATTTGGAACGAGAGAGCGAATGGAAGGAAGCTATGGTGGAGGCAGACTATGAGCGCAGACAGGAGTATGAACTTTCTTGCCGAGATGTATGAATGGCTACATGAGCAGACAGAGTGGTTAAAAGAGGAGGGGAAACAGTTTGGCAAAGTTAGTTATGACAGTAGAGCAAATGGAAAACAGGGGCGCGTGGCTGGACGCAAGAAAAAAAGGTATAGGCGGCAGCGACGCGGGCGTAATTGTCGGGTTAAATAAGTGGAAAAGCCCGTTCACGCTATGGCTTGAAAAGACGGGACAGGCCGAGGAAGAAGATTTATCCGACAACGAATATGTTTACTGGGGGAATGTGCTTGAAGAAACAGTCGCGCGGGAGTTCACGATTCGCACGGGGAAAAAGGTTCGCCGCTGCGGGCTGCTCCAACATGAAGAAATCCCCTTTCTGTTGGCGTCGGTTGATCGGCTTGTCGTGGGCGAGAATGCCGGGCTTGAATGTAAGACCGCAAACGGATTCGCCGCGAAGGAATGGGACGGCGACAACGTGCCGGATAGCTATTACGTCCAGTGCCAACACTATATGCTGGTAACGGGCGCGGAGCGGTGGTACATTGCGGCGCTCATCGGAGGCAATCGCTTTGTGATGCAGACGATTGAACGGAACGAAGAGGAAATCAAGGCGCTCCTGCAAGCTGAAACGGAGTTCTGGCGGAAGGTAACAGAAAAGGAAATGCCGGACGTGGACGGTTCGAAGGATTGTTCAGAAGCACTGGCCGAGAAATTCAAGGGCGGCGCTCCTGCGATTACGCTGCCGAGTAGTGCGGACAAAGTTTTCGAGGAGATTGATACATTGTCGGACACGGCGGCGGGGATTCTTGCACAGATCGAGGAGAAAAAGAATCAGCTCCGGGTTATGCTTGGCGACGCCGAGGCAGGAACGACGCCAAACGGGCGAAAGGTTTCTTGGAAAACACAGGCCGGACGAATCACGGTGGACAGCAAGCGGCTGAAGGCGGAGAGGCCGGATGTGTGGCAGCAGTATTCAAAGCAGGGCAAGGCTACAAGAGTATTCAAGATAGCGGGGTGATATGGAGTGGATCGGTTTTCCGATAGGCTGAAACGATTACGGAAAGAGGCTGGCTTCAAGAGCGCAAAAGCCTTTGCAGAAGCTATCGGCATGAATTATTTTTCCTACAGAAACTACGAGCTAAGTTTTGGTAGGCGGCCCAAATACGAAATGCTTTGCAAAATGGCAGACGTTCTTGAAGTTACAACGGATGAGCTGCTGGGCCACAGGACAGGCGGCGCATATACGCAAAAGTATTTTAACCTCAAAGAGAATATACGAAAGCTTTTAAAGGAGGAGAACTAACAATGGCAAACATTAAGGGCGGAGCAATCACACAAGCAACCACACAGGCAGCGGCAAAGCCGCAGAAGGGCATGAAGGACTTGATTCTTTCGATGCAGGGAGAAATTCAGAAGGCTTTGCCGTCGGTCATCACGCCGGAAAGGTTCACGCGCATGGTGCTGACGGCAATGAGTACCAATCCGACGCTGACGCAATGCACTCCGAAGTCGTTCCTTGGAGCCATGATGAACGCCGCGCAGCTTGGGCTGGAACCTAATACCCCGTTGGGGCAAGCGTATTTGATTCCGTTCAAAAACAAAGGTGTTGACGAAGTTCAGTTTGTTCTTGGTGCAAAGGGCCTGATTGACCTTGCCTATAGGTCCGGGGAGATTACGGATATACAGGCGCACGAGGTCCACGAGAACGACACGTTTGAGTATGAGCTTGGCTTGACGCCCAAATTAAAACATATTCCTGCGTTGAAAGACCGGGGCGCGGTGATTCTCTATTACGCCGTATGGCATACCAAGAGCGGCGGCTATGGATTTGAGGTTATGAGTAGAGAGGATGTAGTGGCGCATAAAAACAAATACTCTAAGGCGGCAAACAGTTCTTTTTCTCCGTGGAACACAAACTTTGACAGCATGGCAAAGAAAACCGTATTAAAGCAATCACTGAAATATGCGCCGATAAAAACAGAATTTGTGAGAGCCGTTGCGCAGGACGAGACGATCAAAAGCGGAATTGATGTCAATATGGCGGATATGCAGGACGAAACGGTCATTGAAGCCGAGGCGCAGGAGGTTCCCGAAAACGTAAACCCGACGACGGGCGAAGTCAAGCAGACGGACGACGAGATTTTGGAAGCTTCGCTGGACGAGAAATAATTTGTGGTATAGCCCCCGGTGTAATGCCGGGGGCGAAAGGAGGGGGAGCATGGAGTTGTCAATATTGCCTTGCCCGTTCTGTGGTCGTAATGCTGTAAGTGTTGAAAAAACTCAACCAGACGCAGAGGGTTCGCATTATGTGTACTGTTTAACGTGTCACGCCCGTGGAGGAGAGGCTCGTTTTCCAGATACTGCTGTAATTAAATGGAATAATGCTTGGAGCCGCGATAAAACATTTGAGGCAGAGCGTAAAGCGTTGAAAGAACGGTGTGAAATGTTTCAGGATGCTTTAAGAGGAATGATTGGGGCGTATGAGATTTTAGAGAAAGAGGTTATGGCAGATGAATAAAGTTATTTTGATGGGCCGCTTGGTTCGTGATCCTGATATGCGCACGACACAGGCCGGAAATCCAATGGCGCGCATGGTGCTGGCCGTTGACCGTTGGAAGAAAGACCAACAGCAGACGGCAGACTTCCCGTCGCTGGTAGCTTTTGGCTACACGGCGGAGTTCGCTGAGAAATACTTGGAGAAGGGAAAGAAGATTCTCGTCGAAGGACGTCTGCAAACGGGCAGCTATGAGAAGGACGGACAGACGCACTACACGACGGACATTGTGTGCGAGCGGATCGAGTTTGCTGAAAGCAAGGGCGGAGGAGAGCCGAAGAAAGACGACGGCGGAGAGTATGCACGGCAAGAAGATATTCCATTTTGAGTGAGGTAGCGTTATGGATTTTATCAAGCAGTTAAAAGCCTTTGATGAAATCGGATCAGACAACCTGACGCCCAACGCGATTGCTATTTATTATCATCTTTTTATGTTGAATAACAGATGCGGTTGGAAAGAATGGTTTGACGAATCCGATTACTGGATAGGCAGGGCTGTAGGGATAAGACGCAGGGAAACGATTCTTGCAGCAATAAACCTTTTGAAGCAAAAAGGGTTTATTGATTTTGAGCGCGGTTCCAAGCGTAACCAATCCACAAAATATAAAATTATAGAGTTATCCACAAGGACTATTTTACCGCACGAAAATAGCGCAGAAGATAGCGTAAAACATAGCGCAAAAGATAGTCCAAAAGATAGCGCAAAACATAGTCCAAAACATAGCGCAAAAGATAGCGGCAACATAAAACAAGAAACACAAACTAAAACAGAAACTGAAACAAAACATTCTACGCCCGCGCGAGGGAAATTTATCCCGCCGACGTTAGAGGAAGTGAATCAGTATGTTTTAGAGAGAGGGTTGCATGTTTCCGCAAAAGATTTTTTTGACTATTTCGATGCCGGGAATTGGATAGATTCAAAAGGGCAACACGTTCAGAATTGGAAACAGAAGATTTTGACGTGGGAGAAATTTCATAAGCCGGAGCCACAAAAGAAAACGCGCCTCCAGGAAAACATGGAGGCGGCGGAGAGAGCCATTGCATATTTTGAGCGAGGGGAGGCTTTATAGTGAACCATGAGGCGGAGATTATAAAACTATTACAGAGGTATTTTGCGGCCTATCCAAATTCACAAATGGACGCTGGGGCGTTGGCTTTCTATGCCCGCGCGCTTGCGCCGTTGTCTATTGAAACGATTGACGCCGCTATGATGATGCTGATTCGGACGAGCAAATTTTTCCCGTCGATTGCAGAGGTATTTCAAGCCGCTCAATCTCTCATTGACTACATGGAAAACAAACGCCCGTCCGCTACAGAAGCATGGGCGGAAGTTATGAGAGAGGCAAGGAGAAAACACTTGTATAAACCTTGGGACTATTCCTGCGACGAGGTACAAAAAGCGGTGGCTGCGTTTGGCAAGCAGGAGCTTTGCACGCTTGAAGAGGACAAAGTGGGAATTGCCCGCGCTCAATTCATGAAGATGTATAACGAGATAGTTCAAGCAGAAAAGGATCGCCGGAGATATGACGCCGTTGTTGCGGAGATTGAGAGAGAAAGCAAGCCGCAACTTCAAGGGGAAATTATTGCGTTGGCGGAAGCTAAGTCTATGCGGGAGAAGAAAGCATGATTACCTCTGGCATGATGAGCAGTAACACGGACAAGTGGGAAACGCCGCAGGATTTTTTCAATCAGCTTGACGCGATTTTCCATTTCGAGTTGGATGTGTGCGCGCTGCCGGAAAACGCAAAATGCAAGCAATTTTTTACGCCGGATCAGGACGGGCTTTCGCAGGAATGGAAAGGCGTTTGCTGGATGAATCCCCCATACGGCAGGGAAATCGGCAAGTGGATGAAGAAGGCGTATGAAACAGGTGTGCGCGGGGGGGGGTACAGTTGTCTGCCTCGTTCCTGCAAGGACGGACACGGCATGGTGGCATGATTACGCCATGAAGGGCTTTGTATGGTTTATTCGTGGGCGGCTAAAGTTTGGCGGTTCCAAAAACCCTGCGCCGTTTCCGTCTGCGTTGGTGGTTTTTCGAGGTGGTGCTGGATGACTAAGCCGATTTTGCTTTTTGGTCGAGGCCCTGCAACAAGCGGCAGACGGTGGCGCAATAAGGTCAGAGCGTGGAACGCATGGATAATCGCGATATGGAGGCGAAATGTGTGGGGAAAATAAATCGAGAGGACGTTGTGCAGGCCGCGCTGATTGTTGAGCGGTGGTGTAAGGAAAATCGTAATAGCGGATTGGAGTCGTGCGATTGTCCGTTTTCCTTCGGTATGGCGTGTAGTCTGCAATATTTTGAGAAATTCCCGAACGAGTGGCGGCTTGAAGAACACTTGCGGACAAGGGGGCTGAAACATGGGTAAATTCTCACGCGACAAGGGTGCCCGTGGGGAAAGAATGTGGCGGGACGTGTGCCGATCCGAGGGGTACGATGCAGAGCGAGGTTGTCAGCTCTACCAGCGCGGAAGCGAAATAGCCGACGTTGTAGGCTTGCCGGGAATCCATGTGGAAGTAAAAAATTGCGAGAGGTTACAGCTTCGGGATTGGATGAGCCAGTCTGTCGCTGATGCTCACGACGACGAGATACCCATTGTAGCCCACAAAAAGAACCGTGAGGGGTGGTTGGTCACTTGCAGAGCCGAGGATTGGTTTAAGTTGTATCGCGAGTGGGAGGCGGGGCAATGACGAAAGTTTATCATACCGGGAAACGGAACGGGAAACGAGTGTTGGAAGCCGCGCTATTACTAAATAGCTTTTGCAAGGAGCAACATTGGCGGTGTGGTGAATGCCCTTTTTATAGACACAAAGGTGGGAACTGTCTTTTATATGGGTTCCCGCATACATGGAATCCGGCTAATTGGGAGGAGAGGGCCGATGAAACGTGACCGAGTTTTGAAAGCACGGGACGAACTACGGGCGCATTGCAAGGGTAATCAGCATAATTGCAGCGCGTGTATTTTCCGGGGCGGTGCGAAGGGGTGCACGCTGTACGGCGTTCCCCATACATGGCGGGAGGTACGGCATGGACGAAAAAGAAAAGGCTACACGGTTTCAAATTGAGCAGGCGACGGAGCTGATAAACCAAGACGGCAGTGATCCTGAGTGGTACGATCTCGAAAAGATGAGCCGGGGACAAATACAACGGTTTATCGAACGGGCAAAGCTACACTTGCAGGAGCAGGAGAAAATCAGGCAGCAGATTTTGGAGGCTATGGATAAGGGGGAGGGCTGACGATGGACATAAAAGCGATGATTGACAATATGACCGAGGCGGAGGCAAAAGCCGCGCTCAAATGGTTTGTTGAACAGGCAAACGTCTTTATATGTTGCGAGTACTGCCCTTTTGAAGATGGTTGTCCAAACGAAGCAACGGTCAAAGAGTGCGAACGTCACTTTTTGGATTGCGTGTTAAAGGAGGCGCGGAAATGAACGAGAACGAAACAACCTATCCGCAGGATCAGGAAGAAAACGAATACAGATATATAAGCCCGGATTGGCTTGACGCAGTAGCAAGGGGCCTGACGGCAGGCGCAGTTAAACACCCAGGAGAAACTTGGAGGACAATTCCAGCACGGGAACACGCTGCGCGAGCCTTGCGGCATTTGAATTTATTTCTCATGGGGGACAAAGCAGACAATCACTTAATCAATGCTTCAATGCGAGCCATGATGGCGTATGAAACGGCGATGGCGGAAGGGCAACACAAGGAATGGGAAAAGCTGATGGACGATATGGAACGGGGGCGGCTTTGATGGATTTTCTACATGGATTTGCTTGCGGTATGATTGCCGCGTTTCTGATTTTGTACTGGACGATAGAGCATTAAGGGGAGGGGTTATATGCAGCGCGAATCACGGGACGCCAACGTCAGGAAAATAGAGTATATGATCCGGCACGAAAAAGCGATTGCCGATGCGGTGGAGGAGGTCAAGCTGTCCCCGCGCGGTCATACGGGCGGAACTCCTACGGGGCATAGTTACATTCC
>Ga0310690_10003162_pt1 | contig 25184 bp, 12 predicted proteins | sample AusTroGonzalo_MG_2_FD_207661 | JGI IMG/M metagenome (GOLD analysis project Ga0310690, IMG submission 207661) | Bovine rumen microbial communities from tropical cattle in Woodstock, Queensland, Australia - Gonzalo_04 (v2) (version 2) | ecosystem: Host-associated > Mammals > Digestive system >... | reverse complement strand
TCACATTGAGGAACTGGACGAGACGGTAGAACTGCCCAGCACCGAGGAGGTTCGCCACGATGGCGTAACGGCTCTTGACGATGAGGCGCGGAGAACCATCTTCCTGACCAGCGGTCTTCGTGAAGATGTATGGGATATACGGCATGAAGATGATACCCGATTCACCCTGCCTACCACCCTTGAAACCAACCAATGCGTATGAAGCATTGGAGTAGATGTCCTGGTAGAGCTTAATCTGGCCGCTGAGCAACGTACCAGCGTCAGCGACACCACCTGCCGGCTGGAAGTCGACGTTAGTGCCGAGGTAGCCACCCGGGTTGTAGATGCCGGTGTTGAGCGTAGCGATAGCGGCAGCCACGTCCGGAGAGACGATAGCGAAGTTACCGCAGCCCATACGGGTCGTAAGGGAAATCTTACGAGACACGGCGATGAGGGTGTTCACGATGCCGGAAGCGATGCTTTCAGCAGACCAGCGACCCTTAGCCGGACCAGCTTCAGTCTTGGAGAGGTCAACAGTGATGACCTTTTCGCCGCCGAGCTTTTCGTTCTGGGCGACCATTACCATGGCCATGAGGATTTCACGGTCGATTTCCTGCTGGATTTCGAACTGGAGCCCTTCAAGCAAGAGAGCTTCAACGTCCTGGCCGTGAGCAGCAGCCATATCCTGCTGGAGTTCGAGCGTGTAATGGCTCTTGATAGCGCGAGTACCAACGCGGATAGCGCCGGAAATCACTTTGATGCTGGCCTTCTTGATGTTGTATGCATAAGCACCGAGTTCATCAGAGCCATCCATCGTGTCGCCACCGAAGTTGTTGTAGAGCTGACCGTAAGAAGAACCGTACGGGTAAGCAAGACCGGTGCGTTCCTGAGTACCTTCAGAGAAGTTGGAAAGCATTTCGCCTGCGCCGGTACGCCACGGGTTGAACGTGGTTGCGAAACCGGTATGGTCGGCAACGAGGTCATAGCCGATTTCCTGCTTCTGGCCGAAGCGGAAGGCCGTGCTCTTGAGCGGTTCGTTATCGTAGAGGTAACGAAGTGCGAAGTAGATACCATGCGGCGTAGTCGTTGGTATCACCGCGACCGTATTCATGGCCAAGAGTTCCGGGAACTGCCGGCGGATGAGCGGCAACGCGTACTGTTGGTACTGTGCCACATCCGAAGAAACGTTGGCAGATTCGAGCAACTGACCGTGGTTGAGCTTGTTCTGCGTTTCCATCAAGGTAGCGAGAACGGAAGCTTCAGTACGATTACGCACAGCGCGGCCGAGGTTGCTGTTCAATACAGCATTCCACTTGCGCGTGTACGAAGTAGGCTGAGCATTTGTCATTTTCTTTTCCTTTTCCTTAATAGGGTTGTTGTCCGTCTTTGTCCTAGACGGTAACCCTACCGCCAGGGGGAGACTTAAACTCCCTTAGACTTCTGATATATGGTTTAGCGGTGTCCACATTTTATCAACAGAAAATCCCCGAAAATCTGCATTGAAATCATTTTTTACCGGATAAGCCATTGACTTTGCCGAGTTTTTATAGGTACATGTGCCGTATGGCAATAGATTTGACTACCTGCAAGAACTACGCCGGAACTAGCGTTACGTGCGGAAGCGCAACCGGTAATACAGAAAAAATCCCGGGAACCCCCGGGATTTTCCGATTTACAGTCCTGGAAAGCCTCCTCCGCCTCCCGTGTCGCCGCCTTCGCCTCCTCCTCCGGCACCGGCGTCGGCCGGGGCTCCCTCGCCCATCTCCTCGGCCTTCTCCTTCTTGAGGTATTCCTTGTTCTCGAGATAGTCGGCGTCGTTGAGCCCGAGACCGCGCCTGAGGGCGAATTCCCTGGCGAGCGGGCCGTTCGGGTTTTCCTTCGACGCGGTATGCTGCATCATCTGGCTGAAGATGCCGAGCCTGGTGTTCCATACCTCGGCACCTATGAAGTCGTTGAACCCGTTGGCCTTCTTGAACTTGATTCGGAAGTTCATGGGAACCTTGTAGCGGTCGGCAATCTTCCTGTCGGTATCGAGCACCATCAGGAACAGCTTGAGCAGGATGGAGCGCATCGGCCGCTGGTACTGCTGTATGAGCCTGGCGAAGGAAATCTCCGCGACGGTGACCTCGCCAATCTTTCCCTGTGTATAATTCTGGCTGTCCCCGGCGAGGCACGTGATTCTTCCCGGAGGCACCATGAGGGAGTTCACGAGGTTCCGCTTGAAGAATTTCAGGTCGTCGATGTTGCCGAGCTGTTCGCCTCCCTGCATCCTGTCGATGGAGGAACCGGTACGGCCCTGGGATAGCCCGATGATGAAGTGTTCGGAGAGTCCGACGACCTTGCCGAAGTTAGTGACCTCGCCGGTCAGGGAGTTGTAGTCAATCTTGCGGGAGAAAATCTTGGCCTGGTCCTTCATGAACTTTTCGGCCTTGTCCTTGGGCATGCCGGACGTATCGACCTTGAGGACGAGCTTCTCGGAACCCCAGAGGATACGGTACATGACGACGGAGTCCTCGATGGTGTTGAGCTGGTTGTACGGCTTGATGGCAGGTTCCAGGATGGAGCGCGGGTCGTTCAGTCCGCCCGGTCCGTTCTTCCCGAGGGACGCGTAGAGAATCTGGTTGGGGGAGTAGTCGATGTAGTTCTTTCCGCCGGTCTTCATCGAGATTGCCCCGGTGAGCATCTGGCGGTAACCGATGATGAGGTTGTCCTGGACGACGATAATCATGTTCTCCTCGGGGAGCATCTGCACGCCCTTGATGAGGCCGCTGTTCTCGTCGTAGGACACTTCGAAGAAGAGCCGTCCGTGGACGAGGAGGTAGTGCATGTACTTGTCGCCGTCGTCGTAGAAGTTGAGGAACTCGGTGAGGACTGTCCTGCGGAATATGCGGTGCATCCTGGTCTGGGTTCCCTCACCTATGCCCGCGTCCTTGGAAATCTGGAGTGTGCAAATCTCGTCGTTCTCGTCCTCGTATACCGCCTCGTTGCAAATCTGCATGAGGGACTCGTTGACCTCGGAACGGCCGGCGACGGTATTGTACTTCATCGCGCGTTCGACGTTCTTCTTCCAGTACAGGTTGGCCTGGTTCTCGGCAATCGAGTTGTGGACGGTTTCCGGGTCGTAGTTCTTGTCGGAAATCCCTATTAGCGGGGTGAACGTGGAATACCCGTCCGGCGAGATGCCGTTCGGGAACATCATCTGGTTCACGCCCTGGCCGACCAGGTTCCTGGAGAGGTCGACCTGGCGGTCGGTCTCCTGTCGGTTGAACACGCGGTCGAAATACGGTCCCTTCGGGTTCGCCACCCCGTATTTCCGGGAATGCGTCAGTATCCTGCCGCCTATAGGTTCCGGGTGCTTGTTTGGACGCCAAAGCATAACTTTCTAACTCCTGCCGTATGAAACTATTACATCGTTGTAGGTAACGGCGAACATTGGTTTGCGTGTATTGACGAAATATTCCCTGAGCTCGTCGCTCTGTATATTCCTTGAAAGCAGCCGCTTGTTGGAGTGCACGCACTCCGTGACGGTCGTAAAATCCGAGAGGTTTACCGCGAACAGCGGATGTCCGTTGTATACGCTAGGCACGGGACACCTCCACCCAGCTCATGGCCAGGTTGTTGATGCCGCCGCCCTTCGGGTTGACGAGGTTGTTTCCCGCTATTTCCCGGGAAATCCGGTATGCCAGCCGGACGCCTTCCGACGTTATCTCCCTGCCGTTCGACAGCCCGTTCGAACGGAGGAACCCGATGACCTCGTTGGCCGAGCCGAGCGACCTGATGCCGAAGGTGGCTTCCGTGTCGATGAGGACCTCGTCGTCGAACTCGGTCGAACTGACTATGCGGTCCTTCAGCATCGAGACGAGAATCGCGGTGGCCACGGTAAGCGCAAACGAGACCCGTTCCTCCCGGGTCATCCCGGATTCGACGGACCCGGCCGACCGTCCGGCCTGCCCGCGCTGGGCGTCCGGGAGGTATGTGACCTCCTCGACGAGCTTGACCACGCCGTCGTACTTCGCCAGGTATTCCGCAGGGTTTACCGGGGAATTCATTAGCGCGAGCGGGTCTACCCCGTCGAAGGAGTCCTTGACAATCTTCTTGATTCCGGTGCCGAGGGCCGCACGAAGGTCGAACACCAGCTTGTCGAGCTTCGTGTAGGACCAGTCCTCTTCCGGGTTGGCCTCGTTCCCCTGCTCGTCTATGTGGCCCATGCCGAAGGCGTCGGTCGAGTCGTACGGCTCGGTGAGCCTCTTGACGAGGTAGCCATATACCTTGGCATCGAACTTTTCCTTGCTATCCTTGTACAACTGAGACATGGCTATCCTTTCCTGTTGTCGACATTGTCCTTGGTGAACACGGCATCAAGCGCCGGTATGCTTATGAAATTGGGGTTGCTCATCTGGGCGACCTGGTCATTTTCGGTGGGCGACATGGCTGCCGGGTCTTCCTTTGCCAACGGGATTGCAATCTGCGAACCCCTGCCGTACGTCCACACCTCTATGTGGAACGCGGGTTCCCCGGTCTTCGCCCCGGGGCTGCCCAGTCCGTCCGGCGCGATGTAGTTCTTGAGTACCCCGTCCATCTTCAGCTGCCGGAAGACCTGTCCCAGGCGCATGACGGTATCCTCGCTGTACTTGAACTGCTGAACCAGCTGCCTTGAAGAGATGTCTATCGCCTGCACCTTAGTGTAGTCCCAGCAGTGGCGGGAAACCACCTGATTGTCGGCGCATAGCTCCTTGCACTTGGCCACCATCTGCTTCTTGGTGTACGAACGGAACCTTGCGTCGCTCACGTATCCCGGCTTCGGCCCGGGGTTCTTCCTAGCGTCCTCCACGTACACGTTGTTCACCGCGGTCCCCGCGGGACCGTAGTGTATCCTGTTGCCGGAGTGCCAGTTCTCGCCCATCGTCCCTCCCTGCTTTTCCGGGGGGCGGTACAGCGAGGAAATCGGCATCACCTTCACGCCGGCGAGGGCACCCGCATACCGGAGGACGTCCTTGGAGCGTTCCTGGAGGATGGTGCCGTCCGGGTCGATGTCCTTGTTCTGGTAGATAATCTTTACGTCCCCTCCGGCGACAAGGTTCGCTGTCTCGTTCTTGAACGCATACAGGGTCGAGGTCATCAGGCTTACCAGTCCCCTGGCTGCGGCAGCGCGTCCCAACAGTTCCGGGCCGTATTTTCCCACTGGTTCCCCGTAGGGAATCCTCGGGAGGCCGACATAGTTATATATGAGGTTCGCCTCGGCCACCCTGCGCCGTCTCAGCTGGGTGTCGTTGGCGGAGGTCGACTTGGTAAGGTGGGCCAGTATATCGGCTATAAGGGTGAAGTGCAGGTTCGCGAGCCGCGAATCCTTCTTCACTCCCGGATACTGCGCGGCCTTTCCGGACGCGCACGCAATGTCCCCCTCTTCCTTGCCATACGCCATGACCTTCTGCCCGTCCAGTCCTACGAGGGTGACCGGCGTGTTCCTGCCGATATGGTATGCCATGCCCGCGTTGAGGCAGTGGCATATCGCGAACGCCTCCGGGTTTACGGCGGGGTCGATGGCCATGCCCTCGGTACGCAGGTAGCTGCATATGGCGGTACGCACCGGTTCGGGGCAGGCGTTGTTGGTGACCGCCCCCCAGTGCAGGTACGCCCAGTTGTTCTGGTTGGACAGCGGGCCCCATATCACGAAGTGCACGTACCGGAAATACGCCGCCTGCATCTGGACGTCAGTGAGCCTGAAATTCTGCACCTCGTCCAAGGTAAGCGCCTGGCTGGCCGGCATGTCCATCACCTTCTGGATGACCTGGAACTGTTCCAGTGTCATTCCCCCCTCTATGTCGCCTTCCGGCTGGCAATTCCTGTCTACGTTCGGGACACCGAAGATGGTCCTCAGCACCAGTATCTTCGCCGCCCCTCCCAGGGACAGCGGGATGCCGGGGCCGACGTAGAGCTTGTCGCCCACCGCATAGAAACCGTCGTGCTTCTCGGCCTCCATCTCGTAAAGGAACTCGTAGTTCGGGGCGAGAGTACCGGGCTTGTAGCAGTTGGCTATCGAGAACGGAAGCCCGCTGATGCCGAGCGATATCGGCGGAATCACATCCGGGTCGAACTTGTTTCCCTGCATCGCCGCGGCTATGGCGCCGGACATCGCCTGGCGGGCGGATTCGCTAGCGCCTCCGGTAAGTCCTCCCAGTGTCGCCCCGACTGTATCCATCTCGCCCGCGGTCATCGACGCGCGCAGGTCTAGCTTGTTTATAATGTTCTCCAGGGCGACGGTGAGCACCCCGTATTCGTCGTTTCCGAGTATATCCAGGAACATGTCGGCGATTGCGTCGGCCAGCGCGCTCATCCGGGACTGGTTGTAGTCCGGGACGGAGGCCCTCTGCCAGTCGGAAAGGCCGTTGTCCGGGTCCGACACGTTGAAGAAGCCATGCGCTTTAAGACAGTCGTAGAACGACTGTTCCTTTACCTTCGCAACGGCGTCCTCCAGCGCCTGTCTGAGCCTCCCGTCGAAATGTCCCATGTAAATTACCTGCTTATTTCGGAGTTTATATCCGGTTTCGCGATGAAACTATATTCCCAATCAAAAAAGGAAGACCGTCGCCGGTCTTCCTCGGTATATTTGTGAGTGTCCCGATTACTTCACGGAAGCCACAATCTTGTTAAGCTTCTGCGCAAGCGTCGTCTGCTTGGGAGCCTGCTTCGACAGCATGGCTGCTTCGTGCAAGGCACGCTGCTTCTCAACCTTCGCGGCGTTTTCGCGAGCGACGGATGCATGGTAGTTGGCGGAAATTGACTCGAGAGTTGCTTTCAGGTGGGCACGTTCCTCCGCCTGGGACTTGCGCTTTTCGGCGCCGGCAAACGCCTTGGCCGCGTTCCCGAGAATTGCCTCCGCCCGTTTGCGAGATTCTGACTCCACCATGGCAGCAACCTTCTCGCCGAGTTCGTTGCGCATCGTTTCCTCTGCGGATTCCTGCAACTTTTGGTCGCACTCGGTTTCTGCAGGCTTCTCGTTGGCTACGCCGGCATCGGCAGGCTTCGCGGCCTCATCTCCGGCTTCCGTGACGGCAGGCTTGCCGTCCGTCTCGTCGGCAGGTTTTTCGTCCGTGACAGCGCCGGCCTGTTCAGCCTCGAGCTGGGCCTTCTTGGCGTTCTTCGCCCGCTGGAAAGATTCGACCAACACGCGAACATCCTCACGGGCCTTGTCTTCCACGTACTTGGCATGGAGAGATTCAAGGATGGCGCGGCTGGACTCCATCTCGGCTTCGAAAGCCGCGTCGGAATCGTCGTCGTCATCAAATTTAGTCTTGTCGTCGTCGGTATCGCCGAACTGGGAGTCGTCCAAGGAGTCAAGGTTGTTCTTGCCGCCGAGGACATCGTCATCGGCACCGCCTTCGTCACCGGCAGTGTCGCCGGCAGTGTCGCCGCCTTCGGCAACCCCTTCACCGGCAGCACCTTCGGATTCGCCCGCATCTGCACCGGTATCGTCGGAAATGGCACCTAGGCCAAGGTCGTCGCCGCCTTCGCCGCCGGCATCACCTCCGAGGTCGGCACCAGCATCGCCTTCGCCGCCCATGTCGCCAGCGTCATCGGTAATTCCACCAAGCCCGAGGTCATCGCCCGCACCAGCATCAGTACCAAGGTCACCCATGTCGCCGACCATGTCGTTGTCGATATTCCCGAGTCCGAGGTCGTCACCCGGAACGGCACCCGCATCGCCACCCATCGGGTCGCCGACGTTGGCGTCAAGTGACGGTTCGGGAGCAATGCCGCCCGGAGCCGGTTCCATTGCCGGAGTACCCATGGCCGCATTCGGGTCCATGCCCGCATCCATGCCGCCCTGCTGTTGCTGGTCGGCAAGGGCCAGGTTTTCTTCCGGGGTAGCCCCGGTCGGCTGGGCCTCAGACACGTTCTGCGCACTCAAGCGCTGCGTGGCCGCGTTCTGCACATCGGTAAGGAACTGGTTGACATTCATGCTCACCTTGTCCTGGATAATCGGGGAGAAGGTGTCGATAGCTTCCTTGTCCACAATGGTCTTGTGGGCCTTGGCCATCTGTGCGGCAAATTCGTCGATGACGAAGCGCTTTTCCTCTTCGGAAGGTTCCTGCTGGGTCGTAATAGACTGACCGGCGAACGGGTCAGTGCTTCCCGGGACCACCGTGAGCATGTCATCCACGCCGTATTCGGTATTGTCCGGGGTATTGCCCATCATGGACTGGTCGTCATTGAGATTCCCGACGGCCTCGAACAACTCCTTAGAGTCCTCAAGGGCGAAAATCTTGTCCATCGCCGCTTTGTTGTTTTCTGCCTGTGTCATTTTGCATTTCCTTTTATGTTCCCGCCATCGGGGTAATATTTGTCCGCAAGTTTATACACGTGTCCTTATTTTTTGTGAATTTTAGGTCTCGTCGTACCCGATTTCGAGCGAAGGTACCGCCGAACCAGGGTCACATGTACCGCTTACCTGCAGCTGGAGGTAGACATAGTCGCTTTCCCCGGCAAGCAGCGGATTGTATATGCCCCCGCCGACCCGGCACATGTTGTAGTTCCCGCACATGTCCAGCGGATGCACGTACGCAAGGTTTCCCATGCCCGGCTGGCATACGCTCTGGTACGCGCCTATGCACCTTCCGGACTTCATTACGAGCTCCGGGTTCACGAACACCTCTTCCATCTCCGTACCGCCATGCAGTACCACTATGCCGGAGGTGATTACGTCGTCGATGTTGTTGGCCACCTGGGCGAAGTGGCTTCCTATGAACCTGAGCGGGAAGCGCGCCCCGCTGCTGTTCATGAAATGATAGGTCTTGTTCAGGTCGAACAGCAAGGTGGGCCGGCGAACCCCGTTGATGTAGAACGCCATGCGGCCGTCCGGCTCGCGCCTGGCGTCGACATCATAGTACACCACCTGCTTGTCATAGGGACGTGGTGCCGGTGTTTCCGTCGCCGTGCCGTCCGTCGTGTCGTATATGCTCCTGAACCACCGGTTGGGCACATAGCTCACGTCGGTCTCCATGGTGGAATCGCACACCGGCTGCCACCCGGCAGTCTGCGCATAAAGGTTCAGCCAGTATACCATGTACCCGCTGCCGGCATAGTCGTATTCCCGGTCAGCCTGTATCTTGTATATGAGGCCGGACGGATATACGTCCATGAGATTCCACGTATCCTCCGCGGTTTCCCCCGTGTGCTTGACCAGTAGGTCCAGTGCGCCGCCGTCGCCGTGGGCGTCCTTCTGCTTGACTACACGGATATACTTGTCGTCGATGCTCTTTCCCGTATTCGGGTCTATAAAGTCCAGAATTCTCCGGCTGCTGTCCTCGGTACTGGCGGCGAACGTACGGTCCTTGAAGCGTATAGTCACGTCCCTGGCGTCGGTACGCACGGCGACCGGTACCGCCGGTTGGCGCTCGCCGTCAAGGAACACCACGTTCCCGAAGCCGCAATCCTTGTATTCGACTGAATACTCGGTCTGCCCCACGGTAGGGTCGACAACCTGTCCGTACAGTCCGGACACGCTCAGGTAAAACGGGTTGTCCTTGCTGTAGTCCCATATGTCATGGATTGCCTTCGTGCTCCTGGCGTTGGTTGGCTTGGAATAAGAAACCGAGTTCCCTATCATCAGTTTCGGGGCATGCTCCCTGTCCTTCGGCGGGTCGCCGACCGGATATATGCAGAGGTTGCTCAGCTGGATGTCGGGCGGTTTCACCAGGTGGACCTTGAACACGCACTCCATGGAATAATTCCAGCATTCCGGCTTGTCCGGCCGGTATACCGAGTAAAATTTCGCCTCGCTCGCGTCGTCGGCCGGTATGACCTTTCCGCCGAGGTTGTTGGAACTGTATACGGAAGGGACCGCCGTGTCCACCCTCTTGATACCGAGGCTTCTTACCACGGTACCAAACTCGGAATCGAGGCCGGTATATTTCTTGATAATGACCTGGGCGGACATCAACTATCCTCCAACAAACGTTTTCAGTAGTTTATATCCGCGCCTAGATGAGGTCGTTCGCCATGTATCCCTTGCCCTTGGTCAGCCTGTCATAGATTGACTTGCCGTCATCTTTAGACGGGGTATCCTTGACATGTATATGTTCCTTTGTCAAGTCCGCCCGGCGGATACCCGCCAGCTGGGCATTGTTCACTACCTTTTCGTAGATGGACCCGTCCATCATGACCTTGTCCTTCCCGAAACCGTCCCGGCCGGGACCGACACCGAACAGCATCCTCTCCAGGTCGTCAAACGGGATTACGTCCTGCGCCTCGATAAGGCCGAACTCGTTCTCCAGCATGTCGTACATCCCGGCATTCGGGCTGTCGGCGAAATGGTCGTACATCAGGTTTCCGCCGTAGTTTTCGAACTGCTTCTTTATTTCGAGATATTTCTTGTGTATCTGCGCGGCGACAAGCTGGTGCAGCAGCATGCCCTCCCCTCCGACGCACACCCCGTCGACATACCCGTCGAGCACCGGCCGGTCGGAGTCGATATAGGGTACCGGGCGCTCATCCTCGCTGTAGAATACGCCGTCCTGCCACGTGCCCCACATCATGTGCTCCCGGTCAACCCGCTGCTGCTTGTGCATGTCGAACCGTGTCGGCGGATTGTTCGGGTAAGTCTCCAGGGACTTGACATGCATAATTCCGTCATGGAGCGATATGTAGGACGATACGCCGTCCCTGTCGATACAGACCCTGATGTCCGTATAGTGCCGCCCGAGCATCCCCTTGACATAGTCTACCGGGGACATCCCGGCGTACTGCTCGTCGACTGCCATGTACCGCTCGACGAAGTCTCCCGCCAGCAGCGACTTGGCCGCGGCTATGCTCCCCGTCATAGCGAAGTACCTGACCAGCTGGTCGCACGCGTCCTGGTTGATTGCCTTCCAGTCGTAGATGCTCCCCGATTCAGGAAGCCCTGTCCCATTCGCATTCATCTTCAGCCTGACGAGGTTGATGAATTCCTTCATGTCGTACAGCACTATGTCCGTAACTGAGCCGAAGTTCCTGATGTTGGCGGGGTTCATGAACCGATGTCCTCCACAAAGCACCGCATTCTTCAGTGCGGGAGAATCGGCCAGCACGTAAGGGCCGGAATAGGAAGAATCCACATTTTTCCTGACATAGCCAGCGGAATCGACATCGACATATCCCAGTTCCCGCACCGGGTCCATCTGGGAAAGCGCACTGTCCCTGAATTTCGGGGCGTCCTTGTGACTGACCCCGACCGGCAGGAACTCCCAGTCGAATATGGACGGCCCCACCGCGAGACGCCCGCACCATACCAGGTTGCATGCAGGACCGAACTTTCCGTCCAGGCAGCATTCGGTGAATGCCCGTGCAACCCGCACCAGCTTCTTCATGTCCTCGGTGTCGGTCTTCTCCATCGGCGTCTTCCCGTCGCTCTTCAGCAGGAGAACCTTTGCTGCCAGGCCGTAGTTGTGCCATGACAAGAATTCGCTTTCCGGCCCGCCCGAGCATATCTTGGCCTGGTCGTCCATCGACCGGCAGGTCTCTATCAGCTGCACCCGGTTGCTCCCGAACTCATGCCGGAGTACCGAGAGCAGCATGGCAACCTTGTCATGTATCCCTATCCCTTCCCGCATGTCCTCGATGCGGTCGGACGACGGATGAAATATACGCCATCCGTCCTTCCTGCCGTCCGGGTCTATTCCGGCATTGCGCACCTCCTCGAAAGTCCGGGACTGGCTGAGTGAGCCGTAGTCGGCGAACGCCTTCCTGCGGATTTCCGAATCGTAGGGAAGTCCCGGCATCCTGTAGAATATGCTGACAGGCTCCTTGGAACCGTCCGGCTGCGACCTGGACAAAGGAATCTTTACCGACACGATGGCGCCGGGGTCATCCATGAGCACGTCGTCCATCGTAACGGCCATCTCGCTGTATACGGTGAACGCGGCCACCTGCCGTGCAAAATTGAACGTCCCGTTGCCCGCCTCGACAACCTTCGCCGGTAGCGGCTCGTCGAGATACAATACGGTTACGGCCCCGTTATCCTCCACGGTATATCCGGAGCTGTAATCAACTATCTCGCCGGGCTCCTCGTACACGACCGGGTATTCGCCGAACACGGACGCGTCGGTGAACGTCACTTCCGCCCACCGTACACCTATGGAGCGTTTCACCGTCTTGTGGCGAGTACGCCCCCACCGCTTGTACTTGACCCTGACCTTCTTGTACATGCTGACCGGGAACATGAGATGGGCGGGGAACGACGAGGTGAGTGTCGCTTCCCCGACCCCGTCCACCATTGACTTATTCGTGAACGGAGACTCCTCGACAACCCGCTGGTACCATATCAACTTGTTGCAGGTATCCCGCAGGTCGTCCAGGTCATCCGATATGTCGCTCAGGGCGAACGCCGCCCGTGCCGCGCTGGCAAAACCGATTACGAGCGCCTGTATCGTGGTTGCCCGGACCATCTGCTTGTACGCATCGTGCATAGCGTCGACCACCGCCAGGGCGGAACCGAAATTCTCGTACGGGTTGGCTGATATGTCGTTCCATACGAGCGGAAACTCCGGAGCCAGCAGCTCGTCGTCAGGCCATTCCGTCCTGGAGAGGTCCGCGGTAACTTTCCACGCCATGATATCATATTCGCCGCGGGGCAGCACCCATGCGGGAGTTCCCTGCAGAGTCCACGAGTTGAACGGCCTCTGGGTAAGCGCCGTCGCCGCGGCGGATACCTTGTCAGTCTGGATTCCTTCTTCCGGCTTTTCCGTATCGACACAGGTATCCTTCATGCGGTTCATGTACCCGCAGACATTGAGAAACCACGGCCCAAACGCGCCGGTCTGGTCCCGCCACCACGCCCAGTATTCGGCGCTTGCGGCTTCCCTCTCGAGAGAACCCTCGGTGAGCCTGTTCACCTCGTCGATACCTGACACGTGCGCATGCACCGTCGCTGCGTCCATCGGCTCGCCCTGGATTGTACCCGCCGCGACTGCGGCATTGTAGTATTCCACCAGTAGGTCGACGAGCTCGTCGGCACCAATCGACGTATATGACTTGTTCGTCCTATTGTTGCAATCCCCGAACGTAGTAAACTTGTCCGAACCAGAATCGGCCAGCCATATCCTGGGAAACCATCCGCTCGGACGGTGTGGGCCGAATACCATGCAGCCGTCCGGCTCGGTCGTCCCCACCTGGACAAGCCTGGGCAACGCCCTGTACATAAGGTCGGAATTTCCTGATGCCGAACGTTCGAGCATAGCCCCGTATACGATGTCCATGTCGAAGGCCATCCTCTTGGACCCGGACTCCACGCTGGTATACCGCCCCTCTGCCGCCCGGATTTTTTTCTTCGTACTGTCGCTTACGAAACGCCATACAAAAGGTACCCGGGAAAGCGAGTCCATAACGGACTTGAACAGACTGCAGAAGTTGCTCTCGAGCTCGTCGGCCGGATAAAAGAAAGCCTTGATTGCCGTCTTGACCGGCGGAATAAGCGCGGTGGTGTTGCCGGCGGTGTCCCCAACGGGATAAACCAGGCCGGTGCCGGCCAAGAAACTGTCCAGATGGGTCGTATAGGCCTCGTTGAAAGATGTCCTACCGTTCATTTTCGTCCGTGTACGGTCAGCCCGTTCAACCGCCTCGAGATATCTACGATGTTTTTCCTTCGCCCTGAACCAGTTTGCCCGGTAGTCGTCCGGCGTCGCGTCGTCGACCGATACCTCCCCGGCGAACGACTGGTCATAGTAGGTAACGCTGAACCCGACGTCAGCCTCCCCGCAATACTCGGCAAGGCGGTCCATGCAACGGCGGAACCGGTCGTACGGTATTACCGCACTGTCGTCCAGACCTTTCCCGCGCATGACGTTGTTCAACCACTTCAGGCTCTTTCCCCTGCCCCCGTACAACCCGAGCGCACCGTAAAGCAGCTTCATCATCTTCGTGTCGCGGACAACTCCCTGGTCCACCGGAGACACCGGGGTATCCCCGGGAATCTGCTGTCCCTCCCACGTCGGCATATTGATTTCGGTCTCGTGCCGGGGATACACGATGGCATAGAATGACGAGATGTACTTGCCGTGCCCTGGAGAATCGCCGTCGCTGTCGTCTATCAGCTGGTAGGTGAATCCCGGAACGGCCGGGTCCGCCACGAATCTCGACAGGCGCTCCTTCTTCGGGTCCCATGATGCGGATATGCCGGACATGGCGACATCGCCCAGTTCATGCCATGGCTTGACATAGTAATATACCGGTGGAGAATCGGATGCCGCCGCCTCGGTCACACATATGCGGCAGTTGTCGGCCAGCCGTTCATAGTTCAGGTAGCTCTCGCTGTACTTGAAATATACCGCCGCCACATAGTAAATCACGTTGTTCGTCGCGGTCTCGGCATGCTCAGTAGGATTCTGGACAATGACGCCGCTGCGGTCGATTGCCGCCTCGGTCTTAATCTTCTCGTTGACGTAGTATTCCTCGAAATCGAACCCTGCTGCCATAGAAACCCTCGCATTCCATCAGTTTATCTACCCCCGCGGCATTAAACTACTGTATTCCGCACAAAAACGGCCGACCCGTTACCGGGCCGGCCGCGCTCCCCATAAGCGATACGGCGGTGCTAGTTGCTGTATTTGCATATTTTCGGCAAGGCAAGGTACCGGAACGCGACTTCCTTTACCCGGTCCAGGGTAAGAGTTTCCAGTTCGGTATCGTCCAGTGCATAGCCGAGGGCCCTGACCACCAAGTCGTCATAATATTCATAGCGCAAAACGGTGTTCTTTTCCTTGGTAATCTTCGCAAAGTTCATGCATAGGTTGAACCGTTCCTCGGTAAGGTACCTGTCCAGGTCACCGAACACCATGTCATACACGGAAACGAGCTCTCCGGCACGCTTGGTGTCGGTGGACGCGCAGAATATGGGGACGACCACGGAGCCCATGCGTTCGATGTCGCCCATGCTGTAATAGGACAACCCACGTTTCTCCCGGATTTCCTGGTACAGCGGGGAATTCAGGCCGCTGCTGAGCATACGGCATGCAATCTTGAGGGCCATCGAATCTTCCTTGGCGCATACCATGTTGCTGAAACAGTTCAGGAATGTACGGTCGACACCAGGGTTCGTCTCCAGCTCGATTTCGCGGTCTTCCCGGAACACCGGAGGGGACATCACCTTGCCCGGTTCCGTTGCGAAGCTTATTCCGGTAAAGTTGATGCCGGTGGGGCCGACATATACAATCAGGTTCGGCTTGCGGAACTTTTCCTCATATACCCGCTTGCAGTCATCGAAAGTGAACTTCTCGATGTCGTTGCGCCGCCCGATTGGGCCGTATACGCCGTAAATCTTGCGTATTCCATTAAGCATTCCGCATATGATAGGGTCGGCGAAAGTGTCGCCGTATTCCTGCAGCACTGTACGCTTCTCGTTCTCGAACATCTCCTCGGTGATGCTGTCGCGCATGCCGCCAGTAATCCTCGACACGAACTCCTTGGCCAAAGGTTCCACCCTGGAGGTGAGCCCGGTGATGTGGAATACCACCAGGTCGAACCCGGTGTACGCGTTGGCCTGGATACCGTTCTCCTGGAACGTGTCCCGCAAGTCGTCATAGTTGTGGCACACCATGTGTTCCATAAGGTGAGAAGTGCCGTATTCACCTTCCTTTTCGTACAGGCCACCCGCGTTTCCGTAGATGACATATACGCCGGACATTGCCAGCGGATTGAGTTCTATTATTGCGCTCATAGTTTCTCCAATTCTCCTAGAGTTGAATAGTTCCCGTCATATTCCACGGAAATCCGGTAGTCGAACTTGTCCGCCACCACCGAACCCCTGTGGGTAATCACCAGCGCGCACCCGATGTCCTCAGCCATGTCGCGCACTATGTCAAGCATTTCCCTCATGCCGCTGTCGTCGGTGGATATGTCGAGCACCTCGTCCATCGAGAGGAAGTTAATCTTGAAGTTGCCTACCAGCGAAACGAAGTCCCGGAACGCCATCGATATGGCAAACCCGAGCTTTCTCTTCTGTCCCTGGGAAAGCATGTCATATGACGGGGCAAATCCGGGGTCGGCATGGTAGGTCGACGCCATCGCGTCGTCGAATTCGATGCTGAACGGAAGGTTCAGCCGCCTGATGTTGCACTCGAGACTCTTGTTGAACGCCGGGACAAACTTGCTGAAAATCATCTTCTTTATGCCATCATCGGCACACATGTTGCTTCCGATGTATTCATATATCAGCCGGTTGTCGCTTTCCTCGTGCAGCCGTTTTTCCGCATCGGCAAGGTCCCCCTGTGCATCGGAAAGCTGCTTTTCGGCCATGGCCAGCGAATCGTCGGCGGCCCTGGCCTTCGCAGCGGCCACCTCGTCAGTAAGCCTGGCCACGTTCCCGTTGATTCCGTCATATTCGGACTGGGCCTGTGCAATCATAGGGGTATAGGAATTCCATTCATCGTACGCGGACTGCCATTTGGCCCGGATTTCCGGGAATTTCTGCTTTTCCTTGGTAAGACGGTCAATCTCGGCACTGAACTGGGCCGGGTCTATGCCCGCGGCGGATACTACCGCCTCCGACTGGGCAACGGCGGCCTTCAGTGAGGTCACGGCGGATGACGCCGGGACAACTTCATTGTTATAGAACGCAGCAATATCGGCCAGTTGCTTCTCGATGTCGGCCTTGGACTGCTCATCTGTGCCTATCGACGCAATGAGCTCACCGAGCAGCTTTCCGTTTTCGGCAACGATGCGCTTCTGCTCGTTGGCCTTGTCCCTGAGTTCAACCCAGCGACGACGGAACTCTGCCTTGTGCTTCTCGATGTCCTCCTCGGTGGACGGCTTTCCGCACGTAGGGCAAGGAACCCCCGGACGCATCGCCTTCGCCTCCGCGGCGATTTCGTTCATCCTGGATTCGAACCCGGACGCCTTTGCGTTGGCGGTGACGATATCGCTCTCGATTCCCCTGCGCTGCTGGTCCTGCCTGCGAAGGGCCGCATCCAGCTCGGCCAGCCGGTGTTTCAGGACCTCTCCCGGCATGGCATTGTATTGTTCCAGCACGGCGTTCAGTGCAGCTTCCTTTGCCGCGAGTTCGTCACGGTTCCTCTTCAGGACGCTTATCTCGGTGCCGGCGGCGTTTATCCTGGCAATCGCCTGGTCGATGGCGCTTTCCCCGGCGGCAGCGGCAGCGTATCCGTCAATCTCGGTCTTCTTGGCGGCAGCCTGGGTGGCCAGAGCATTCAGTTTCTCCGTCGCCGGCGCGAGCTTTCCCTGCCATTCGGCCAGCTGCTGTTCCAACAGCGCGATGTTGGCCTTCTTTTCCTGCCTGAGCCGGTCACAAATCGCGCCCAGGTTGGCTATCTCGCCGTTTATACGGGTAATGTCTCGGTCGGCCAGGTCGAACGCTGAGCATGCGGCTGACAGCCTGCTCGCCGTCTCCTTCTTCCAAGCATCCAGGGAGACCATTATGATGGCCTCCAGCATCGACCTGCGTTCCTTCGCGGTCATCTCGAGGAACGGAATCGACTCCTGCGTATTCATCGCTATCGTGTTCTTGAAAAGAATCTCGCTGAAACCGAGGATACCGGTCTCGAAGTCCTTCTGGGAATACCCGGCACGCCTGCTCTGGGATACCCAGTTGCCACCCTCATTCTTCTCCACCTCGAACTTGGTGGAGCCCTTCGGGCTGATTGAGCGGGTAACCCGGTACGACTCTATCACGCCGGCCACCTTCTCGCAGTCGAACTCCAGCATCACCCGGAGGGTTCCGTCGGTATTCCGCGTATTCCGCAGCTCACCCTTGTTGCCTCCACGGTACGACGTCCCGAACATCGCGAAATTTATTGCCTCGACGAGAGTGGATTTTCCGCTTCCGTTGTCTGCGCACATCCACACCAACCCGGACGGGAAGGTGAACTCGTTGACATTGTTTCCATAGGACATGAAGTTGTTGAAAACACAACTTTTCAACGTAATGTTATTCATGTTCAAAATATAGCATTTTATTCCGTTCAATGCAAAAAGGAACCCGGCCGAACGGCCGGGTTCCGATGCTTAGGTTGAATGTCGATTAACCGTTAGGCATGTCGGAGAGCTCTTTCGGGAGTTCCCTCTGTGCATTCTCCAATACTGCATCGAAATTGATGTCTTCCGCGAGGGTCTCGTCAATCCCGGCAAAAGCGTCCTCCACGGAGGCATTTTCGCCCGCCGCCGTCACGCTCGGCTCGACAGGGACTGCCGGTGCCGCGGCCTGGGATTCTTCGGTCACCGCCTTGGCGGTACCGGCCACGACGGAGACCTTCGCCTTGGGCAACGCCTTCTTTTTCTTCGCGGCAATTTTTTTGCGGGCCTTGGGTTTAGCCTTCTCGTCCATCATCTCGAGCGCCTCGTTGCGGGTGTCGAGTTCCTCCTGCGTAGGCAAGGTGCTTGCCTGGTCCTGTTCGAACGCTTCAACAAGCGCCTCGTCGCTGTCGACTGCCTGTGCTTCCTGTACGGCCTCGACACCCACCTTTACCCGGATATTCGACCCGGCGGCGGGAGTTTCCAGGCAGTCCTTGGCGAACTCGGTCTTGATGTCAAGTACCGGCAAAGCCGCCTTCATCATGGCCAGCGTAGTCTGGGTCAGGCAAAGAGCCTTGCATATTTCGGCATCGGTCTTGTCCTGGTCGACAAGTTCCTGGAGGGACGTGTAGATGGTGGACGACGCGACGATGTTCCTGCGCTCGGTCTCGAAAGCCTCTTCCAGGAGCGCATGGTCGAAATTAGGATTCTTGCTCTCGGCGTACTGGATTATGTCTTCCAGGAACTGGCCCTTGAATATCAGCTTGTCAATCCGGGCTCGCGTAATCGGAAGAGCCGCATCCGCCGTGGCCTCGACTGCAGGCGACGGCGTTTCCTGTACCTGCTCCGGAGGTTCGCTCTTGGCGAACAAGGTCTCTGTTTCCGGGTTGACCGGGATGTGGAGGAACTGTTCCCTCGCCTTCTGCATGTTCAGGTCCGACACATCGAACCCCTGGGGGACCAGCTTGTCGTTGAAATCCATCTCCACGCCGGAACGGATGGCGTACCGGTAGCAACGGACGGAATACGATGTGGGATAGAACCGCTTGGAGGCGGTCTCGTTCCTGAACCGGTCAGGGGTCATCTGGCGGAATTCGGAATCGACCCACTTGTTCGAGTACACCGGTGTGACCGGGTCGCGCAGAGGCATGTTCGTGTCCACTACCCTGAACAGTGTCACGCCGTCGTTTGGCAGCGCGTTGTATTTCGGCAAGAAACCTTCCGGTTCGCGGCGGGCGTGGCAGAAACAGTCAATCTGCGTGCCCACACGGTAACGCATGGGTTCCTTGGACGACATGTGCTTGACGTAGAACGTCACCGCGGCGACGCTGCGCGGAATCATTTCGGTATACTCGACGATGCTCCTGGCCCGCGCAGGGGAAATCCACAGGAAATCATGGTCGTCCATGCAGATGCACCATTCCTCTAGCTCCCGGCGGGAAACATAGTCCTGTATAATCTCGCTCTTGTACTTCCAACGTTCGTCCCTCGGGGCGAGCACGACATGTTCCTTGCGCTTGGCGCACACTTCGTCGAGCCATGCCCTGTTTCCCGTGTCGCAAACGAATATGGTGTCGAACCCGAGCGCGATGTGGTAGTTCACCCATTCCTCGAAGTCGAGCCGGCTGTCTGTCTTAACCTGCACAAGGCAGTTCACTGCAAGTCTTTGGTTCTGCATAGTATATTCCTCTTTGGATACTAAACTATGCCATTTCTCCTAGAATATTACGTCGATGTCCGACAGCTCGCTGTCCAGGCCGATGTTGTCCGCCGTGATTACGTCATCGGGAAGTTCGACCCTGGGCTTCGCCGCCTCCGCCTGGTACCGGGTAAATAACGAGGCGTTGAACGGCAGACCGCCCTTTACCGGGTTTACACAGTAGAACCCGGTAGCCTGGAGACGCCGGTAGTTGTTCCCCGCCATGTCCGGGACCTCCCAGAATTCAAGCCGTTCGAAACCGGCGGGAGCATCCGGTTCGGGGGTGGCAATCATCGAATCCTCTATCTCGCGCTTGACCGACTCGGGAACACGCGACAGGTCGATTAGCGTCCTGTTCCTCATGTACTGGTCGGCCCAGCCGTTCTTCTTGGCTGTCTCGTATATGTTCGGGCACGACTCCAGCAGGGTTGGGGCGGTCCCCTTGCCAATCTGGCTGGACTTGCCCTTGTAGTACAGGCCGACCTTGCCCTTCCTGGTATCAACAAACGCCATGCCGTTGACATTGTCCGAACTGTCACCCATCAGCACCTTCGTGTCGAGATACCTCACCGGGTCCGGTTCGGCAAAGAAAGTATCGGTCTGGTGGTTGAATATGCGCACCTTCCGGCTGATGAGCTGCGCCATGTCGGAGTCCTTGGTGATGACGATTACGTCATCGCATTCGCCTGCATACTTCTGTATCGTGGCATAGATGATGTCGTCCCCCTCCGCGTGAAAACACTGTATCGGCCTCGCCCTGAACAGCGGGGCGAGTTCCTTGGCAAACCGTTCGCGATATTCCGCCCACACCTTCTTGTCGGTAAAGAACTTCCAAGGCTTGCTTTTCCGCTGTCCCTTGTACGACGGCAGTATAGGGTCCCCACCAGTGGTGTATATGCTCCAGAACATCCGCTGCTGCTTCTCGGGCATGTCCTTCAGTTTCCGATGCTTCAGGTCGGCCAGCTTGTCGGCATCCTTGATGTCCAGCGGGGTGACGGCATATCCGCCGTCGGCCGCCTTCTGGACCATGTACAGGTAATTGTCGGACATGACGTAATATTCGGACTTGTTGTAGTAGATGTCGGCATGCTCGCCGTAATAGTCCTCCACGAACTTCCTGCGCCACGCCGCCTTTCCTTCGAGCGCGAATACGAGGTGTCTCGGGTTGAACAGGGCGACATACTCGATAACCCGGTCAATCATCTTGGTCCGCCACAGCTTGAGCTCACCCTCCGAGTCGAGCAAGCCATACCTTTCCATGTTCTTGTCCGATTTTATGGAGTGGAACAGGTGGTACGACAGCGACGCCCAGTCGATTATGACGAGGCGGTTGTCTACATACTGATAGCTGGTTACCGGCGCCTCCCGGAAAAGCGCCTTGGATGCATCCGTTTTCTTCTTGGCCATACACCAAATATAGCAAAGCTATATTATGCGCCGGCCGGTTTCCTGGCAGAAGTCCTGCGTTTTGCCGACCTGGCCGGCCTGCCCGCTGCCGCGAACGCGGCTTCCTTCACCTGGTCGAGCGTATCCAGCGCATCCTCGATATCGCCGTTGACCCCGCACTTAATCTTTGATTTCGGGCGGTTCGGCTCGTCGCACGCCGCCCGGTTGGCTGCCGGGAATTCCCTCAGCCGGTCAACCAGCCCGTCGTCGTACAGTTGCTTGATTGCCGCCGGCACGTTTCCGGTAGTTGACTTCGCGGCCAGCTTCCCTGCAAGTACTCCAAGCATGGAAGCTTCGCGTGAACAGTTCTCGTCCACCTTCCAGCGGTACCGGCCGTCGCCCATGTTGGCGTACAGCAGGTCGACAATGTACTTGACCGTCGCCGCGATAAGGGCAGGCAGAGTATCCATTTTCTGGATGCTACCGAACGCCCTAATCACGCTGTCCACGGCGGCGCTGTCCTTGACATCGACTGCGCCACGGTCTTCCCGACGGCCCATGACCGCCCGGCATGCCTCGGCATTTATCATCCGGTTGTTGTAGAGACTATTGAACAGGCTGTCGGTCATCGGGAAGGAGTCGTCGATTATTCTCTTGGAAATCGCCATCGATATGCAGCTCTTCTTCCGTCTCATCGGGGAGCCCGAAAGTCTGTACATAAGGGAATCTGCCCCGTCCCCGGGGTTGTCCAGAATCTTGTCGCATATGAAGTTGGTGATGTACCCGTTCTCGTACATGGTGTCCGCCGGGGCTGCCAGTACATAGTCGTTGACGAAGGTGAACCCGTGCTTGCCATACTCGCTTTCCCATTCCTCAAAAGGAATGTTGAATATGACCCACGCACCGATAAGCTGCATCCCGTTATCCTCGTCCATGCACCATTCGGCCATCTCCCTGAAAAACACCGGGATTGCACCGTCGTCTATGCCGTAAGATACTACGATATGCGCCAGAGCGCGGGGAAAATAGATTCCGCGGTATGGATGGTCGCCATGGCCGGTATGCCAGAGTACCCTGGCTGCTTTCTGATGTTCGCGCAGCCGGTTGACGAAGAACGTAATCACCCGGGCCAGTTCATCCTTAGGAACGTCCATGCTGTTATTGTCAAAGCACGAAACCAGGATATCCATGGCATGGTATGTCCTAATATCTTCCCAGTCAAGGGTCTCAATCATGTGGGGCCAGTGTATCAGCAGGTCGAAAATGCACAGGAATCTGTTCTTGTCGTAATCGCGCGCCATCAACTCGGTATCCCACGCATATTTATGCGAATCCGGTTCCCTGCGATAGAAATATTCGCGCACTGTCTCGCTGGCATAACCGCCCATCACGTCAGTCTTGGGCATTGTCGTGGCCACGGCACCCCGCATCGTGGGATTGCTTTCGAATGACATCCCGGATATTATGTCGTCCAGCCGCTCATATCCGAACATCTGGCACAATGTACCGAGGTTTTCCTTGGTCTCGGTATAACCCATGTCACGCCCGTTTAACTGGAGCATCGTCCCAATCATTGCATCGGTATACTGTCCCAACAGCGGCCGGTTCCTGTCGTGGCCGAGCGCATTATCCCCGTCTATTACTCTGACCCAGTGATGCGATATATCGCGTGTGTCCGACTCCCCGCCTGCGGGAGACCGCAGCGAGGATATGTAATTGGCGAGTATCTTGCCATGAACACGGTCAAATCCGGGAGGAAGCGGTATATCCGGATATTTGGCGAGGCTTTGGGTAAACGAGCTATACACCTTGATAGGCGATTGGCCGTACCGTCTGGTATAAAAGTCCTTCGTGAACCTGGCCGGCGGAATTTCCATGACGCCGAAAACAAACTTGATGAACGGCGAACTGGAGAACACTTCACTTGCCGCATCCGCCATCTTCGAAGGCGGGTTCGCATTCATTAGCATGTCCAACAAGCAATCGCACCGGTCAAGCAGGCTTGCCCGGGCATCGTCGTTGGCCGACATAATCTCGTCGTCGGTAGGAATCATTTTGCGCCACAGCGACGGGTCGAGGTCGAAATCGGCCACCTGGTTCGATATGGATACCAGGGTTTCGAAATTGGACGCGTTCGTCTTCACGAACGCCTCCTGTATTTCCGGGGTCAGCAGCCGGATGTTGTAGTTTGCGAACACCTCCAGCGAAAGCTTGTTTTCGCGTATCAGCTCGATTAGTTCTTCCGTGGTAAACGGGTTTCCCGAACACACCGCGCACAACACGGCAAACGAATTTGCCCCGAACAGCGAATTGGACGGGTCCGCCTTGCTGTCGCGGATAGGAAACTTCGCATGTTCGGCATATTCATCCATGCCGGCTATCTCGGAAATGAACCGCGACCTTGATATACCGGACATGTAGGCATTCTTCAAGTCGTCGACCGTAACGTACCCTTCATTCAGTGCACCCTGCCAAAAAAGAATCCTCGATTCCGTATTGCCGATAAGTTCCGACTTGTGCTCGACGACATAGTCGACGAACTCCGGGTCGTCTCCGATGAAATCCTTCACGCCGAAATTCATGTGGGTCGCGTATCCGTAGTCATACCTATGTCCGACACCGGTAACCTTCTTGTCCTTCAATAGCCATTTCACGTACGGGAGAATCTGCAGGCGGTACTTGTTCACCTGGTTTCCCCACGACTTGGATTCTTCAATTTCGCCTTCGCTGTTGAGGATTATGGTAAGATACGCCTTGCCGCGGCCGTCCCGCAATTCCCAGTATTCGTCGCCCGCCTTGTGCGACGGCTCGTTCCCGCAATGGTGCATCGTCTTGGAAGTAATCCTGGACGGTATGAACCCGGCCACCCGGCCGCTACTGTCGACGGCGTATACCCACTTGAACCCGTCGGGAAACTCATGGTATACCTTGACCCGGTTCCATACGGCCTCGTCCGACTTGGAAAGTCCGGGATACGCCTTCGCTGACTGCTCGGCGCTTTCGCTGGCGGCATCGAGTATCTCCAGGGCTTCCCCCGGTTCGGTATCGGAATTGACCTTGGAAAGGAACTTCTGGTCAAGCGACCCGTGTATCGCCACGTCGTGAATCTTTTTCATCAGGTCCGCATTGGCGAAACCGGGCTGCCGTATTTCCATGAGATACAGGAAATTGAGCAGCTTCTGCAGAAGGTTCCCGCTGCTAACCACTCCGTCCATGCACGCATCGGACCACACCTTGGAAACACGGTCCTTTACCGCGCGGAATGCGTCAGGCGAGCCGGCCTCGTCTATCAGGAACATCTTGTTGATGTTAACCGCCTCGAAAATGCCGGCCGCGGTATATACCGCCCTCGAAAATTCCTCGGTAAATGCCGACTCTAGTATGAATCTGCGTAGTCTTTCCATCTTAAGTTTTCCTTCTGGCTTTCGCCGTCTTCGGTTCGGGTACAGGGTAACTCCGGTACCATTCGTCAAGCTTGACTATCTTTCTCACAGCGGCTATAATCCTGCCGGCCATCCAATCATCATAATCGTATCCCAGTGTTTGCTCGGGAGTACGGCTATTGTCCACCTCGTTGCAATATTTTAGCATTCTGTCAACCAAGCCGGACGAGACAAGCATCTGAACGGTTTTCATCACCTGGTAGCAGGTTTGCTTTTCTACCAGCTTCATGCACAGGTCACGTATTTTTGTCGATATTTGATATTCGTCGAGCCGCTGGAAACTGTGCTGTACATACATCTCGAACAGCCGGCGTATGTTATTGTACACCAGTTCGGGTAGCCTTGGGGAGCGTATCAGTTTCCATATCTGGCCGGGCGTAATGTCCATGTCCTCGACGGGCACAGCTTGATTCGCAATAAGCGACTCGGTGGCTACACGGTATGCCTTCGCCCCAACCAGCCCGTTACGCGAAAGCTGTTCAAGCACATCCGGTGTCAAGCCGACCTTCCCGTCGAGTATCATGGACGACAGTTTACCCGATATCACCTTCGCCATCTGCTTGTCATAGGTATGGGATGAAAATCCCAGCAACCACCGATAGCGTGTATAGACATCATTATCATTTCCCGGCCGCTTAAGCTCTTCATCGCTGCAGAAAATTCCATGCCCAGTCAGTAAC
>Ga0310690_10003161_pt1 | contig 25185 bp, 25 predicted proteins | sample AusTroGonzalo_MG_2_FD_207661 | JGI IMG/M metagenome (GOLD analysis project Ga0310690, IMG submission 207661) | Bovine rumen microbial communities from tropical cattle in Woodstock, Queensland, Australia - Gonzalo_04 (v2) (version 2) | ecosystem: Host-associated > Mammals > Digestive system >... | reverse complement strand
ACACAAGTTATGTTGCCAGAAATAAGTATCAATTAGATTAATTTGTAAAACAAATATATATAAATGAAAAAATGAATTTTTTGTTGAAAAATTCATTTTTTTATTGTATGATATTGTATGCTATTAATAAATAGATTAAAGGATGTTGAAATGTATACTTTTAAAATCATTGATGAAACTGAGTATAAAGTGGATGATCAATACTATCATATTTGGATATTCAAGCGTAAAAAACCCATTCATGTTAACCAAAAGAATAATGGAAATGTGTTTGTGTTTAAAAATAGTAGTGTGACAGATGATATTTATTTTGGGGAAGTAATAGGCTCTAGAATTGCGCAAGCAACGATTGGAAATGCTTGCCAAGCAGAATTAGCAGCAAAGCAAATTAGTCCGATGGGTCACTCAGAACATGGTGTCAGTAGTTATTATTATTTTGCAGAGGGCGATAAGGCAATTGCTACACACTATATTTTTAAGCAATATTTTACCAAAGAAGTGCAAAAACAAAATGATGTGCCTACGATTGATACAGTTCTAAAAGCACTGTCGTATATGGTGTTACAGGAGTATCATAGAGATTACGCAGAATATGAAAGAGTAAAACAGCAATATATTGATATGATAATGTTTGACTGTAAATTTGGTAATTATGATAGAGGGTTACCGAATTGGATGTTATATGAAGATGGGGTAACAGGGGAAATAAAGTTATATCCCTTATATGATAATGAAGCGGTCTTGGGATTTGATCAAAGAGACGTAACAGAGGATTCAGAAGAAATCATTCAATATTTAAAATATCAAAAAACAAGATACAGAATAGCGGAAAGAGAAATCGATATCCCAGATATCGCTGGTAAAGTGATTCAATTTTTATTAGTAAAATACCCAAAAGAAGCGTATTGTTCTTTGGAAAAAATAAAGCGTTTTTCAGTGGAAGACTTAAAAAACTTATTAGAAGAATTCCCTGATATGACGGAAGAACGAAAAAGGTATACCTTAAAAATGATGTTAGCAAGCGACTTGTTGCTAGACCAATATCAAGAAAAAGCAGCGTTAGAGATGAAGAAAAAGGAAGAGAAAGAACAAAGAATATAATCAAGATTTTTAAACGAAGATAAGCCTATGTGTGATGGGCTTATTTTTTTCCAAAATCCCTTGAAATGTGATAGAAAATGTTATAAAATGTGAAAAGTTATAGAATGGGAAGAAAGGTTGATTTTTAGTGGAACAAGTAGATTTTGTCAAACAAGTAAGAGAAAAATTACAAAATAAAAATTGTCAATATAGTATTTTAACATTTGGTTGTCAATTGAACGAAAATGATTCTGAAAAAATTGCGGGAATGCTAGAAAAAATGGGATATAGGAAAGCAGAAAGTTTCGAAGAGTCTGATATTGTCGTCTTTAATACTTGTTGTGTAAGAGAAAATGCAGAGGAGCGTTTATTTGGAAAACTTGGTGAAATTAAAAAAATGAAGGAAGAAAAAAATACGATTATTGCCATTGGTGGTTGTATGATGCAAGAAAAATCCATGTTGGATAAAATTAAGAAAAGTTACCACTATGTAGATATTGTATTTGGAACCCACACAATCCAAACACTTCCCGAAGATTTGTATAAAGTGATTATCAAACAAGAAAAAGTAAAAGAAGTTTGGGATATCGATGGAGAAATTATTGAAGGACTTCCTATTAAACGAAATGATCCATATAGAGCATCTGTTACGATTATGTATGGTTGTAATAATTTTTGCAGTTACTGCATTGTGCCTTATGTGCGTGGCAGAGAAAGAAGCAGAAATCCAGAAGATATTTTAAAAGAAATTGCGCAACTGGCAAAAGAGGGTTATAAAGAAGTGACGCTTTTAGGACAAAATGTAAATTCTTATGGAAAAGATAAATTTCAATATTGTCAACCTGAGGTAACTAGCAATATTAGAACCTTTGCGGAATTGTTAAGAGCTGTATGTGAAATCGAAGGAATCGAAAAAATCAAATTCATATCGCCACATCCAAAAGATTTCACAGAAGATGTAATTGCTGCTATTAGAGATTGCTCTAAAATTTCTAGAATGATACATATGCCATTACAGTCTGGCAATTCTAAAGTATTAAAAGAAATGAATAGAGGATATACCAAAGAGCAATTCTTAGCTTTGGCACAAAAAATGAAAGAAAACATACCAAACTTACATCTTTCTACTGATATCATTGTGGGCTTTCCTGGTGAAACAGAGGAAGAATTTGAAGATACTTTAGATGTTGTAAGACAAGTAGAGTTTGAACAAATCTTTATGTTTATTTATTCCAAAAGAGAAGGAACGAGAGCAGCAAAGCGCGAAGATCAAGTACCAGAAGAAGTAAAACATCAGCGTTTTGATAGACTAAAAGAATTATATGATAGTCAGGTAGATAGACAAAACGAAAGCTATTTAGGAACTGTGCAAGACATTTTAATTGAAGGTCCAAGCAAAAATGATAAAACAAAACTAACGGGAAGAACCGATTCCAACAAAGTGGTTGTGTTTGAACCAAACGGCAAAGAAACAGTAGGAAATGTTGTAAAAGTAGAAATTACAGAAAACCACAAATGGTTTTTGAGCGGAAGAATTATATGAAATAAATTGAACAGAATTAGTTTTGTATAAAATGAATTGAGGTACAATAGCCATTCATTTTAAATAAAACGGAAAGGCATGTTATGGCAGAAGAACTTTCACCTATGATGCAAAACTATTTGCAGACAAAAGAGCAATATAAAGATTGTATTTTATTTTATCGATTAGGAGATTTCTATGAGATGTTTTTTGATGATGCACTTTTAGCATCAAGAGAATTAGAAATTACGCTAACAGGTAGAGCTTGCGGTATGGAAGAAAAAGCACCAATGTGTGGTGTTCCTTATCATGCAGTTGATATTTATGTTTCTAGGTTAATTGCTAAAGGGCATAAAGTGGCTATCTGTGAACAATTAGAAGATCCAAAAACCGCAAAAGGAATTGTGAAAAGAGATGTCATTCGTGTCATAACACCTGGAACCGTTATTGAATCTAATATGTTAGATGAAAAGAAAAACAATTATATCATGTCTATTTATAAATCTGGAATTTATTATGGTATTGCGATTTGTGATATTAGTACAGGTGATTTTTATGCGAGTCAAATTAAGCTAAAAGATGAGAACTTTGAAAAATTATTAGATGAGTACGTACGATTTAGTCCTAGTGAAATTGTCGTCAATCAAGCAATGGGAGAAGCTGAAAAAGATTTAGCAAAAATGACAGACAGATTACCAAGTTTCATTTCGAAAAAAGAAGATAGTATTTTTAAAAATGAAAAAGAGATGCTTTTAAAATTATATACGATTACAGATATTGATAATCGCGAAAAAGACGATTTAGAAGGAATGGAATTAACGGTAAGAGCTATTTGTGGATTACTAAATTATTTTACAGAAACGCAAAAAATGAAATTAGAGCACATTAATCGTATTGCAATTTATGAAGTACAAAAATATATGGCTTTAGATATCAATACGAGAAGAAGTTTGGAATTGACAGAAAGAATGCGTGATAAATCTAAAGTGGGTACTTTGATTTGGGTATTAGACAAAACGGCAACCTCTATGGGAGGAAGACTTTTAAGAAGATGGCTAAATGATCCGCTGTTAGATGTTCCAGAAATTAAAGAACGTTTAGCAGCTGTTGGTGAATTAAAAGATAATGTCATCTTAAGAGGAGAATTGTTAGAAGAGCTTTCTAAAGTATATGATATCGAGAGATTGGCTGGAAAAGTAGCGTTTGGAAGCATTAATGCTCGAGAAATGAATAGTTTGAAAAACTCTTTGGAACATATGCCGGCTTTAAAGGAAAACTTGAAAAATGTGCAATCTCCATTGTTGAAATTCTTATATGAAAATTTAGATGAATTGAAGGATATTGTAAAACTAATCGATACAGCAATTGTAGAAGATCCACCAGTCAGTATTAAAGAAGGTGGCATCATTAAGGCTGGATACAACCCTGAATTAGATGAATATAAATCTGCTTCCACAAAAGGAAAGAATTGGATTGTTGCTTTGGAAGCAAAAGAAAAAGAATTGACAGGCATCAAAAACTTGAAAGTAGGTTATACGAAAGTTTTTGGTTATTATATTGAAGTTTCAAAATCTTTTGTTAAACAAGTGCCACAAGATCGTTATATCAGAAAACAAACGTTAACAACAGGCGAAAGATATGTTACAGAAGAATTAAAACAAATGGAAGATAAAATTTTAGGTGCACAAGAAAGAGCCATTCAATTAGAATATGAAGAATTTGTTAAAGTAAGAAATCAAATAGCGGAAAATATTTTGCGATTGCAAATGACTAGTAATGTGGTATCTAATATAGATGTATTATGTAGTTTAGCGCAAGTAGCAGAAGACAATAACTACGTTTGCCCAGATGTGACGACAAATGGTATTATCGATATTAAAAATGGGCGCCATCCTGTGATTGAAAAGATGTTAGATAGTGGTTCTTTTGTGCAAAATGATACCTATCTAGATAGAGGAGCTTCTCGTTTAACGATTATTACTGGTCCGAATATGGCTGGAAAATCTACCTATATGAGACAAGTGGCTTTAATTTGCTTAATGGCACAAATAGGAAGTTTTGTTCCAGCAGATAGCGCACAAATCGGAATTGTAGATAAAATATTTACAAGAGTAGGCGCTCAAGATGATTTAAGTAGTGGGCAAAGTACTTTTATGGTAGAAATGATGGAAGTTTCTAATATATTAAGAAACGCAACACCTGCTAGTTTAGTTATTTTAGATGAAATTGGTAGAGGAACTTCTACATACGATGGGCTTTCTATTGCTTGGGCAGTAGCAGAGTATATGGCAGATAAAGATAAATTAGGTTGTAAAACATTATTTGCAACGCATTATCATGAATTGATTGATTTAGCCAATCGCATGGATGGTATTCGAAATGTATCTGTAGCAGTCAAAGAAAAAGGGGAAGATATTATTTTCTTAAGAAAAATCGTAGATGGCGGAACAGACGAAAGCTACGGTATTCATGTTGCTAAGTTAGCAGGTGTTCCAAAACCAGTTTTGCAAAGAGCAAGTAAGATTTTAACGAGTCTTGAAAAAGATGGAAAGAAAGTAGTGGTCAATGACAAAGAAGACAAAAAACAAGTAGAAGGGCAAGTGGATCTTTTCAATTTGAAATTAGACGAAATTGCAAGAGAATTAGACAAAGTAAATCTAAACGAATTGACACCAATTGATGCATTAAATACACTAGTTCGTATGAAGGAAAAAATGAAATAAAAGGAGAGAGCAATGTACGAAGTTTATGCCGACTTACATGTTCATATTGGAAGAAGTGAAAATGGAAAACCTATCAAAATTACAGCAGCAAGGTCACTAAATTTTGCCAATATTGCTAAAGAATGTTATGAAAGAAAAGGAATTAATTTGGTAGGAATTATTGATTGTGCTTCTCCTTATGTCATAGAAGATATCGAGAATTTCTTGAAAAACGGTGATGCTTATGAATTAGAAAAAGGTGGCATTATTTATAAAGATAGAGTTTGTTTAATTCTAGGAAGTGAAGTAGAAACACAAGAAAAAAGAGAAGATGGTAAAAAAGGAGCGGCACATAATTTGTGTTATTTCCCACATTTATCAGATATCAAAGCGTTTTCCAATGAGCTAAGTCATCATTTAAAGAACATTACATTAAGTACGCAACATACAGATTTATCGGGCTATGATTTAATAGATATGGTAGAAAAATATAGCGGAATCTTAGTTCCGGCACATTGTTTTACACCATATAAAAGTTACTATGGAAATTGTACAGACTCCTTAAAGAAAATCTTTCAAGAAAAATATGATAGGATTTTAGCAATTGAATTGGGCTTAAGTAGTGATACCTATTTAGCAGATGAGATTTCAGAATTGGAGAATAAGACTTTTTTGACAAATTCAGATGCCCATTCTCTTCCTAAAATTGCAAGAGAATACAATAAAATGCAAATGGAAGATGTCAATTTTGAGGAATTTGTCAAAGTGCTAAAAAGAGAAGAGGGAAGAAAAATTTTATCTAATTATGGATTAGATCCTAAATTAGGAAAATACCATAGAACGTATTGTGAAATTTGCGATAAACAAATCCCTGGTAAAGCACCGGTAACCAAATGTGATACTTGTGATAGTAAGAATATTACGATGGGCGTTTTTGATAGAATCGAAATTATCAAAGATAAAAAAGAATCAAAGAGTCCAAAACATAGACCTGAATATGTATATCAAATTCCTTTAACCTTTATTCCAGGTGTGGGACCAAAAGTGATGGATAAGCTATTAGAACAATTTGGAACAGAAATGACAATCTTACATAAAATCTCCAATGATGATATTGAAGCTGCTTGTGGTGAAAAGATAGCGCAAAGTATTATTCGTGCACGTGATGGAAAAATCTCCATTGCAGAAGGGCGGAGGCGGCAATTACGGGAGAGTGAAACTCGATGAGTAATTGCCGTGGAAATAGGGACAGTTCTCGTTTCCCAAAATTTCCAAGCATAACGGAGAAACTTGTGAATATACATTATGTATATAGGTTTTGATGGGAGAAGGAAATGTTTTTAATAGAATACATAAAAAAATACAAAGTAACATATATTTCAGTAATAGCTACGTTTATGATAGGTGTTCTCATTGGAATATTTGTTACTTTTAAAATGCCTAAAGTAGAGAAAAAAGATGTGACGGAATATTTAAATGAAAGTATTCAATTAATTCGTGAAAATAAAATAGATAAACAATCTTTGTTTAAAGAGAAATTATTGGAAAACTTTAAAGATATACGGCATTATTTGGCTTTTAGGTTGTACGATTATAGCCAGTTTTACCATTTACATTTTCATGATTTATAAAGGAATATTATTTGGTTACATAATCACAATTGTCTTGTTGACATTAGGAATGGGATGTGGATTCAAATTTCTTCTCGTAACGGTTCTAGGGAACAATCTGCTTTTTCTTCCCGTAATCTTTTTGTTATCGACGAGTGGGATTCGATTGTATAAAGAAATCATTAAAAGAAAAATTAACATAAAACAAGAACTATTGAGACATACTATCATGATGTTGATTAGCGGTATATTTGCTATTGTTGTGAGTTGCGTAGATGCTTATTTTCTCACAGGTTTACATTATTTTTTATAAAAAGTTTTATGAAAACTATTTACATTTTATCAAAACTTTGATATAACATAAATGGTTTGTTGCAAAAAATGAGATAAATGAAGCAAAAATGCAAATTAGATAGAAAAGGAATAGGTGATAGAATCGATGGATAAACAAATTCAGCTTTTTTTAGATTTTTTAGAAAATGATAAAAAGTTAGTAAACAATACATTACAATCTTACAAGAGAGATATTTTGCAGTATCAAGAATACGTCGAAGAGAATAATATTAACTACTTAAAAGTCAACAGCGATATGATAAAAGAGTATTTTAATTATTTAAGCGATTTAGGAAAGAAAAAATCAACAATTTCAAGAAATTTAGCATCTATTCGTTCTTTTTATCAATTTTTAATAAGAACCAAAAAAATCAAGAAAGATCCTACGAATGGCGTACAATCACCAAAACCAGAAAAAAAGGTTCCTAACATTTTAACAGCAAAAGAAGTAGAACTTTTATTAGAACAACCAAAAGATGTTGATTTAAAAGGAATCAGAGATAAAGCTATGCTAGAATTTGCTTATGCCACTGGTATGAGAGTAACGGAAATTATCTCTTTAGATGTAAGTGATGTCAACTTTAAAGATAATTTTGTTACATGCAAATCTGGCCATAAAAAGAGAATTATTCCATTAGGAAATTTATCTATGAAAGCTTTAAACGAATACGCTAAATCATCTAGACCATATTTAATTAAAGATGAGAATACAAAAGCGTTGTTTGTAAATATTAACGGAAAAAGATTAACACGTCAAGGATTTTGGAAAATCGTAAAATACTACAAAGAGCAAGCTAATATTACTAAAGATATTACGCCACACGTGTTAAGACATTCTTTTGCAACTCATTTATTGCAAAACGGAGCAGATTTAAAAGCAATTCAAACGATGTTAGGACATTCTGATATTTCTTCAACACAAGTATACATGCAATTTCAGAATGAAAATTTAAAAGAGATTTATAAAAAAGCTCATCCTAGAGCATAAGATATCATAGCGCCTTCGGGCGCTATTTTTGTTTTACAATAAAATAAACATTCAAATATTGCTAAAAAGAAGAAAATATTATATAATATATACCAAATTTGTAGGGGAAAAATGAAGATGAACAAAAAATGGGAACTTTTTTCTGTGGATAAAAAGGTAGTAGAAGACTTAAAAAAAGAGTTGAATTTACCAGAATTGTTAGTAACTTGTTTAGTAAATCGTAATATTGTTACGAAAGAAGCTATTCAAACATTTTTAGAACCAACTAGACATGATTTTCATAATCCATTTTTGATGCCAGATATGCGGTAAAGCAGTTGATAGAATTATAAAGGCAATGAAGAAAAATGAAAAGGTAATGATTTATGGAGATTATGATGTAGATGGAATTACAAGTACTACTGTTTTGAAAAAATTTTTATCAGAACATGGATTGAAAGAAGTAGAATATAGAATACCAAATCGTTTATCAGAAGGATATGGGTTAAATAAAGAGGCAATCAAAGAAATTGCAGAGGAAGGATATCAATTAATTATTACGGTAGATTGCGGTATTTCTGGAATGGAAGAAATTGCATATGCGTATGAGTTAGGAATGGAAGTTATTGTAACAGATCACCATGAGCCCCAAGAACAAATTCCAGAATGTGTTGCCGTTATTGATTGTAAAAGAAAAGATAATCAATATCCTTGTAAAGTGTTAGCAGGGTGTGGTGTTGTTTTAAAACTAATACAAGCCATTTCTCAAAAACAAGGTTATCCAGAGGAAGAGTATTTAAAATTTTTAGATATTATTTGTATTGGAACAATTTCTGATATTGTACCATTAGTAGACGAAAATAGAGTGATTGCAAAATTAGGATTAAAGCTTATTCATCAAACTCGTAATCCAGGTTTAGCTTGTTTGATTGCATCAACAGGTTTTCAAGAGATAAATTCTACGACGATTTCTTTTGGATTAGCTCCTAGAATTAATGCTTGCCGGAAGAATGGGACATGAAGAAGAAGCCTTAAAGTTATTTCTGACAGATGATTTAGAAGAGGCAAAAACAATTACTTTAAAGTTAAATGAGTTTAATAGGCAAAGACAAGAAATCGAAAAAACGATTTTTGAAGAAGCGATTAAACAAATTGAAGACAAGAACATGGAAAAGGACCCTATTATTATTGTTGGTGGAAATGGTTGGCATCACGGTGTTATTGGAATTGTTTCTTCTAAGATTACAGATTTATATTATAAGCCTAGTATTTTGTTTTGCTTAGAAGAAGAATCTGCAAAAGGTTCAGGAAGAAGTATTCCTGGTTTCGATTTGCACAACGCACTTTGTGAATCTAGTGAATTTCTAACAAAGTTTGGTGGACATGAAATGGCCATTGGTTTAAGTTTGGAAAGAAAAAACTATGAAGATTTGAAAAACAGATTACTAGAAATCGCTGAAGGAGTGGTGACAGAAGAGTTAGTACCTCTTTTGAAAATCGATAAAGAATTACAAGCAGGAGACTTAACAGAAGAAAATGTTGTTTCTTTGCAAAAATTAGAACCTTTTGGGGAAGCAAATAAAACACCATTATTCTTATATAAAAATTTAAAAATTGATTCGATTAGAAGTTTATCAGAAGGCAAACATCTAAAATTAACGTTAAAGGACGATATGGGCAATATAACAATCTCAGCAATAGGATTTCATATGGGAAATTTAGTGGAGGATTATCGTTTGTTTGATAAAGTGGATGTTGTAGGAACATTAGAAATGAATGCGTTTAATGGAAAAAAAGAAATACAAATTAATCTAAAAGATATTCGAAAAAGTATCTAAAATGAAAATAGATTCGTACTAAATTTATCTAGAAAGGAGAGATATATATGCAGGAACAAAAGAATGTTACAATTGAAGAAATCATTAAAAATCAAAAACATAATTATTCTAAATCTGACGCTAAGCTAATTAAAAAAGCGTATGATTTTGCAGTAAAGTATCATGGTGATCAAATGAGAAAATCGGGTGAGCTTTATATTGTCCATCCTTTGCATGTTGCGTATATTTTATCTACCTTAGAATTAGATGATGAATCTATTTGCGCTGCGCTTTTACATGATGTTGTGGAAGATACGCCAGCAACAAACGAAGATTTAGTGAATACTTTTGGAGAATCTATTGCTACTATGGTGGCAGGTGTTACAAAATTAGGTAAAATTCAATATACTACTGCGGAAGAAGAACAAGTAGAAAATTATAGAAAAATGTTCTTAGCAATGGGAAAAGATATTCGCGTTGTCTTAATCAAATTAGCTGATAGATTGCATAATATGAGAACCTTAAAATATTTATCAAGAGAAAGACAACTAGCGAATGCTCAAGAAACGATGGATGTATATGCTCCATTGGCAAACAGGCTTGGTATTTTCTCTTTAAAATGGGAATTAGAAGATTTAGCTTTTAAATATTTATATCCAGATGAATATAGAGAAATTGTAGTGGGATTAGATAAAAAAAGAGAAGAGAGACTAAAGTTCTTAGATTTGATTAAAGATGATTTAACAAGAGCATTAGCCAAAGAGAAGATTAAAGCAGAAGTAACAGGTAGAGCTAAGCACTTATATAGTATATTCCGAAAAATGCAAAGAGATCATAAGACTCTTGATCAAATTTATGATTTGTTTGCGTTAAGAATTTTGGTAAATTCTGTTAAAGATTGTTATGCAGCTCTTGGTGTTGTCCACGAAATGTATACGCCAATGCCAGGTAGATTTAAAGATTATATTGCAGTTCCTAAGAAAAACTTATATCAGTCTATTCATACGACATTATTAAGTCAAACGGGAACACCATTTGAAGTACAAATTCGTACTTGGGATATGCATAGAACCGCGGAATTTGGTATTGCAGCCCATTGGGCTTACAAAGAAGCAAGTAATAAAGGAACGAAAAAGGCAGTGGTTGTCAAAGAAGATAAACTAGCATGGCTTCGTGAAACATTAGAATGGCAAAAAAACACAGAGAATCCAAGTGAGTTTTTGAATACGTTAAAAACAGAGTTATATGATGAAGAGGTTTTCGTTTTTACGCCAAAAGGACAAATCAAATCTTTGCCTAGAAATGGAACACCAATTGATTTCGCTTATATGATTCATGAACAAATTGGGCATAAGATGATTGGATGTAAGATTAATAGTAAAATGATGCCAATTACGACTCCGTTGCGTAATGGTGATATTGTTGAAATTTTAACTTCTGATCAATCAAAAGGACCTAGCCGTGATTGGTTGAAATTTGTAAAGAGTTCTATTGCCAAAAACAGAATTAATCAGTGGTTTAAAAAAGCAGAGCGTGGTGAAAATATTGAAAAAGGAAAAGATATTTTAGAAAAAGAAGCCAAAAAGCTTCCTGTGCGCGCTTCTGATTTGCTAAGTAACCAAGAATGGATGAAGTTTGTTTTAGAAAAATATCATTTTGCAACAATAGAAGATATGTATGCTAGTATTGGATTCGGTGGAATTTCAGCGGGAAAAATTTTAGCAAGATTATTAGAAAAGTATGATGAAGAACATGAAGATGCGAATTATGAACAAAAAATTGAAGAGTTAGCTTTTGCGAAACCAACTTATAAACCATCAAAATCTGGTGTTATTGTGAAAGGAATTGATAATTGTTTAGTAAAGCTTTCTAAGTGTTGTAATCCACTTCCAGGAGACAGTATTATAGGCTATATTACGAAAGGAAGAGGTGTTTCAGTCCATCGTACGAATTGCCCTAATATTAATGAATTGCTAGAAAATGAAGAAAGAATGATTGATGTTTATTGGTATGATGATGTAAAAGGATCTTTTGTAGCAGATATTGAAATTTTTGCTACAGATAGAAGAGGTCTTTTAAAAGATATTTTGAAACAAGTGGAAAACTATAAAGCTAATATTGTTGCAGTCAATACAAGAACGACGAAAGAAAAAATTGCAATTATTGATTTGTCAACTCAAGTTGAAAATAGCGAAGAATTAAGTAAATTATCCAATGCGATAGAAAGAGTAGAAAGCGTTTATGAAGTAAAACGTAAAAGAGGATAGGAGGAATGAAAATGAGTAATACCATACAATGTCCAAAAGGAACAAAAGATTTGCTTCCTGAGGATACATTTAAGTTACAATATGTAGAAAAAAAGGTTAGTAGATTATTAGAAAATTATGGATTTAAAGAAATAAGAGTACCTGTTTTTGAGTATACAGAATTATTTAGTCGTGGCGTTGGCGAAACTACTGACGTTGTTCAAAAAGAAATGTATACTTTTGAAGATAAAGGTGGACGCTCTATCACCCTAAGGCCAGAAGGAACAGCAGGTGTCATAAGAGCGTATTTAGAAAATGGAATGGCTAGTCGCCCATCTCCTGTTAAACTTTGGTATAATATGGCGATGTATCGTTATGAAAATGTGCAGAAGGGAAGATTAAGAGAATTTCACCAGATAGGTTTGGAATTAATAGGCTCTGATTCTTATTTAGCAGATGTGGAAACTATTTTGATTGGAAAAAGAATTTTTGATACATTAGGAATTCAAAATATTAAAGTGAATATCAATAGTATTGGTTGCCCAAAATGTAGAGGGGAGTATCAAAAAGTTTTAAAAGAATTTATTGGTAAAAATTTAGATCGATATTGTGACGATTGTAAGAGTAGATTTGAGAAAAATCCGATGAGAATTTTAGATTGCAAACAAGAGACTTGTAAAAAGTTGAATACCAATGCACCACAAATGTTAGATTATCTTTGCGAGGAATGTAAGGAACATTTCGAAAATGTAAAAACAGCTTTGAAAAGGCAAGACATCAATTTTGCAATCGATAGTGGTATTGTCAGAGGATTAGATTACTACACAAAAACGGTTTTTGAGTTTATTGATGAAAACAGTGGCTTAACAGTCCTTGGTGGGGGAAGATATGATGGTTTAGTGGAAGAACTAGGCGGAACATATACACCAGCTGTTGGTTTTGCAACAGGAGTAGAACGTTTAATGGAAATGGTGGAAGTTGCAATAGGCGATCAAATTCAAGAAAGAAAACCAGATTTATATATTGTTTCTTGTGAACAAGCAGAAAATGAAAAAGCCACTCAACTTGCTGAAGAATTGAGAAATAAAGACATTTTTGTAGAAAGAGATTTGGTTGGTAGAAGTTTTAATGCGCAAATGAAATATGCTGATCGAATAAGTGCTAAGAACTTATTGGTGATTGGAGCTAATGAATTACAAAGTGGCATTGGCAAGATTAAAAACATGAGCACTAGAGAAGAAAAAGAATGTAAGTTAGAGGCTGAAGAAATCATTCGTTATTTAAAATAAATAAAAAAATCATCTTTTAAAACTTTTAAAAGATGATTTTTATTTTGCTATTTCTTGCCATCTTGCGAGCTTAATATCTTTATATTTGGATAAGATATCCATGTATTTATTATATTCGTCTTCCCAAAGCGCATTAGGTACTTTATCAAAGGCACTAAAAACTGTTTCAGCTTCATGTAGAAAAATAATTTGTTGTTGAGCAGAAAGTTTTTCGTATTTCTTTGAGAAAGCATACAGTTTATCTAAAGTATCATTGGCTTTTATAAAAGTCCAAAAATCTTTGACATTCATACCAGCTGATTTTATCTGGTAAACGGCGATTGCAAATAAGAATAGTATTAAAGTTCCTAAAATAATAATGATTGCTAAGAATTCCAAATGTTTTCCCTCAATTCTTTCTTTTGTTAATTCGAAAAAATTATATCATATGATTTTTTTGAATTCAATACATAAAAAGGATTGTAACTAAAATGTATTCAAAAAGTAATGAAAAATATTGGAAAAAAACAAAATACTATTGAATCAATAAAACAGTGAGTTGTTCTTTTTATGACATAAATTTCTCAAATTTTATTGACAATAATTTTATATCAGTGATAAGATAACTTTAAGAATTTTTTATCGCTAAATTTTTTAAGAAAGGGAATCAAAAATGAGGTATCAAAGAATTTTATTAAAAGTAAGCGGTGGTGCTTTGTCAGGCAAAAATGATTTTGGATTTGATAAAGAGTCATTAGACAGAATTACAGATGAAATTATCAGAGCAAACAAGGCAGGTGTAGAAGTTGCAGTTTTAATAGGTGGAGGAAATATCTTTAGAGGAAGAACAGCGGAAGATTGGAATATAGAAAGAGCAGAAGCAGATAATATAGGAATGATGGCAACGGTTATCAATAGTTTAATTCTAAGGGGAGCGTTAGTTTCTAAGGGAGCTAAAGATTTGCGTGTTATGTCTGCTATTCCTATGGATACAATTGCAGAACCATACATCAGGTTACGTGCCGTTCATCATTTAGATAAAGGAAAAATTGTAGTATTTGGAGGAGGAATTGGTCAGCCATATGTCACAACAGATTATGCTTCTTTACAAAGGGCATTAGAGATTCGAGCAGATGTTGTTTTAATGGCAAAGCAGGGAACAGATGGCGTTTATACAGATAACCCAAATACGAATCCAGCAGCGAAAAGATATAAAACCTTATCTTATGACGAGGCTATTGAAAAGAATTTGAAAGTGGTGGATCAATCAGCATTTATTTTGGCAAAAGATTATGATATGCCAATGTATATATTTGATTTTAATCAAAAGAATTCTATTTTAGATATTTGTGAAGGAAAAAATATTGGAACATTCGTGGGAAAAAAATGTGAAATAGAAATGTATTAAAATAAAAGGATAAAAGCTAAGCTTTTATCCTTTCTTTTTCTTTTTATCTTCTTCCACTTTTACAAATAAATCATTTGGTGTACATTCTAAAACTTCACACAATTTTTCAAGATTTGCATATCGAATGGATTTTGTTCTGTTTTTAATAAGGTTATCAAAGTTAGTATAAGTAAGATTGGTTTTCTTCCATAACCAATACTTTGTTTTTCCTTTCTCCTTTAACAAGCGTTCTACATCAATTTTTAACATATTATTAATCCTTTCTATATATTCTTTACAAAATATATTATACAAAATAGATTGAATCAATACAACTCACGCATGCAGGAGATATCAGCATTATTCAGGCTAACACCAATCAAAAATATAAGAAAATAGTGTTCTATTGAAATTGTGCAAAAATGGTTGACAAAAGTCGATTTCCCTTATATAATGATTTACATAAATGGACCAAAAAGGGGGAAAAATAGAAATGTGGAAAGAGTTTAAAGAATTTATTGCTAAAGGTAATGTAATGGATATGGCAATTGGTGTTATTATAGCCCAAGCATTTGCTGCTATTGTAACAGCATTTACAGAGAGTTTTATTCAACCATTGTTAGGGTTAATTGGTGGTGCTGAAATCCATGGAACAATTCCTTTGGGAAAAAGTGGACAAGCGATAGATTATGGATCATTTTTAACAGCAGTTATTAATTTCTTAATTGTTGCTTTAATCCTATTTATTATGATTAAAGTAATTACGAGTGCTGAGAAGAGAAGTAAAGAAAGACTTGCCAAATTAGCAGAAAAAGGAGTAGCTGCTAAAATATTAAAGAAAACGAAAAAAGGTGAGACAGAAGAGGTTGAAGAAGAACCAACAACAAAACTTTGCCCATATTGCTTGAGTGAAATTCCTTTCAAAGCTACAAGATGCCCACATTGTACAACAAAATTAGAAGGTTTTAAAGAAGAAATAAAAGATTAATCAAAATAAGTTAAATATATAAGAGCATTTTGATAAGAAAAACGTCTTATCAAAATGCTTTTTTCTTTGGAAAATATTGGTAAAAATGCATAAAGTTTTTGTTCGGAAAGCATTGAAATAAAAAGCTCTTTATGATATAATACAACCATTAATTTATTGTAAAAGGTGGAAGAGATGAAAAAAATAGAATTATTAGCTCCAGCTGGTTCATTTGAAAAAGCAAAGATTGCTTTTATGTATGGAGCAGATGCTGTTTATATAGGAACGCCAAAGCTTTCACTTCGTTCTAGAAGCGAAGCGGATGATTCTGATATTGCTAAAACAATTGAATATGCTCATAAAAAACGGCAAACGTGTGCATGCAGCGATAAATATTTATGCGGAAGATGAGACATATGATGAAATTATAAAACAAGCGAAAATTTTAGATGAGCTTGGGGTAGACGGAATCATTATGTCTGATGGAGGTGTCATTGATGCAGTAAAACAAGCTGCACCTCATACCGATATTCATATTTCAACGCAGGCAAACACGGTAAGCTATCATGCAGCTCAGTTTTGGCATAAGAATGGCGCGAAACGTGTTATTCTTGGCAGAGAAATGAATAAAGAACAGATTAAAACTTTGATGGCAAATAAGCCAAAAGATTTAGAAGTGGAAATGTTTTGTCATGGTGCTATTTGTTTTGCTTATTCAGGAAGATGTTTCTTAAGCGAATTCTTAGCTGGTAGAAATGGAAATCTTGGAGATTGTGCGCAAAGTTGTAGATGGGCTTATAATATTTATGTGGAAGAAACAAATAACCCAGGAGCTTTGATGCCAGTGGAAACCGATGAAAAGGGAACGTATATTTTTTCCTCTAAAGATATGTGCTTAATTAAAGAAATTCCTGAAATCATCGAAATGGGAATAGATAGTGTTAAAATTGAGGGAAGACTAAAAACAGAATATTATTTAGCAAGTGTTGTAAATACTTATAGATGCGCGATTGATGACTATTATCAAAATCCAGAAAATTATGATTATACGAAGTATTTGAAAGAGTTAGAGAAAACGAAAACACGTGGATTAACAACATTTTATTTCAATGATAAAAATAACAAAGATATTCAAGATTATAGCGGGCATCAATACAATAGCGATTATGAGTTTGGTGGTAAAGTTATTGAAGATAAAGCAGATAAAGTTCTCATTGAAATTCGTAATAAACTAAATGTCGGAGATCAAATGGAACTAATTGTACCAGGAAAAATCGAACCAGTAGAATTCCAAATCGAAAAGCTTTGGAATGATGAAACTTTAGAAGAAATTCAAACGATAAATCCAGGAAAAGCAGAACAAAAAGTGATTTTAAATAAACCAAAAACAGATTTTGTTTGGGAAAAAGATTGGATTTTAAGAAGAAAGAAGGAGAAATAAAAAATGAGTGAAAATATAGATAACAATGAAGAAGTTGAATTAACACAAGAAGAAGTTAATCGACTAATACAAGTGAGACTTGATAAATTAAAAGAATTGCAAGAGGCGGGTAAAGACCCTTATGAAATTACAGAATATGATAGAACCAATACAGCAGGAGAAATCAAAGCAAATTATGACGCATTTGAAAATAAAGATGTAGCTGTCGCTGGTAGAATCATTGCAAAAAGAATTATGGGAAAAGCTTCTTTTTGTACTATTTTAGATAGTGATGAAAAGATACAAAGTTATGTTAGTATTAATGATTTGGGAGAAGAAGCTTATCAAGCATTCAAAACTTGGGATATCGGAGATGTGATAGGAATCAAAGGTTTTGTTTTTAAGACAAGAACAGAAGAGATTTCTGTGCATGCTAAAGAAGTGATTTTACTTTCGAAATCTTTGAAACCATTACCAGAAAAATTCCATGGATTAAAAGATGTGGATTTGAGATATCGTCAAAGATATTTAGATTTAATTATGAATCCAGAAGTAAAAGAAACTTTCAAAGTAAGAACGGAAATCATTAAAGAAATTAGAAATATTCTAGATGAAAAGGGATACTTAGAAGTAGAAACACCTATCTTAAATACAATCTCTGGTGGTGCCACTGCTCGTCCATTTATCACACATCATAATACTTTAGATTTAGATATGTATTTAAGAATTGCTACAGAATTAAATTTGAAAAGATTAATCGTTGGTGGTTTTGACAAGGTATATGAAATTGGTAGAATCTTTAGAAATGAAGGAATGGACATTCGTCATAATCCTGAGTTTACATCTATTGAGTTTTATAGTGCTTATGAAAATTATCATGATATGATGAATTTGACAGAAGAGATATTCTCTAAAATTGCTATGAAAGTAAAAGGTTCTTATCAATTCTCATATCAAGGGCAAGAATTAGATTTTACTCCAGGCGGATGGAAGAAAATTACCATGATTGATAGTATCAAAGAAGCTTGTGGAGTTGATTTTAATAAAATTCAAACGGACGAAGAAGCTGTAAAGATTGCGAAGGAACATCATATTGAAATTCCAAATGGAAAAGAAACAAGAGGAAATGTCATTGCGTTGTTCTTTGATGAATATGTTGAAAAAACATTGATTCAACCAACATTTATTTATGATTACCCAATCGAAGTTTCACCTTTGGCTAAGAAATGTAAAGATGATCCAAGATTAACACAAAGATTTGAATTTTTCATTTGCGGAAGAGAATATGGAAACGCTTTCTCAGAATTAAATGATCCAATTGACCAATATGAAAGATTCAAGGCTGAAGTAGAAGCTAAAGCAAACGGAGATGACGAAGCGGGAATGATGGATGATGATTTCATCAATGCATTAAAGTACGGCATGCCACCAACAGGCGGAGAAGGAATTGGTATTGACAGAATGGTAATGTTGTTTACAGACCAAGCATCTATTAGAGATGTATTGTTCTTCCCAACGATGAAGCCAATAGGATAAAAAAGCAATGTGTAAATTTTACACATTGGAAAGGTGAGTAACAAAATGGTTTTAGAAAATAAACTAAATATTACGGATCCAGCAGAACTTGCAAGAGAAGAAGAAAGAATTAGCAAGAAGAAAGCTAAAGAAATGTTCGAAACAGGTTTTTTAGATAGACTCGAAGCAGGAACATTTGAAAGTTTAAAACAAATTCATGAATACTTATTTGGAGATATCTATGAGTTTGCGGGACAATTAAGAAAAGTGAATATTGCAAAAGGAAATTTTAGATTTGCTTCTCATAGTTATTTAGAAGAGGCAATAAAAAGCATTGAAAAAATGCCACAAAAAACATATGAGGAAATTATTGAAAAATATGTTGAAATGAATGTCGCACATCCATTTCGAGAGGGTAATGGAAGAAGTACTAGAATATGGCTTGATTTAATACTAAAAAAGAGCTTAAATTGTGTTGTTGACTGGAGTAATGTAGATAAAACAGATTATCTTTTGGCGATGGAAAGAAGTCCAATAAAAGATTTGGAAATTAAAGAATTATTAAAAAAAGCATTAACTGATGAGATAAACAATAGAGAAGTATATATGAAAGGTATAGATAATAGCTATTCATACGAAGGATATATTTCATTTAAAACGGATGAACTATAATCAAGAAAAGTAAAGGAAATAATGATGGAAAAAATTAGGATATTATGCTATGGTGATTCTAATACGTGGGGATATATCCCTGGTAGTGATCATCAAAGATTTGGTGAAGAAAGATGGACGAGAAGACTTTCCAATTTGCTTGGTGAAAGTTTTGAAATCATAGAAGAAGGGTTAAACAGTAGAACCTTGTTATCGAATGATCCAAGACCGGGAAAAGAAGGTAAAAATGGATATGAATATTTAATTCCTTGTTTAGATACCCATGACCCGATAGATTTAGTGATTATGATGTTAGGAACCAATGAACTAAAATGTACTTACAATAGAACTGCGGAAGAAATAGGAGAAATATTCGAAGAGTATTTTGTTAAGATAATTTTAAATCGAAAATCACAGATGAACCATAAAGTTCCGAAATTATTGATTATAGCACCTCCTATTGTAAATGAAGAGGCAGAATATTGTAGACAAGATAAAAAATATCAAGGAGCAAATCCAAAGTCAAAAGAAATCAGTAATCTTTATGAAAAAATCGCTACAAAATATCATTGTTTTTTTTTGAGTAATAATGAATTGGAAACAGGAATAGATGGTGTACATTTAACGCGAGAAAGTCATCAGAAACTTGCTGAGCTATTAGCTATGAGAATCAAAGAAATATTCAAATATAGTAGAATTTAACCCGGAGGGGAATTTATGGATATAAGAATTTATTTAGAATATAATGCAGTAGTTACATTAACATACTTTTTTGCTTGTTTTGTGGTACTTGCTTTAAATTACTTAACTGGTGGGAAGTCTAATGAATGGTTTACTTGTAAAAGACGCTCCATTTGGAGTATAAAGACCTATATATGCTTAATCACGCATGCCTTTGGACATGCAGACTGGGATCATCTAGCCAAAAACTTTTTAATGATACTTTTAGTAGGACCATTAATTGAGGAAAAATATGGAGCGACTACTTTTTTAGTAATGATTTTAGCAACAGCAATTATTACTGGAATTGTAAATTTGGTATTTAGTAATAGAGGATGTATTGGAGCAAGTTGCGTCGTTTACATGTTAATTGCCTTAAGTTCTTGTGTCAACATTAGTGAAAACAAGATTCCATTAACGTTAGTAATGATTATGATTTTCTATGTAGTGGATGAAGTTAGAAAATTATTGTTTAAGAAAAGTGATGGAATTTCCCATATTGGGCATGTAGCAGGCGCTATTTGTCGGTGTCGCGTTTGGATTTTTGATGTTAAATCCGACAGTAGCTGGCTGGCTTGCAAGTTTACCACAGATACCGGAAGTCCATTTTTAGAGTAATACGAAAGAAAGGAGCGTATGATGTGTTTGGTAGCATCATACAAAACAATTATGTATTTTGGGAATGTAGATAGAAGAACAATTTTATTAATCTTAGTAGGATGTGTCATTTTTTCATTATTAGCATCTGGACAATTTGCAGCACTTTTGCTAACACTTCCAGGTGTTATCATTGCCATGACATTTCATGAATTTGCGCATGCTTGGATGGCTGCAAAATTGGGAGATACAACCCCTAGAGCACAAGGAAGATTAACTTTAAATCCAGTAGCCCATATTGATCCTGTGGGAATTATACTATTACTCTTCGCTCACATTGGTTGGGGTAGACCTGTTGAAATTAATCCTAATAATTTTACTTCTAATAAATCAAAGGGAACTTGTGAAATGTTAGTAGCTCTTGCAGGACCGATTATGAATTTTATTCTTGCTTTTCTTTTGATTTTTGTATATTATGCATTATTAACATATGTATCTGTTACTTGGGAATGGTTTGCCATTGTTGTAGAGATTGTTGGTTATGCCATTATTGTTAATATCGGATTAGGTGTTTTTAATTTAATTCCAATTCCACCTTTAGATGGTTCAAAAGTATTTAGAAGATTTATGCCATATCGTGTTAATGAATGGATTGACAGAAATATGCAATGGATTTACATTATTTTTATGATTTTATGGATAACAGATATCCTTTCTTATCTTGTGGCACCAGTTATTAACTTTATTTTGAAATGGCTATTAATTTTAGCAGCTAAAATATTTGCCTTATTCATTTAACAAGGAGATTTTATGAAAGATGTAATCATATTAGGAATTGAAACAAGTTGTGATGAAACTTCTGTAGCGGTTGTCAAAAACGGAAGAGAAGTTTTGTCTAATATTATCAATTCGCAAATCAATATTCATACAGAATTTGGGGGCGTTGTTCCAGAAATTGCTTCAAGATGCCATACAGAAGTGATTAATCCAGTAATGAAAAAAGCATTAAAAGAAGCAGAAATTACGTTAGACGATGTAGATGGTATAGCGGTAACGTATGGCCCTGGCCTAGTAGGAGCATTATTAGTAGGCGTTTCTTATGCAAAAGCATTGAGCTTTGCAAGTGGAAAACCATTAATTGCTGTTAATCACATGAATGGACATATTGCAGCCAATTATATTACACATCCCAATTTGAAACCACCTTTTTTATGTTTAATTATATCTGGTGGACATACCAATTTAGTAAGAGTAACGGATTATAATGCGTCTGAAATACTAGGAAAAACACGTGATGACGCAGTTGGAGAAGCATTTGATAAAGTAGCAAGAGTAATTGGTCTTGGCTATCCTGGAGGACCTAAAGTTGACAATCTAGCAAAAGAAGGGAACCCAACCATAGAATTGCCAATTACGCATTTTGAGAATCTGGATTTTAGTTTTAGTGGGATTAAAACAGCCATTATTAATTTGAATCATAAAGATCCGAATATCAATAAAGCAGATTTATGTGCTAGTTTTGAAAAAGCAGTGACAGAAATGCTAGTAGGAAATGTAAAAAGAGTTTTAGAACAAACCGGTGAGCATAAAATTGTTCTAGCAGGTGGCGTTTCTAGAAATTGTTTTATTCGAGAAGCATTTGATCATTTGTCACAGGAAAAAAATATCATGGTATACTATCCAGAAGGAATTTTATGTACCGATAATGCAGCTATGATTGCAGCTTCTGGATATTATGAATATGAAAAAGGAAATTTTGCAGGGTTAAACTTAAATGCAGTTCCAAACTTGAAATAATAAATAGACGGAAATAGGTGAAAAAATGATTTATATCATAGGAGATTTGCATATTGGATTTTCTGTAGATAAGCCCATGAATGTTTTTGGAAACAATTGGGAAAACCATACAGAAAAAATAAAGCAAAATTGGTTAAATAAAGTAAATAAAGAGGATACGGTAATTCTTCCAGGAGATTTTTCTTGGGCTATGAATTTAGAAGAGGCAAAAGCAGATTTTGCGTTTTTGAATCAATTGCCTGGAAAGAAGCTTTTATTAAAAGGAAATCATGATTATTGGTGGACAACGGTTACAAAAATGAATATGTTTTTAGAGGAGAATCATTTTGATAACATTTCATTTTTATATAATAATAGTTATTTTGCAGAAAATAAGGTCTTTGTTGGTACAAAGGGTTGGACAACCATCAATCCTAATCTAGAAGAGAATTATCGAATTTTAAAAAGGGAATGCGGTAGATTAGAGTTCTCTATTAAAGATGCTATTAAACGCTTTGGAGATACAAAAGAAATAATAGCATTAATGCATTATCCACCTTTTTATAAAGAGAAAGTAAATGAAGAAATTGATTTTATCCATCTAATGAAAAAATATGACATTAAAAAGTGTTATTATGGGCACTTACATGGTGATTCTCATAAAGAAGCGATAGAAGGGTTAGTAGAAGGAATAGAATTTAAATTAGTTAGTTCAGATTATTTAAATTTTGAGCTAATGACGATAGGTGAAAAGTATGGATATTAATATCATAGAAGAAAAATTAGAAAAAGAATATCAATGTCAATTTGTTGCGGTTATCAATTATGCAGATAAAGATTTTGTAAAAGCTTTTGATTTGGAAGAAAAAAGGGTTTTTTATAGATATTTTAGAGTTCTAAATGACAACAACTTAGAAGAAATAGTAGAGGAATTGTTATTGGCTTACTTTAGAAAAATGAATGAAATTCAGGATGAAACAAATTATTAGACAAGGAGAAAACAATGGAACAAACTGAAAGAATATCCAATCCAGTTGTAAGAGAATACTTATATCGATTTGCTCCAGAAAAGTTAGAGAAAAATCCTACATTTGTAAAAGTTTTTGGAAGTGGATTCGCTAAAAGAAGATTAAAAGCGAATTTGTTAACTGCTTATACAAATGAAAGAAATAGCGTGAAACCCTATCGCGGATATCATCAAAGTAGTGATAAATCAGTTACCTTGTGCTTTGCAGGGGAAGAAGGAGAGTTGCTTTCTCCAGAAGATATTGAGAAAAATCCATTGATACAAGAAGTGGCATTACATGAGTGCATTCATGCTATATTTGATAGAAGAAAAAAAGAGTGTAAAGAAATGGATATTATAAGGGGAACGGGACTTTTAGAATGTTACAAAGATCCTCGTAGTGGTGCTTTAGCAGAATTAGGTAGAGGAGCTAATGAAGGTTGGACTGTATGGTTGTGTAAAAAAATAGAAGGAAAAACCAAAGGTTATCCAGAATTGAAAAATTTGATTAGTTTAATAGAATTGGCAATTGGCGAAGAACAGGTAATGGAACTTGGAAAAGGTGATTCTCAACATATATTTGCTAATATATTAAAAATGAAACAATCTGAGGTGAATTATTTTTTATCAGTACTAGACGAAATTTATAATGTAAACGATTATCTTCAAATTTTGCATGATGTATCGCGTATTATTCAAAACTATTTAAAGATTCAACAAAATGAAGTAATAGAAAAAAAGGAAGAATATGAGAAAGATTATGAAGAATACAAAGCTTTAATAGAAGGATATATGAAAGAACCAGAGTTTTTAGATTATCTTAAGAAAGAAGGAAAAGCGGCTTCCCTTTCTGTTTTTCAAGAGTATTTAAAAGAGGTTTGTATACCAAAGAATAAGACAAGAAAACATAGCGCTATTATTACTGCTGAAAGTTTTATTTTAGATAGATACTTTACGAAAGAGTTAAGAGATGCTTTCAATCAAGAGACAATCTCAGATGATTCCTTTGAAAGAACGAGCAAGATTCTCTTTTTACTAAATACAAATTTAAATGCTATTCCAGAGCATTTAAAAGATTTAAAGGCTCCTCTATCTGCTATTTATCAAAAAAGAAGATTTGAAGAATTTGCCGAAAAGTATATGACAGCGCTTGCACAAAAAGAAGCTGAAAAGTATCAAAATGGTGAACTTGCTATTGAAGATTTTGCAAATACTATGAAAAAAATATTTGGTAATCATACAGGGTTGCTATTAATGTTTTTGAATAAGTTTAATACACATATTGCACCAGGATTCCAAAATGAATTAAATGATATCTTATATACGATGTGTCATGCACCTGCTGATAAAGAATTGCCTAAAAAGCTTTTAAATTCTTCTGTTTATCGATTGAGTTTTATAAAAAATGGAAAAACTATAACTAGAACGATTATAGGTAAGGAAAATCAATTTTTTGATCAATCGGGAAATGGAAAGGATCTTACTACTGACATGCCTCAAGAGCCTGAATTGGAATTTTTACCTGCCATTCAGGTAGAAGATAAATATCAAAAAATGATGGATAAGCTTGTGAAAGTAAAAGAAATGGTATTGGCTAAAGA
>Ga0310690_10003160_pt1 | contig 25186 bp, 13 predicted proteins | sample AusTroGonzalo_MG_2_FD_207661 | JGI IMG/M metagenome (GOLD analysis project Ga0310690, IMG submission 207661) | Bovine rumen microbial communities from tropical cattle in Woodstock, Queensland, Australia - Gonzalo_04 (v2) (version 2) | ecosystem: Host-associated > Mammals > Digestive system >... | reverse complement strand
TCGTTGTCGGTGTGCAGGTAGATGGTGATGCCGAAGCTCAAGCTCTGGGGAATGGCGTCGATGAAGGTGTTGAGGATGCCGTTCTCCTCTTTAAGCACGTTGCCCAAAAGGTTGACGATGGACAAAGTCGCCCGTAAAGTGAGGGTATAGACGGTGGTGTCGCCCTTTTTCTTAATCTCCATCTTGCTCATATTGAGGGAGGAAATCAGGTCGTTGACGTCGGTGCCTGCGTCTTCCGAATCACCCGCGGCGGCGACGCCCTCGGCAGACCCGCCCAAGAATCGGTCGAGGGTGCCGTCCTCTTTGGCGTGGACGAAGAGGGACAACAGTTGCTTGTCCAAGAGATTGACGCGCATGGTCTCGTTGTCTCTTAGGTTGATATCTTTGATATCAATGGCGGAGGTGATGTTGGTCAAATTGTCCATATTGAGCAATCCGCCATTCTCCCAATAGGTCTTCTGCACGCCGTATTTGTCTTGGATTTCGGTATACAACGCGTCGAGGTCGCCCTCGGTGGGCGTGACCATCTCGGGGTTGGAGAAGAGACATTTTAACACCGTCATGAAGAGATAGGGGGTGATACCCTCCTCTCCCGCGGGGTCGTAGGCGTTCATCATTTGCAGTAGCATCTGCACGTGCGCGAGCCTTAGGCCCACTGTCTTCTTCTTCTCGTCGCGGGTGATGTCCACAAAGGAGAGGGGGATGCCCTTCTCGTCCAAAGACGAGAAGACGGACACCACCTTGGCGTTGAGCTCGTTCATGACGTTGGCTTCGCCCTCCTCGGTCGCAGCCCCGCTCTCGCCCTCGGTGGGGAACAGGCTGCTGCCGCCCATGGTGGCGTTGATGACCTTGGCCAACTCATCCTGCAATTTCTCGCTGTAGTTGTTGATTTTGATATAGGCGTCGCGCTCGCTGTCCAAGGGGTAGATGCCCATGGTCACGAAGAGGGTCTTGGGCAGTATGCCCTTGATGACGCCGAAGCCCACGCCTGAGAATTTGGCGGCTTGGGGCGCCATCTCGGCCAGTTTGGCCTTGACCGCCGCTTGCAAATCCTTGTTGTTGAGCAGTTTGCGGAAGCGCATTTCCAGCGTAACCGCCACGTACGTATTCTTGTTGTAGTCGGCCAGCTGCTCGGGGGTGTAGTTGTCGGGCAACTCGGTCTTGTGCTCGATGACCACCTGCGGTATCAGCACGTAGTCGGGCAGATAGATTTTGCTGAGGTCGATGCCCATCTCTTCGGTGCCCATGGTCTTGTTGAGGTCCATATTGGTGAGCACCTGCGCCACCACTTCGCCGACCAGTGCGGCGATTTGGTTGCCCGTAATCTCAAAGGTCACGCTCTCGATATTGGCGGCGTAGTCCTCGCCTTTGGTGTAGTCGAAAGTGCCCAATAGACCGCTCTCGGTGAAGTCGAAATGCAGGTCGCTCAGCAGGTCTTTGAGCATATCTTGGTTGCTCTTCTCCCCTTCGCCCGTTGTGTCCGCTTCGCCCGTGGTGGCGGTTGCTTCTTCGGGGTCACCCGCCGCGGCATAGCGCGCTACGGGGTCGGTGGAGAGGAAGGCGTCCAGGGCCTCCTGCTGCTCGGCGCTCGCCTTGTTGCCGTTGGAGAGCTCATCGAGGTTGACCTTCGACAGGATTTTGGCGACGGTCAGGGGGTAGCGGTTGGCGCTCACGTAATAGTCCTTGCCCACGGCGTCCTTGTCCTCGGTGCTCTCGTAGATGGCGTTCCACTTTTTATTGGCGCGCAATTCGTCCAGCACGGCCGCGCGTTGCTCGGGCGTAAAGGCGGCGTACTCGGCCTCTAACTCGGCCTTGGTGCGTACCTTTTGGAAGAGGTGGGCGTTCAGCTCGTCGTAAAAGTTGGACAAATCCTCTTCGGTGTAGGTGTCGGTCAAAATCTTCTTGCGGTTGCGCTCGCCCGAGTAGACGCCGCTCATCAATTTGACGGCAGAGCCGAATTTGACGCCGCCTATCATAGGCGATACGAATTTATTAAAGGCGATTGCCGAGCCACCGATGACCAGGCCGACAAAAACCAGCATCAGCACCAGGCAGACGATGCAGCAGGTCAGACAGCAATGGCGCTTTTTACTCTCGTTGGTGCCGCCTGTCAAGGCGGGATTGTTAGCGTTACTCATAAAAATCCTCTCTTATCCATTGTGCCGAACGCCTACAATATATGGGGGCGCGGCGTGCGCGTATGCGTATGCATACAAACAATAATCTATATTATAGCACGCACGCGCGCACAATGCAAGCGCGACAGGCAAAAAAGGCCGCCAAAATGTGGAAAACCGCCCGATTTTTCCACAATTTATCCACATCGGGGCATATTTTGTGGACAAGTGGGTGGACAAGCCTATATGTTGTCCCTGCGGGGACAACTCGATAGGCGACGCGTTGCGTCGCTCGATGTGTCGCTACGCGACTCGATGTGTTGCCTATGGCAACTCGATAGGCCTACGGCGAGAACAAGGTATTTAATTGTAAAAAGCCACTCGAAGTACGGCGATGGCGTCGCTCGATGTGCCGCTACGCGGCTCGATGTGTTGCCTATGGCAACTCGATAGGCCTACGGCGAGAACAAGGAACCATATTGCCTATGGCAACGCGATATGCCTTCGGCGCGATATGTTGCCTACGGCAACGCGATATGTCCTATGGACGCGATATATGGCTAAGCCATGCGATATACCTACGGTGCGAGATGTCGCTACGCGACGTGTATTGCGGAAGACGAAAAAGACGGTTGTCTTTTGGTTGGGGGTGTGGTACAATGGCAAAGGAGGTAGCGTATGGTTATCGTGACGGGTGCGACCGGTGCCATCGGTCGGGAGATATGTCGATTGTTTGCCGCTAAGGGCGAGGACGTGTGCGTGTGCTGTCATCGCCGCACCGAGGAGGCGCAAGCGTTGTGTCGCGCGTTGGAGCAGACTTATGGCGTGCGCGCGGTGTGGCAGGCCGTTGATTTGGCCGCGGCCACCGATATTCGCCGTGCGTTCGACTACTTTTTGTCTATATTCGGCCACTGCGACTACCTTATCAATAACGCGGCGGTGTCGCTGATTAAGCCCGTGTCTATGATGACGGACGCCGAGTGGGACGAGATTATCGCCGTCGACCTTTCGGCGTGCTTCCATACCTGCCGCTGTGTGTTGGGTGAGATGTACCACCGCGGGGGCAGTATCGTCAACGTGTCCAGTATGTGGGGGCAGTTGGGCGCCTCGTGCGAGGTGGCTTACTCGGCGGCCAAGGCGGGGCTGGAGGGCATGACAAAGGCTTTGGCCGACGAATACGCGGGCACGGTCCGCGTCAACGCGGTGGCCTTGGGCTACGTGGACACCCCCATGAACGCGCACCTCTCGGAAGAGGAGAAAGCGCAGTTTTTCTCAGAACACCCCTCTATGCGTTGCCTTACGCCCCAAGAGGCGGCGAAGGCGGTGTACGAGGCGGCTTTGGCGCCCGTCTCGGGCGACGTGGTGCGGCTTGGGTGGTAACCGAGAAAAGGACGGCCCAAAAGGGCGCCAAAAACAGCCCGAAATAGGCCAATGGCATCGAATAGGCCAATACGTATAGAGGTATTTGATACCGAATGAGCGTCCCCGATAGATAGCCGACGCCCCCTTCGCGGTAGGCGGACGGGTACAGCCACAGCGTTAGGCGGCCCTCTTCGACGACGAAAATCAGTCGGGGCGAGCCCCCTGCCGCCGATTCGAGCGCACGGTGCGTGCGGGGCAAGGCCAAATCCTCGCTCGCCATCGCGGATAGTTCGTCCAAGAGCGCGGGGAAGTCCGCGAGGCTTGCCTGCAAGTCGCGTATATCCCATTCGGCTACCGCTATCGGCTCGCCGTAGATATCCGAGGCCGAGAGAGCGGAGTCGGGCTTGTCCAAGGCGAGGTGCAAGAGTGCGGATAGGCTCGGCCTATCGTTGAGCACCAAATACAGCGCGTCGCTGTCGGCCAACGGCGCGTAGCCCTCCTCCACCGCCATTTGATAACGCTGTTTGAACAACCCATCGAGGGGCGTATCGCCGTTGTAGCGAACGCCCTTTTTGCTATACGCTTGCCAGGTGGGATAGAGATAGGCCGAGAGGGCCAAGCAAACGGCGCGGCGCTCCTTTTCTTTTTCCTCGGTTAGCGACAGACGATAGGCGGCGTCGGGCAGTACGTAATACCGCCACAAGAGGGCGTATAGGCGCGCTTGTGCCCCGTTGCCGATAGATAGCGCACCCTCTCGGGCGGCTTGATACAATGCTCTTAGGTGCGGGTTGACAAACGCTCCCTCTTGCTTGGCGCTAAGGGTATCGTAGGCGAGTGCGGGGTCTATTGCTCCGCTCAAAAGGGCGTAGAGCACAAATCGCTCCTCTTCCGCTTGGATAGATTGGCGAAAATCCGAGGGAGAGGCCGCCATAGCCGCTACGTCCAGTTGCCCGTACGAGTGCGTGCGCACGGCGGGCTTAATGCCCCAAACGACGCTCCAACCGACAATAACCGACAGCACAAGGCATATTGCCGACAATACGGGGGGCCTGTTGCGTTTCCGTTTGCGGCGAGGGGGCTTGTATTTTTGCCGCACGGCGGCGCGCGCGCAGAGCATATCGGCAAGCGCGGTAACCGCTACCGCCACGCCGCCCCATAGCAATAGGGCGTTGCGCGCCAATAGCAAGGACAAAATCGGGGTGAGATAGGCCAGTCGCCACCTTAGAGCGCGTACCTCTTCGAGCGCAGTCAACCCCTCGTCTTGGGTGTGCGTTCCGTCGCCCACCGTGTCGCCGATAAGTTGCGCCGAGACGGCCTTGCCGTGTAAATTGCCCTCATAGAGGGCAAAGTCATAGTCGGCGGCCGCCTTGAGGAAGCAGAAAACGCTTGCAACGCTTGCTAATTCGTCCGACACCGTCGCCGCGTAAAAGGAGAAAAGGGGCGCCTCGTCCGCGGGCGTATAGCGGTAGAGCGTACCCAGTAGCGCGGATAGACGTTGGGACAGGGGATAGCCGCCCTCTGCGGCGAGGAACAGTTGCGTTTCGTCCAACGGGGCCCGAAGGGGAATGTCGACGCCGCCCCGATAAATACCGCCCGCAAGGCGAATGGAGAGGGGGTCTTCGCGCACCGTGAGGCGCACGTCCGATAGGTCGAAGCGCTCGACGAGTTGCGCCGCCGTCTCTTCCCCCAATAGGTACGCCAATAGGTGCGGTAGCGGCACCCCGTCGGATAGTGCGAGGAGGGGCGCGACGGATGCAAGCAGCGTGCTATTGCCCATATCCTCGACAATGGCCTCGAGAAGGGCGTGTATTTGCGCGTCGGACAAGGCGTTTTGCGCATTTTGGCGCATATTATCCCCCAACGTACCCCCGTTATCCGTGCCATTGGCCATTTGCGGTTCTTCTGCGCAGTAGCGCAGCTTGGCTATGGTGGCGGCCTCTCTGATGGCGTCGAGCGCCGCCTCCGCATCCTCGTACGACGTCCCCAAAGCGGCGTTGTAGGCGGCGAGGTAATTATCTAAAGTAGTGCGCGATAGGTAGTAGGTCTCGAGAATGCGAAGGGCCACGTCCAAGCTAAAGACATACCCCTCGGCGAGCAAGCCGTTATCGGTATACTGCGCCTTGCCGAAAGCGCCGTCCGTGTGGTAGGCGACGGGCTCGTCGGTGGGCGTGAGGCCGTACCCCTCGGCTTTGGCGCCCCCAAAGGGAATATTGTATACCGCGCACGCTCTCTCCGTCGATTGCACCAAGTCCGTCAGCGTGTTGTCCTCGCCAAAGCGTGTGCTCTCGGCCGCAAGATAGGCGTAGGATGGGATATCCATATCGGGATTGTTGTCGGCCTGCCTCCGAAGGGTAACTCCGCACCCTATATCTATCGAAAGGACGGAGACGGTTATCAACGCGGATAAGGTGAGCGCCGAGAAAAACGCGCGCCGAGCAACGTGGGCGTGATAAAGGAGGGCGCGCGCAAGGGCGTACGTAGCGCCTATCCCCAACACGAGCCACACGGGGTAGAGGTATGGCGTGCCGAGCACCGCAATGCCGCTCTCCCCTCCCCCAAAGGGCAGATGGGCCGAGAGTGTGGCGGCTTTGATGGTCACGACGGCCACCAGCGTGGGCACGCCCAAGAGGTGCAAACCGCGGCGCGCATAGTTGATGAGTAGAGTACGGCGCATTATACCAGTGTATGCGCTTGCCCTATCTGCGGTTCCGCTCGGCAGGGGCTGAAACGTGGATATGTTTATCGTGAAACAGAAAACCGCCCCAAAGGGGCGGTTTCGATTTGATTTATAGGGGATTTCGGCTTATTTGATGACTTCCAAGCCGCCCAAGAAGGGGCGCAACACCTCGGGCACGGTGATGGAGCCGTCCGCGTTTTGGTATTGCTCCACGATGGCGGGCAACACGCGGCTGGTGGCGAGACCCGACCCGTTGAGGGTGTGCACGAAGGCGGGTTTGCCCGTCTTGGCGTCGCGGTACTTGGTGTTGTTGCGGCGTGCTTGGTAATCGTTGGCGTTGGAGACCGAGCTGACCTCTTTGTAGATGCCCATAGAGGGAATCCACACCTCGATGTCGTAGGTGCGGGCCATGCTGGCGCTGCAGTCGCCCGCGGCCAATTTGCTGAGTCTGAAGTGCAGACCCAATTTCTCCATCAGGCGGCAGGCCTTGCCGACCAACTCTTCAAAGGCCTCTTTGCTATGCTCGGGGTGGGCGTATTGCACCATCTCCACCTTGTTGAACTGGTGGCCGCGAATCATACCGCGCTCCTCGGCGCGATAGGTACCCGCCTCTTTGCGGTAGCAGGGGGTGTAGGCGAAGAACTTGAGGGGGAGTTGCGCCTCGTCCAAAATCTCGCCCGCGTACAGGTTGACCAAGGCCGTCTCGGCGGTGGGGAGCATAAAGTGACCCTTTTTCTTGTCGTCCTCGGGCTCCTTAATCCAATAGACCTCGTCGGCGAACTTGGGGAATTGACCCGCGCCGAAACCGCAGTTGTAGCCGAGCATATGCGGGGGCAAAATCATCTCGTAGCCGTCCTTGAGGTGCTCGCTGATGAAGAAGTTAAGCAACGCCCACTCGAGCTGTGCGCCCACGCCGCGGTAGAGCCAATAGCCGTTGCCGGCCAACTTGACGCCGCGCTCGTAGTCGATGAGACCCAGTTTGGTGCAGAGGTCCACGTGGTTCTTGGCCTCGAAGTCAAACTTGGGTTGCTCGCCGAACACCTTCACCACCGCGTTGTTCTCTTTTTCGCCGGGCAGAAGGTCGTCGTCGGGCATATTGGGCAACGACGTGATGAAGTCGAAAATCTTGTCCGCCAACTCGCCGACCTCTTTGTCATAAGCGGCGATTTGCTCGCCCAAGGCGCGCATTTCTTCGAAGATGGGGGCTACGTCGCCGCCTTCCTTCTTGATGCGGGGGATTTGGGCCGAAACGCTGTTGCGGCGGGCTTTCTTTTGCTCCACCTCGTTGATTTTGGCGCGGCGCTCGGCGTCCCAAGCCAACAGCTCGGCGAAGTCGACCACGCAACCCTTCTTGGCGAGGGCGTCCGCCACCTTTTGGGGATTGTTGCGAATGAGATTGATGTCTAACATAGTTTTACCTCTTTTGCCCGCGGGGTCTGTGCCCTTGGGCGGTTTTTCAGCCATATTATACCGCTATGGGCGGCAGATGGCAACTCTTTTGATACAAAATGCGCTATTAGGCCGTTTGTATACAAACGGATTAGGACACGATGTACACCTTGACGCACTCGCGGTCTATGGTGGCGGAGACGATTCCGCCCGAGGCGAAGACCTCGTCCTCCCACACGTCTTTAATCTCGTAGGGCGAGCGCTTGACGAAGTCGAGATAGGTATCCGATAGCGCTTTGCGGAGGTTGAGATTGTACTTGACGGGGTGCTTGGCGCGGTTGAAAAGGCACACGGCCGCCTTGCCGCCCGCCAAGGGGCGCACCAACACGTCGACCCTGCCGCGGCGAATGCGTTTGCAGGGCTTGGCGAGGCTGTCTTGGTCGATGGCAATCATATCGCGGTTGGTGACGATGGATAATACCTTTTGGGAGATGTTTCTAAGGTCGTTGCCGAGCACCAAGGGGGCCGCCATCATGCACCACAGGGAGAAGTGCGCGAGGTTTTGGTTGTCCGTAAGACGTCCGTTGCCTACCTCGAGCATATCGGGGTCGTTGAAGGCGGCGGCGTGGGCGTAGGAGTACAGCTTGACGTTGTGGCCGTAGATAAGTTTAATCCACGGGAAAACGGGGCGAATATCGGGGGTGGTGCGCCACATATTGCCCGCCATTGCCCCCCAACGTTGGGGGCTATTCCAGCCCCACTCGCAGATGGAGAACAGGATGGGACGGAAGGCGCCCTCGCGCGCTTTGGCGGCGTCTCGGAGGGCTTTGCCCATGGTGTAGTACTGCAAAAAGGCGCTGTCCGAGGCCCTCGCAATGGGGTTGAAGAGGCGGATGACGTTCTGCCCTTTCTCGAGGCGAATGGTCTGTTGGAAGCGCGCGGTGTAGTTGTATTTTTTCTGCGGCGGAATATCGAAGAGGGCGACGTCCTTCTCGTTGACCAAGGCCGCCAAGCACTTGGGATAGCCGCCCTTCTTGCGGATGCAGACGGTCAAGAGATATTCGCCCGCTTCCTCTGCGGTGACGTCATACTCCATATAGCCCGCATTTCTATCGAGGCCCGCCACGTGATAGCCGCAGTCCACCCTGCCGTCGGGCATCAATTTGGCGGTGCCCCCGAGCCGTGCTTTGCGGCAGTCGTAGAAGACGCTCTCTTGGGGCTCTCGGGATAGCTCGATACCGTAGACCAAGGGCGCGTACTTGCTCATAATCTCGTGGTGGCAATAGTCGTACTTGAGATACTCGGCGCCCATCTCGGCGAAGGTGGCGGCGTCCAATGTCTCGCGGTGTAGGCTCGCGGGCAAGTCCTCGCAGGTCAAGGTGCCGTTGGAGGAGTATAGGCCCATCTTGAGCCCCTTGGCATTCAGGGCGTCGGCGAGATAGCGTATGCCGTGCGGGAAGCGCTGGGGGTCGCCCTGTATGCGCCCTTCGGGGGCGCGGAGGGAGGAGTGCCAGTTGTCGTCGAGGTTGACGTAGCGGTAGCCCGCCGAGAGCAAGCCCTTCTCGACCATCGCGTCGGCGGTGTCCAAAATCAGCTTTTCGTCCAAGTGGTTGCGGAAGGTGTTCCAACTCGACCACCCCATCAAAGGCGTGGGCGGTACCTCGTGGTCGATGGGCGGCAGCCGATAGCTGTCGATAAAGGGCTTGGCGGGCAAAAACAGCCTGCGCAAATAGCAAAAAGGACACATTCCGTTGAGTCTCATGCGACACTCCTTCGGAGCCACCGCTCCTTTGGGTTGGGTTACTGGTATTATACCATATATCGCGCAAAAAGCAAGCGTCAAACCGCGGCGAATATATACAAAACGTACAGCGCAACGCTCAAGCTGTCACAGGGGGTCTCGAAACATATACAAAACGTACAGAAGCAGCCATATGACCCGCGAAAATATACAAAACGTATAGCAATAGTAAGCGTGTTTATATACAAAACGTACAGAGATTGGCAAAAGAATGGGACATTTCGGGTAGCGAAACGGTAAGGAGTTGTGCTACAATATAAATAGATTGAATTGCGGCTTTGCGCCAAACGGGGGAAGTATGAAGAAATACCGATTGAGGATAGGCTTGGACGTGGACGATACGTTGTATATGTGCAACGAGTATGCGCTGGCTCTATTGCGCGCCGAGAAGGGAGAGAATCCTCTCTATGATATCAACCATCTGGACGCTTGGGGCAAATTGGGCGACGCGTCGGACGAGCGCTTCAAGTACTTCGGCGACCCCGACTTCGTGGCCAAGCAGCCCCTCTACGAAGGAGCGCAGGACTTCGTGCGCCGTTTGACAGAGTACGGGGACGTCTTCTTTATCACGGCGGCGCCGCCCTCGTGTATGAGCGCACGTGCCCAAAGGCTCACTGCCGACTTCCCCGAGGTGCCCGTCGAGAACATCATCATCGGCAAGCGGAAGGACATCGTCAACCTGGACGTATTGTTGGACGACGCCGCGCACAACATCGCCGCCTCCCGAGCGACCTATCCCGTGCTCCTGAGGAGGCCTTGGAACAACGATTTGACGGGTTTGCTGTCCGTCAACGGGTACGCCGACTTTGTGCATTTGGTTGAGATGATAGCGGGCTCCTTCGTGGAGAAAAAGCCCGATTTAAGTGGGGGCGGCGTGCTCTGCTTGGTGGGCACGACGGGCACGGGCAAAACGGCCATCACCGAGGCCCTTATCAAGGACCCGCGCTTCTATAAGCCCCTCACCACCACCACCAGACCGCGGCTCCCCGAGGAGAGCGCAGGTAGCTATCGCTTCGTGAACAAAGCGCAGTTTATCAAGGAGCGCAAAGAGGGGCGTTTTCTCGAAACGACGGTATACGCTACCCACTTTTTCGGTACCACGGCGGAGGCGTTCGAGCGCGTGAACGAAGGGAAAATCGCAGTGGTCCCCATCGACATCTGCGGGGCGGTCACCCTCAAAAACACCTTCCGCGGCAGGACGCTATTGGTCTACACCACAGCGGATAGGCGGCACGTCTTGGCCAACATCTTGGCGCGCAAGACCACCGACCAAGAGAAAATCAACCGCCTGATGAGCCTCGACCTCGAGGCGCGCAACAGGGAGCTGTGCGACATAGCGGTGGATATAGACGAGGGCGTGGATGCCTGCGTCCGCCAAATCCAAACGGAGCTGGGCCTATAAAGGAAACGACAAAAAAAGCAGGAGGAGCCATGCGCTCTTCCTGCTCTTTGTATATGGTGGCTTATTGCTTGGGCGCGCCGTATCGCCAAGCCATCAGCACGTTGGCGAGGTCGTACAATACGGTCCTTTGGTCGACGAAAGCAAAAGGCGTGAGGCAATGGTGGTGCTGGACGAGCTCGTTCTTTTTGGTCTTGCCGTTGTAAATCCAGCCGAAAGCGATGTGCAATCGGAGCCAACGCTGATGCTCCATGTTGGCGAGTTGGGCATAGCGGCGTGCTTTGTCGCGGTCCGAGGTACGCTCGTCGGCCAACCGCCAATCGCTCATCAGGCGGTAGTACAGCGTGGCGTTGTGCCAGGCCATCGCGTTAGACTCCTTAATCCACAGCTCCAACCCGTAGTAATCCAAGCGGCGCTCGAGTTTCGATTTGAGCTCGGGGTCGTTCAGCAAATCGGCCTTGGTGGTAGCAGCCCAACCCGCAATCAGGGGATAATCGGCCTCTCGGATGGTAGCGGGGTGGCTTAGGAGCGCGTTGAGCCGACTGAGGTCGTCCGCGGAGAACCCGCCCGACGGCTCTTTGGCCTCGAGCTCGGCCGTGATGACTTTGTAGTAGTAGTCGAAGGCAGCGTCGTTGTCCACCTCGATGGTGGTAGCGGCCGAATAGACCTCTTTGTTGTTGCCCACGACGTGCACGGCGAGCAAGGTCCCCGCGGCGCCATCGGGTTGGGGCACGATGAGCACTTTGTCCTGCCACTTGCCGCCCCCCGATATCACCAAGGCGTTGTTGGCATTGTCCCACACGTTGACGAACACGTCCATGCGGCGTTGGGGCTTGCCCGAGGCCATGGCGGCATTGACGACCTCTTGGATGATGGCGTTGGCCATGCGCACGTTGGCGTAGTCGTCGCCCGTGCTGACCACCACGAAGTCGGGGCGCGTATCGTCGTCGCCGAAACCGTTGACAAAGTCAAGCTTGTTGCAGTCATCCCCCGTGAAGACCATCTGCGGGTACTGCATTTCTTTCTCGATATCCTCTACGGAGATGGCCCCGTTGAGGCTTCGGATTTGGGCGTCCACGTCCGCGCGGTTGCGGATGACCTTGGCCTGCCCCGTTTGGGCGTCCAAGATGGACACGCAACTATAGGGGCGCTCGTGGGCGAAGCGATGCCCGATACGCTCGGCGGCGGTGTCGTAGACCAAGGCGGAGAAGGCGTTGGCGCGCATATCGTCGTCCACGTAGGCGCTGTGCGAATAGAGCGCCATAGTGGCGGCGGCGCCCGTCTCGCCGAAGCCGAGCGTCAGCACCTTGACCGAGGGATTGGGGCGACGGAATATCTCGCACAATAGGTCGGTGGATTGGTCCAGCACCGACTTGGCAATCACGCTGGCCTCATCCCATATCTCCACGGCGAAACGCGCCTTGAAGATGCGCGGCAACCACTTGTCCGCCCAACCGATGCGCTGTGCGCACAATTCGATGATATCGTCCGCTACTTTTTTGGCCTTAAGGGTGGCCTTATAGGAGGCGAGCACGCCGTTTTTGTTGATTTTGCCCGTCAGGTAGTAGTCGCTGAGCACCTCTTCGGGCAACGCGAAGAACGCCTCCACGTCGATGGGCGGGATGTTCTCTTTGGCGTCGTTCGGGTCTGCGGTCACGCGGGAGAGATACTCCGCTAACTCGTATGCGAGGTCGGCGCGGTTGCGGCGAAGGTAGCCCGTGTATTTTTCCTTGAGTTGGCGGTAGTAGTTGAGACGCAATTCGCGCAGTTTGTAGTCGTAGGCCGCATACTTGACCTGCCGCTTGGTCAGGATGATGTAATTGATGCGCAAATCGTCTATCTTGTCGGCCGCGCCGCGACGTTCGATGTCCTCGAAGACGGTGGCCATGTTTTGCTCTTCTTTGGGGATATAGTCCTCCGAATCGAAGGCGAAGATATAGAAGCGGTTGTCCTTGGCCCTATCGCTATTGTGGTTGGTGATATGCAGGGCTTTGGCGATGGAAATCTTGCGCGGCTCGTCGTCGCTATCGTCTGTAAACAGGCGCACCAAGAAGGAGCGTTTGTGCTCCACGTCGGGCGAGTAGGACCAGTAGTAGAAGCCGTTGGACATCACCTCGCGACAGAGCTCGTCGTGTCGGTCGAAGGGGGTTTGGGAGGGTATGGCGAACACGATGATGCACCGCTTGTGCTCGTCTGACTCCAGGCTCCGCTTGGCCAACGACTTGGCCAAAAGAAGGGTCTCGCCGTTGAGCGCGGTCAGCACGTAGACGTCCTTGTTGTGTTCGGGCAAAAGGAGGACCAACTTGGAGAACACCTCGTAGTTGGCCTTGGCGGTCAAGATGCCGAAGAACATCAGCGCCGTGTAGAGGGCACTGCCGTAGTAGAGGTAGAAGAAGGGCGCAGGCAACATATCCGCGGCGCCGTCCGCACCGTTGAAGGTGAGGTGGCCTATGCCGTTGAAGAGCCCGTGGAAGGTGTGTGCGATAGCCGCGCCGAAGGAGAGATTGTGGCTGTTGGCGAAGCAGTAGAGATAGACGTTGAGAGCCGCCGCAATGGCCACGGCCACACCGACGAACCCTATCTCGACCAGCCACTTGCAGTGGGTGAAGCGCTTGCGCACCACGAAGTAGAGGAGCATCGAGCACAAGAACAAAACGACCACGACGCCCACGGCCAAGATGATACCGCCGGCAATGGCGCCCGGCGAGGCCGCAGAGACGGGAGCGAGGTTGGCATCCGAAGCATTGATATCCATATAATCCACCTATGTATAGAAACTTCGGCCTCAACTGAGGCCGTATCCATTATACCATACCCCCTCGCACTTGTAAAGAAGTAAAAAACCCTCACTCACGTGTCTTACGTCAAAGCGTAAAACAGCGATGGATGAGGGTGCGTACGAACAAAGTGAGCCGAGCGCCTAACGTACTAAGCGTACGTGACGCGAGCGAACGAAGTGGACGTCGCTCTCAGCCGCACTGTTTTACGCTTTGCCTGCGCAACCGAGGACGTCAACCAACTTGTGACGCACAAGCTCCTTGATGTTCGCACGGGCGGGCTTGAGGTACTCGCGGGGGTCGAACTTGTCGGGATGCTCGTCGAAGAAGGCGCGGATGGTGCCGGTCATGGCCAAACGCAGGTCGCTGTCGATGTTGATTTTGCACACGGACAGGCGGCTGGCTTGACGGAGCTGGTCCTCGGGCACACCGATGGCGTTGGGCATTTTGCCGCCGTGGGCGTTGACCATCTTGACGTACTCTTGGGGCACCGAGCTGGAGCCGTGCAACACGATGGGGAAGCCGGGCAGGATGCGGCTGACCTCTTCCAAAATGTCGAAGCGCAAGGCGGGGGGCACCAAGATGCCCTGCTCGTTGAGGGTGCATTGCTCGGGTTTGAACTTGTAGGCGCCGTGAGAGGTACCGATGGCGATGGCCAACGAGTCCACGCCCGTGCGGCGCACGAACTCTTCCACCTCTTCGGGGCGGGTGTAGCTGCCGACCGCGTGGCTGACCTCGTCCTCGATGCCGGCCAAGGTGCCCAATTCGCCCTCCACCACCACGCCGTGGTCGTGGGCATACTCGACGACCTTGCGGGTCATGGCGATGTTGTCCTCGAACGAGAGGGAGGAGCCGTCAATCATGACGGACGTGAAGCCGCCGTCGATGCACGATTTGCAGGTCTCGAAGTCGGGGCCGTGGTCGAGGTGCAACACGATGGGAATCTCGGGGCACTCGATGACCGCCGCCTCCACCAACTTGACCAAATAGGTGTGGTTGGCATAGGCTCTGGCACCTTTGGATACCTGCAAAATCACGGGGGCTTTCTCTTCTTTGCAAGCCTCGGTGATACCTTGCACGATTTCCATGTTGTTGACGTTGAATGCGCCGATGGCGTAGCCGCCTTTGTAGGCCTTTTCAAACATTTCTTTAGACGTAACTAAGGGCATAATGAACCTCCAAAAATAATTTCTTTTTTATGGCAATAGCCTGCGGCTATTGGATTTCTTTGAGAATGGCGGACACTTTGCGCATATCCACCTTGCCCGCGTATTCGGACTTGAAGTGCTTCATCACGTTGGGCACCGAGCGGTCCTCGAGGGACAAAATCACCGATTTGATTTCTTCATCGGACATCATCTGCGGCAGATACGCCTGCACCACCTTGCGTTGGGCGGCCAAATCCTCCGCGGCCTCGCTTCTACCCGCCGTGCGGTTGGCGGCCTCCTCTTCCTCCAGCTCCCTATCCACCTTTTGGCAGACGGCGACGATGTCGGCCTCGCCGAGCTCCTTGCCTTTGGCTCTGAGGTTGATGGTCTCGAGCATCACTTTGCTGATGACGGCCTCGAGGGCTGCGACTTTGTTCTTGTCTTTGTCCTTCATGGCCAACATTTTTTCTTTCTTGAGTTGCATCAAATCCATACTTTTCACTTCCTTCGCACCCATTATATCACGATATTATCCCCAGTGCAACAAATTATTCCTTTTTGCTCTGCATTGTTGACAAAGGGGGAGGATAAGTTTTACACTATATATGCTAAAACTATGCGCGCGGGGGTATCCGCGCCGTGACAATGAGGTATGCTATGAAGATTATTTACAAAGACGGTACGGTTGCGGAGTGTCCGCAAGAGGAAGAATTGCAGGTCATTCGCCACACGGCGGCCCACATCATGGCGCAAGCCATCAAGAGGCTCTATCCCCAGGCCGATTTCGGCTACGGTCCCGCCACCGAGAAGGGCTTTTTCTACGACGTGGACCTGGGCGACGTCAAGTTGACGGACGAGGACCTCACCGCCATCGAGAAGGAGATGCAGAAGATTGTCAAAGAGAACCTGCCCATCAAGGCGTTCATTCTGCCCCGTGCGGAGGCCATCAAGTTGATGGAGGAGCGCGGCGCGAAGTACAAGGTGGAGCACATCGGAGACCTTCCCGAGGACGCGGAGATTAGCTTCTATCAGCAGGGCGAGTACATCGATATGTGCACGGGCCCCCACCTCACCTACACCAAGGCCCTCAAGGCCTTCAAACTGACCCAACAGTCGGGCGCCTATTGGAAGAACGACAAGGCCAACAAGATGCTCACCCGTATCAACGGCGTGGCCTTCCGCTCGCAGGACGAATTGGCGGAATACGTCAAGCAACAAGAGGAAATCGAGCGCCGCGACCACAACAAACTGGGCCGCGAGCTGGAGTTTTTCACCACCGTGGACGTAATCGGACAGGGTCTGCCCATCCTGCTGCCCAAGGGCTCGCGCGTCATCCAACTGTTGCAACGCTGGGTAGAGGACGTGGAGCAAAAGCACGGCTATTTGCTTACTAAGACCCCCTTGATGGCCAAGCGCGACCTCTATCGCATCTCGGGCCACTGGGACCACTACCGCGACGGTATGTTCATCTTGGGCGACGCGGACGACGAGAGCAAAGAGTGCCTGGCTTTGCGCCCCATGACCTGCCCCTTCCAATACCAGGTGTATCTCAACCAGTCGCGTAGCTACCGCGATTTGCCCATGCGTTTGGGCGAGACGTCCACGCTGTTCCGCAACGAGGACTCGGGCGAAATGCATGGCCTTATCCGCGTACGTCAGTTCACCATCAGCGAGGGCCACTTGGTCATTCGCCCCGACCAACTCGAGGACGAATTCCGCGATTGCCTAGAGCTCTCCAAATACTTCCTCGGCACGGTGGGGCTTCTCGAGAACTGCTCGTTCCGCTTCTCGCAATGGGACCCCAACAACACCAAAAAGTACGAGGGTACCGCCGAGCAATGGGAGACGGCGCAAGGCATTATGGCTCAAATCCTCAAGGATTTGGACGTGGACTACACCATCGGCATCGACGAGGCGGCGTTCTACGGGCCCAAGTTGGACATCCAATACAAGAACGTGTTCGGCAAAGAGGACACCATCGTCACCATCCAAATCGATATGCTTCTGGCCGCCAAGTTCGGTATGTACTACACCGACCAAGACGGACAGAAGAAGTTGCCCTACATCATCCACCGCACCAGTTTGGGTTGCTACGAGCGCACCTTGGCCTATCTCATCGAGCGCTATGCGGGCGCTCTGCCCACCTGGATGTCGCCCGAGCAAGTGCGCGTGCTGACCATCACCGACCGCGCCGTAGAGTACGGCAAAGGCATCTATGACGCCTTGGACAAAGCGGGCTACCGCGTGCAGTTCGACGACAGCTCCAATACCTTGAAGTACAAGATAAGAGCCGCGCAGGTGGAGAAAGTGCCTTTCATGATTATCTTGGGCGACAAGGACGTGGAGAACAACACCGTCTCCGTCCGCCATCGCTCGGGCAAGGACTACGGTAGTATGGCCTTAGCGGACTTCATCACCCTTTTGTCCGAGGTGGTCAACAACAAAGAGCAATACTGATTTTTTATGTCGGACGGCCGAGCCGTCCGATATTTTCAAAGGCATTGCGATAGGCCCTCGTGGCGGGGCCATCTATCGCCCGGGCGTGGACGCCGCGTACAAAGAGGTATTCAAGCGCGCGGATATGGCGATGTATTTCACCAAAGAGGACTACTATCAACGCTTCGGCAGCCCCCGCATTCCCGGCGGCACCGACAAGCGGTAGGCTTAGCGGTAGCGCCGATATCCCCCATACGTGGGGCGGCAATCGGTGCAAAATAGTGAAAAAAGCGATTTGTCGCCAAGGCAAATCGCTTTTTGTCAAATGGGTCGAGGGTTAGGGCTCGATGGGCTCTGCGGGCGCCTCGTCTGGCGGCGCGTCGTCCGAGGACTCTTGCTCGGCGGGTTGCGCGGTGTCGGTAGGCAAACCCTCGACGTCACTTGCGGCTACGGCGCCATCCGTTTCGTCGTCGTCCTTGTTCCCCTTGACCTCCGAATAGAAGTTGACGATAATCGAGGTCAAGATGGATACCACGACGATGCCGTACATACCCAGTATCACGGTGAGGATGCGTCCCACCATAGACTTGGCGGCGATATCGCCGAATCCGATGGTCGTGATGACGGCGAAGCAGTACCACAGCGCGTCGCCGAAACCGTGGATGCTCTCCTCGTTGTGCATCAGCACCAGCGAGAAGGCGACGACCAGCAGGAGCAAGCCCAACAGGATTTCGCCCGCATAGGTTTTGTGCACGATGCGCAGGAAGATATCTCGGTTGAACTGTGAGAAGACCATGGCGCAGATGTTGACGAGACAACTCAACATGAGCGCGGAACAGGCAAATAGCGGAATGGTGGCGAAGCCGATGTCGCTGCCGGTCTCGAGGTGAATCGCGCCCCAAATGGCAAACGTAACGAGCTCGAACAAAATGCAGACGATGAGCACCAAAATATGGTAGACTTTCGTGCGCACCTTGCTCTTGCGCGCGATATAGACCACGCGCTTGGCGAGGGGAATGAGCAGATAAAGGGCCGGCGCCACCACGAACAATTCGGACGTGACGCGTATGGCGAACGCGCATACCATCGCCGCCAGTGCAATCGCCATATATCCGAACTGCATATAATCCAACCGATGGGGTTTGGTTTGGCGCATATAGAAGAACAACAGCAACTCGTGTACGCAGAGGCTCAACATCGCCAAGCCGAAGTACACGCCGCTTTCCTTCGTCTCCGTCGCGCCGACGGTGCTCAACTGTAGCAACGAGCACAGCAGCGTCAAACACAGGACGCAACTCAATGCGATACGCAGCGCTCTTATCTTGTTTTGTATTTTCATAGCCCGAACATTCCTTTTATCACGTCGATTTCGTAGATGGCGCCTTGGTACGCCGCCTCCAGATAGACCAACACCAAGGCGATGATGCCAATGAGGTTGATGATGAGGTCCATTCTGGTGTCCTTATGCGTGCGTGTGTAGGAGAACAGCATCAAGAAAGGCGCGACCAAAATCATGGGCGTGCTGTTGCCGATGCCCCAAGACGATACGGTTTTGATGGCTTGCGTGAAGACCTCCTCTCCTTCGCCGAGCTTTGCGCCGACGACCATACTGCAAATCACCGCCAAGATGAGGTCCAAGATGGCGACCACCACGAATTGGATGGTCAAAAAGGCGGAGAACTGTAGCGAATTGAGTTTGGTCTGCAAGAAAGCCTGATATTGCTCGTGCGTTTTGCCGTTGCGGCGATAGAGCCACTCGCGCTTTTTGATGAAGAAGGTCAGCGCCACGAAGACCAAGAAGGTGAGGGGCGGCTTGGTGGTCAATAGCGGGAAGATGTACGGCGACAGTGTCAAATGACCCATGGAGGACATGATTTTGACCACGATGCTCGCTATCTCGTACGCGACGGGGAGGATGGCCAAAAGGCGGAAGATAATCAAATACTTGCCCACGAACACCTTCTTGGGGCGATAGACCACGAAGAAGGTGAACAGCGTGCACAAGAACAAGTCGATGAAAATGTTGAATCCGAAGTAGCCCGTGCTTGCGAACATGACAATCATCGAATCTACGAATTGCACGGCCTCCGGGCGCGACAACTCTGCCGCCACCATCACCATGCCAATCAAATAGCGGTCGTGCAGTAGGCAGAACAGCGCATAGAACACCAGGGCAAAACCGCCGTAGAGAATCAGCATAGAGCTGAACTTGCGCGAATTGTTGAGAATGGTGGCAAATGCGGCCGTCAAGAAGAGGGGGGTGACGAAGTTTTGCAAATACTTCATCACGGCGGGCCAAGAGCCTACTTTGGCGGCGAAGCCCCCGTCCATTTTGGCCGCGAACGCCATCAGCATGCCGGCTTGGGCGAGGATAATCAACACCCAGGCGATGATACGCAGGGCGCGGTAGGACAAGAATCCGCGGTAGCGGATGTCTCCCTCCTCGGCCAGGTTGAGTATACGCATGCGCTTGCGCTGTTTGCGTTGCTTGCGTCTGCTCATCTTGCGCTTGTCGGATTTGCGCTCCATCTTGGCGGCGATGGCGTCGTCGTCCTCGGCGGGGACGTTGTCGATGGCCGTGGTTGCCTCGGGCGCGGCGGTTGCCTCGGGCACACCCTCTTGGGCGTCCGCGGTGTCATCTGCGGGCATGGGTGCCTCCTCCGTCGCTACGTCGGTGGTGACGCTGTCGGCGGCGTCGGTTTCGGGCGTCTCGACGATGGCCTCGGTCGCTTCGGTCGTGTCGGCCGCTACGATGTCCGTCGCTTGCGTCGCCTTCTCTTCGATTTGCGTTGTTTGCTCCTCGGGGAGCGTGTCTTTGGTGTCGCGTTTGTCTTCCATATCCTTTTCCTTATGCGTGGGCTTATCCCCGCGCTATGGATTGATTATACCATAATGATATCTGATAATCAAGTCGATTGTGCGAAAAGCGCGGCGGGTATTGAGGGCGGGGGAAGAAATGTGCTATACTCTATATGCGGTGCGCCGCAATGGACGGAAGATATGGAAACGGATAGATTGATTATCGACAAGATACGCGAAACGGATAGAGAGGACTATTTCGACAACATTTCGCACGACAAACAGGTGCTCGAGACCTTTATCTGTCGCTATGCCGACAGTTTGGAGACCTTCGACTTCTCCTATTATCTCGGGCGGGAGGACTTGTTTGCCATACGCCTCAAAGAGACCGGCCGCTTAATCGGCGTGTTGGTCTGTTTTGCCGAGAGCGACGACGCTTGCGAGATAGGCTACGGCTTAGGCTCGCGCTATTGGGGCAAGGGGTACGCCACCGAGGCGGCGAAGCGATTTGTGGACTACTGCCTCAACGACAAGGGGTATCGGGCGGTATACGCCTCCTACTTCGTGGGGAACGACGCCTCTCGGCGCGTGATGGAAAAATGCGGCATGACCTATGACCGCTTAGAGAAAAACGAACTGGAATACAGGGGCGTTTGGCGCGATTTGGCCTATTACGTCATACGCAAATCGTGACCAAGAGCCCTTTTGGCGTCAATGGCGCCAACTGATAGAGAGGTGGATATGGAGATACGCAAGTGCACCCAAGAAGAGGCGGCCCAAGTCGGCGCCTTCTATGACAAAGTCGTCGCCCGCTTGGACGCCGACGGCGTCAACTATCCCAAGTGGACGTACCGAGAGTACCCGTCCGCCATTTCCGCTCGGGCGTGCGCTCAAGCGGGTACGCAGTACGTATGCACGGAAGGGGACGTCGTCGTGGGCGCCTTTGTATTGAACGACAACCCCGAGGCCAATTATCAAAAGGGGGCGTGGTCGCGCCATATCCCCGACGGCGAGTATATGGTTCTGCACGCGTTGGCCATCGACCCCGATTGTCACGGTCGCGGGTTAGGTTCCCAAGTGGTCGAGTATTGCATACGCACGGCGAAGGAGCGGGGCTATAAGGCCCTGCGACTGGACATCGTCCCCGACAACATCCCCGCGCGGAGGTTGTATGAAAAACACGGCTTTCGCTACGTCGGCACCTATGACCTAGACCGCGGCATCGCCCATATACCCGTGTTTTCTCTTTTTGAGTTGAATTGGTAGATACCTTTGCTAAGTATTGTGGATTGGCGGACGGCAGTCCGCCTTTTTGTTCAATGTTTGCCACCGCCTTCGCCTTCGGCCTTGTGCGCAAAAACACCCCAACGTACCCCGTCTTTTCGTGTCAAAGGCGCGTTTGATGAGGTTGTTTGGCCATCGACCGATTGCCGCCGTTTGTCCCGCCGTGGCGCCCCTTATGCGCTCGCGCCCGCAACTACACTTTGTGTTTGCATCCAAAAATTGACTATTGACACGGGCGGGGTAGTTGCGGTATCATATAAAATGTACTCATATACGCTTGGGTACACGCGCGAAAGGCGCGCATATATGGAGGCTATATGAAAAAACGACTTTTGCTTGCTATGACAGTAGTGCTGTTGATAACCGTGATAGTGGCGACGCTGGCGGCTTGCCGCAAGAAGCCCGCCGACAACACGGTCAAGACCATCTACGACGTATCTATGGGCACGACTGCCGTCGGTACGGCGATTGAGAAGGCCGTGCAGGTAGAGAATGCGGAGAATTTGTACCTTGCATTTACCTTTGTCGTGGACAAAGGCGCCGATAGCTACGACGAGGTGTACGAGTTCGCCGCGCTACTGGACTTGGACAATGACCAAAACTGCACGTTGTCCTTTAAGAGCTATACGGATATTCAAAACGCCATCTTCACCGAGGTCTACTACAAAAACGGCACCTTGTACCTCAACAAGCAACCCGCAATAGACCACGCCGCCATCTCGGGCGTCTCTTTGTCGCAAATCGCCTCCACCCTTGCGACGTCCGCCCAACGTGGTCAAATCGACTCTATCCTTCAGGTACTCCCCGCCGTGGGCGACCGCGTGTTCTCCGCGTGCGAGCGCGTAGAGGAAGGTGGCAAAGCCACCTACACCTTCGCGGTAGACTATCAGGAGATAGGCAGTTGCATCGCCCATCTCGTCGCGCAGACGGGCATTCTCAACCAAGCGGATATGACGCGTCTCTTGGGGCTGGCAGACGTCGACACGGCCGCCAAGACCGCTATCTCCTTCGTGACCGAGAACGTCGAGGGCGTGGGCGAAGTGTTCGTTTCGGCCGACTGTCGCACCACCCACGAGAGCGGCACCGCCTCCGAGACCACCACGTCCAAGCGCCTCCAATCCTTCACTTGCAAGGTATTGTCGGACGCCATGGCCCAACAGCCTCAATATCAGGTGTCCATGCCCGACAACCTCTCCTCTTTCGGCTATACCCATCCCGCCAACCTCAATCTGTTGGGCACCTTGACCTTGGACGTCAGCAGTGCCTCGCGCGCGGCTTACGTCGGCGCGCAACCCTTGACGCTGTCTCTTTACAACTACCAATACGTGTGGGACTTCAGCTTGCAGAGCAACGTGGACGCACTGGGCAACTGGACGGCTAACTTTGTGCTGACCAACCAGCAAAACCGCGAGCGTCACGTCGGCCTCTACTACGCCGAGGAGACCTTATATCTCGACCTATCCGCCTTGTCGATGGGCAGTTGGAAACTGCCCGCCTCCACCATGCAGGATATCGCCGCGTCCTTGGGGCGCGCGCGCAGCGGGCAGACCTTGACGGCTACCGACTACCGCGACATCGTCCTCGACCTATTGGTCGACCGCGTGGAAGAGAGCGAGAAGGTCACCTACACCATCAAGAACGACGCGTTCGTCAAGCTGTACAACGCGTTGCAAGAGACCCTCACCCAAAACGCCATCCTCACGTTGCCCCCCGTCGCGGTGGACGGCGCGCAGTTGGTGGTGGACACCAAAAACAACGCCTTCCGCACCCTCGTGATGTCTGCGTCCGTGTGGGGCTCCACCGTCAAACTGTCGGCCTCCAACCCCTCTGTCGGCGCGCCGCAGAACATCGCCGTGCCCCAGTGGGTAGCCGCTTGCGTCAATCCCTTGCAGGCCACGACCATCACGCCCACCGCGCGCGGCATCTTGCGCGCTTATACGGCCGCCAATAGCAACACCGCCTTGGTCGAGGCGCTCATCGAGTCCCTCTCGGGCACCGTGGTGGACCTTGGCGACGAGGAGATTTATTATTACAATTTCGCCGCCAACATCGGTGGCAACGGCAAAATCAACGCCATCTCCATCGACTTCGACACCGACCACAACGAGCGTGTGTGCTCGCTCTATTATCATAAGGACGCCCCCGACCGCTTCTATGTGATTATGCCCACCGCCGCCGTGGGGTCCAAAACGCAGGTGTATTCCCTCGTCCTTAAGGACGAGATGCGCTACGTGGACTTTGTGCGCGCCGTCAACGGCAACGTGGAGATTCGAGACGTGGCCGAGTGCACCTTGTCCAACACCCAGTCCTCGCTGTCCTTCACCTGGAGCAACGCGGGGCTCGAGGCCGCGTTGGAGCGGCTCGCCTCCGTCCTCAGCGCGCAGACCGTCACCGGCGTGCCCAACGATTTGGGATTGCAGGCGTTGCGCGTGACCCTCGGCGGCGAAAAGGCCGTGCGCTTGATGTTCGCCTCCGACCGCTTTATCGAGTTCGGCATCGACGCCATGTCCATCTCGGACGCCGACCTCTCCCTTACCTATAGTCTGCACCACGGCGCCGTGTCCTATTTCGATGCCTACAACCTGTCCGACACCATCGCCGTGTCGGTGGGCGACGGCAGCGCCCGTCAGCGCGCTTTGACAGTGGCCCTCGCGGACTTCGATACCGAGTGGGTGTTCGACGACCAACCCGCCTTAGGCAGCGGCAGTCAAATGGTCACGGCGCACTGCACCGTGTTGGGCCAACGCGTCAACATGAGTTTCGGCATGGATTGCGCGGCGCCCTCCGAGGTGGAGGTGCTCAATTCCCGCCCCTCCTATGCCGCCTATTTGGACAACAAGGTGTTTACCTTCGACAGATACGCGTCGACAGATTCGCCCGTCGAGGTGGTGTCGGCCTTCCGCACCGCCAAAATAATCGTGGGCGGCAAAGCGCGCGAGTTGGCCTTGGTGTGGCAACATGGCGGTGTGGACGTCAGCCAAGCGAGTTGGGACAATCCCGTGGACAACGCCAACAATTCGGACTATGTCATCCTGCCCACCGTCAAGAACTTCTTCGGCAATATGGTCTCGTTGGACGGCGTGACCGGTCAATACACCTTGCGCTTGTCGGGCGCTAAGATTACGACCGTCAAAAACGCCGCTACCTTCCTGACCTTGGCGACCTACGGGGCAGACCCCTACGACCCCTTCGACAGCGCCACCTACGACGCGGCCGAGCTTGTCTTCCAGACTGCCAACGGCCTTACGGTGGACGGCGTCATCCAAAAGGAATGGGATATCGATTCCATCCGCAACAAGGCCTTTAGCGAGGGCGGCATCAAGGACAGCGCCACCAACAACGTCTATTCCACCGAGGGCCTTAAGGCCGCGCTAAAAGAGAAATTGTACGCCTTGAGCGGCAAATATGCCATCGACCTCAACGTCATCAACGCGTTGAACGTCACCGAGAAGAGCATTCCCGTCACCATTATGGTGACTCCCTACCTGGTGCGCGAGGTCACCTTCGAGCAGACGGCGGACGGCGTCACCTTCGACCAAGCCGTCGGCCGCTTCACCGTCGGCACGCGCGCGGTCACCGCTATCCCCTACAACTTCGCCTTCGCCAAAGTGGCGGTGGTCACCTTTGAGAACAACGAGACCCTCCGCTTCGACGCCAAGGATTGGACGGTCGCGCCCATCGACAACGTGGTGATGTTCAAGGAGTACACGGGCGAAGTCAAGTTGACGCTGGGCGACGCGGCGGGCGGCAAGCAAACTTTGGCGTTGCAATACGCCGTATCGGCCGAGCCGGTGGACGGCGTGGGCGTGTGGGGCTATGACAAGCACGGCGCCAAGCAAGAGCTTGCGGGCAGCCTGAGGTCGGCCAATGCCGCCACTACTTCGCTGTCCTTTGCGTTCGAGCACCTCGACCCCTACGACTACATCATGCCCGCGGGCTTGTCGTTGCACCATGGCGACGACGTCGAGTACGTCGAGCACGCCTTCACCTTCGCAGG
>Ga0310690_10003159_pt1 | contig 25186 bp, 21 predicted proteins | sample AusTroGonzalo_MG_2_FD_207661 | JGI IMG/M metagenome (GOLD analysis project Ga0310690, IMG submission 207661) | Bovine rumen microbial communities from tropical cattle in Woodstock, Queensland, Australia - Gonzalo_04 (v2) (version 2) | ecosystem: Host-associated > Mammals > Digestive system >... | reverse complement strand
AGAAGACTGCCGAAACACCCTTGGAGGAATGGATGCAATACCTGAAGGATGGCTATATCCGTCCCGACACGACCACGCCAGGTTTGCAGAAAGCGCGAGAATGCCTTCGCGTGCTGAGCATGACTGACGAAGACAGGAAAGCCTATGAGCGATACCTTTACAACAAAGTCTATGAAGAAGACGTGGTGGAGACCGCTCGCGAGGATGGCTGGTTTGAGGGATACGACGAAGGCGAGGCCAACGCCCTAAAAAAGATGGAACAGCAACTAAAACGCTTTGGTCTTGATGAAAACGTGATCGCAGAGATCATCAAGAAAGAAGAATAAAAAAGTTATTTTCTTCTTCCTTCTAAATTCTTAATACAGGTCATCAATGCTCCCGTCGTAGCTGTCGCCTCCGAAGGAATCGCCAAACTCGTCGTTGAATTCGTCCTCGTCGTATTCGTCTTCGAATTCATCAAATGGGCTGTCATCAGGGATGTCGGCATTGTCCCAGTCAAATTCATCGTCGAGCTTGTCCTCGCTGAACTCGTCGTCCTCGTCCATGCTGTGCATGAACTTCTCGATATCGTCGTCACTCATCTTGTCGAAATCCATATCCAACAAAGCAGAGTCGCTGATAGCCCTGCCAAGAGACTTCAACTCGCGCTTCAATGAAGGGGAGACATAAAACTCGTCGATGTTCTCTTCACAATATTTGATGTATTTTGGGTCTTTCTCGTAAACTTCCGCGATCGTCTGTCCTTCATACTTGCCGAAGGTGAAGACGTCATCAAGATCATAGAATTTCATAAAGCCATGAATTTTGCCGCAAAGATAGTGGATTTTTTATATTTTTGCTTAAAAATTAAAGGTTAATCAAATCTCTACGGATGAAAGTGGATTGGAAGCATACCGTGACGCGCGACTGGACGCTGTTTTTGGATCGTGACGGGGTTGTCAACCGCCGCATTGTTGATGGCTACGTGACCCGTTGGGAGGAGTTCGTGTTTCTTCCCAAAGTGCTGGATGCCATACAGATTCTTTCCGAAAGGTTTAAGTACATCTTTGTGATTACCAACCAACAAGGTGTAGGGAAGGGGCTGATGACCATGGAGGAGGTGGATGACATCCACGATAAGATGTGTACCGCGATTGAGGCTCACGGCGGACTTGTCGATGGCATCCTGGTTTGTCCGCAATTGGCTTCAGAACCTGAAAACTACCGCAAACCAAATCCCGACATGGCTTATATGGCCTGCGAAATTTGTCCTGACATCGACCTTTCCAAAACCATTATGGTCGGCGACGGACAACTCGACATTGAATTTGGTCACAACGCAGGAACAAAAACCGTGTTCATCGGAGCAGAAAACCCCTTGGCTGACGACAGCTTCCCTTCCTTGTTTGACTTTGCCAAATCCTTGCAATCATGACCCCCACCATCATATTCACTGTATTCGTCATCTATACCGCGCTGCTCTTTGTCATCGCGCACTTCACCTCCAAGAAATCCAACAATGACGCTTTCTTCAAAGGCAATCGCAAGTCGCCTTGGTTTGTGGTGGCCTACGGCATGATCGGCGCCTCGCTGTCAGGCGTAACCTTCATGTCGGTTCCCGGTGGGGTTTATTCCGGAAAGTTCACCTACATGGGAATCGTCCTAGGCTATGTGATCGGCTATGCCGTGATCGCCTTGGTGCTACTGCCGTTGTATTACAAGCTCAATCTGACCTCCATTTATTCCTATTTGGAGATGCGTTTCGGCGTACATTCCGAGCGGACAGGAGCGGCGTTTTTCCTGCTTTCCAGACTGTTGGGATCGGCATTGAGGATGTATTTGGTGGTCTTCGTGCTTTACGAATATGTGTTCAAAGCATGGAACATCCCGTTTTGGGTGCCCGCCGTCGTGTTTATCGTCATCATCCTGCTTTATACTTTCAAAGGGGGCATCAAGACGGTGGTGTGGACCGACACCTTGCAAACCACTTTCCTGATCTTGGCGGCGGTGCTGACGGTGGTGTATATCACCAAGAACCTCGGCATGGGCTTGGGCGATATCCTTAAGGCATCGGAGGAACAGGGTTATACCAAGCTGTTTGAGACGGACTGGACCCATAACAAGTTTTGGCTGAAGCAGATCCTGAGCGGAGCCTTTATCACCATCACGATGACGGGTTTGGACCAGGACATGATGCAGAAGAACCTGACCTGCAAAAACCTTCGCGATGCCCAGAAAAACGTGATGACTTCGAGCGGCCTGTTCATCGTGGTGAACATCGTCTTCCTGAGTCTCGGTGCTGCTTTGATCTATTACGCCCAAAGAACCGGCTTCGCTTTGCCCCTCAATGCCAATGGGGTGGTGGTCAACGACAAGATCTTCCCATCAGTGGCCTTCTCGCTGAGTTCGTTCACGGCCATTGTCTTTGTGTTGGGTTTGGTAGCCGCAGGTTATTCCAGCGCCGACGGCACCCTGACCGCCTTGACCACAACGTTTTGCTTCGACTTCCTGCATTTCGAAAAAAAAGGCTATAGCGAGCAACAAATCACCAAATACCGCAAATGGATCCATGTGGCTTTTGCCTTGCTGTATCTGTTGGTGATCATCTTGTTCAGGCCTTTCCATAACGAATCATTAATCGACAAGGTATTTGACATCGCCGGCTTGACCTACGGACCTTTGTTAGGCCTTTATACCTTTGGCTTGTTTGTGAAAAACCGAAAAGTCAACGACAAGGCGGTACCGTTCATCGCCATCGCTTCGCCCATCATCAGCTATCTGCTGAAGACCTATTCAGCGGAATTGCTGTGGGGATATAAATTCGGATTCGAAATCCTGATCGTCAACGGATTGCTGACGTTCATAGGATTAATGGCAGCCAGTAAAACAACGTCATTGCAAGGATGAGATTATTCCATTCCCATGGAAGTAATCTGTCCAGTATTGGGATCCAATGCCAACTTGGTCTTTCCCAAAGGAGCCAACATAAATACGCCATACTGGGCGATGGTCTCGCGTTGCTCCAATAGCACCTTGCTACCCATCGTGACCTTTATGTTTGCAGTTTCTGGGATACGATAGAACAGCTTGTTCTCGTGACTGATGGTCTCCACTGCCGATGGACTTGGTTCGTTGATGTTGCCTGTGGTCTTCAGCGAGATGGCCTGCAGGGTGATAACGTCACCTGAACCGGCAACGCCAGCATTGAAACCGTTGTCCGTCGAGAACTTGGCTATCGTCTGCGAAGTCACCTCCTTCGATGGGGTCACATAAACTGTCTTCACCACCGTGTTGACGATCCTCTTGCCGATAAAGAGGCTAAGATAGTCGCTTTCCATCTGGTCTAAGTCGGCATACATCTGACGATAGGTGTCCAAGATAAAAGCGGTTTCCTGAAAACCCGTCAGCAGTTTCATCTTCTCCTCGCGGATCTTGGTGATCATGTCGGCTGCCGCACGGGCCATCTGCTCCTGGGTTTTCATTCCCTTGGCTCCATATTGGTATTTGAAAGTACGATCCTGGGAGGTGGGAGGTAAGAGTTGAGGGGTGAGGGGCGAATTGTCGGAAATGGCAACCGCAGCTGGGGTTGGAGCAATGCCCACGCCTTGAAGGATGCCTTTCTGATTCAGATAAAATTCCGTTACATCGCTTTTCTTGGGACTCATCTCCACAAAGAACGTTGCGTTGGGATCGGCCTCGGCATAAGTCGCCATCCTCACATCGATCAGACGATATTCCTTGCCGTCTTCCAAGATATAGTCTTCAGCGCCAATCATATTCACAAACTCGCTGTAAGGACCTTCCAGCAACTCGGTCTCCTCGATGACGAAATCAAGCTGAATGACCGTGCGGGGCAAGGCATAGTAGATGCCTCTCTGCTGACCTGGATTGGTGGCTTTGGCATAAGTGGTGAAATATTGCGCGGTAGCGTTACCTGCGCCCAAGGCCATGACGGCCAACAATAAAAATGCGCTTTTCAATCGGTTCATGACTTAGTTTTTTCAAAATAGCCCTCAAAAATAATAAAAATATTCATAGATTTGCAAAAAAAATAGGAATGATTACCTATCCCTATCATCACGACAACCGTTTTTTCCTGCTTGCGGGACCTTGTGTGATCGAAGACGAGACCTCGCCTTTGCGCATTGCGGAGACCCTCGTGGGGATCACCGAAAAACTTGACATTCCCTTTGTCTTCAAGGCTTCGTACCGCAAAGCCAACCGTTCCCGATTGGATTCTTTTACAGGTATTGGCGATGAGAAGGCGTTGAAAGTGTTGAGTAAAATCCGTGAGAGCTTTGGCGTTCCTGTGGTCACCGACATCCATGCTCCTGAGGAAGCCGCCATGGCGGCTGAATATGCCGACATCCTGCAAATACCCGCTTTCCTGTGCCGGCAGACCGATTTGTTGGTGGCAGCGGCCAAGACGGGCAAGGTGGTCAACATCAAGAAGGGGCAGTTTGTCTCAGGCGAGAGCATGGGCTTTGCCGTTGACAAGGTGCGGCTCTCGGGCAACGACAGGGTGATGCTTACCGAGCGCGGTTCGATGTTTGGCTACCAGGATCTGGTGGTTGACTTCCGCAACATTCCCATCATGCAAGGCTTCGGCGTTCCCGTTGTGCTCGACGTGACACATTCGCTACAGCAACCCAACCAGGCTTCGGGCATCACAGGAGGTCAGCCAAAGATGATCGGCGTGATTGCCAAGGCCGGTATCGCCGCCGGTGCCGACGGTATCTTCATGGAGACGCATCCTGAGCCATCGAAGGCGCTCTCTGATGGGGCGAATATGTTACCGTTGGATCAAGTGGAGGGATTGTTGAAAGAGTTGGTTTCAATCCGGTGCGCCCTGAAAGGGCAATAGCAACTAACCCAAGGCGTTGCCTTGGGTAAAAATGTGACCCCCAAAAAAATATTCAATATTTCGATTTCCAGAGCCCCAGGGCGTTGCCCTGGGCTAATAGCTTAGACCCCTTCGGGGCGAATTAATTTGGTTATTTCTTTCACAGCCTGAAACCCCTTCCTTACCGGAAACATCGGGAAGGTGTGGAACATACCCTTATATTCTGAGGATTGGATCGGTCTGCCGACGGCCCTGACGGCTTCGGTCAAGAGTTCAGCATCGGCTTTCAGGATTTCGTCGCTGCCATAGATGATCAAGGTGCGGTCAGGAAAACAGGTGAGATCGCCAAACAGGGGACTGACCCAAGGATGCCGTGCCGGGAGTTCGCCCCGCCAGCCGCCCATGATGGTCTCGATACGCTCCAGCTCGATCATTCGGTCCAATGGCTGCAAAGCCACCATCCGGTCGCGATGCTCAAAGGAATTGTCCACACAAGGGGAGAGCACCACCAAGTCATCGACGGGAAGCCATCCACGGTGAGCGATCTCTTGGGTCATCGACAAGGCCACGTTACCGCCAAACGAGTCACCCATCAACACCATCCGACGGATATCCATCTTCATCATGTAAAGCTCATAAAAGTCGAGCATCACAGCCATGTTATCCACACAATGGTATTCGGGATATTTGGGATAGATGGGCATCACCACCCGGTAATGCGTGCGGATGGCAAGGTCATGGACGAAACGCCAATGGAAAAACACCGGCTGATAGATGCAGGCACCGCCATGGAAATAGAGAATCGTGCCCTTGTTCTCGGAATAGGGCTTGGTTGAAAACACCTGCATGCGGAAGCCGTTTCCGGCCTCAAATGACGACTCCTCAAAATGCTCCCTGAAGAGACGCGGCACCCTGACTGGTTTGACGTTGATCTTGCGGCAATGCTCCAGCTCCTCTTGGATCTGCTCTGGTGTGGCATCCCTCAAGGAGGCAAACATTACGTTCAGATAACGCTCGGTAAATTTTTCTCCTGGACTCATTATTTGTTTCATTCCTTGCAATGACGCTAGGTTAGGGGCGTTGATAGATCTTCAGCTCGAAAAGGGGAGCGGCAGCGATAATGTGGTCGAAAATGTCGCTCTGGATTTCCTCATATCGGGTCCATTCCTTATCCTTGCTGAAGGCATATACCTGCAATGGAATGCCGAACTCGGTTGGCTGCAATTGGCGAACCATGCGGGTCATGTTCTGGTTGATGTTCGCGTTCGACTTGATGTAAGCAAGGATATAGGCACGAAACACACCCAAGTTGGTCTGCTGGCGGCCGTTGATGATGCTTGAGGTGTCGATCTTGTTGGCTTTGTTGTATTCGGCAATGTCTTCTTCCTTGTCGTCAAGGTATTTCTGGATGCGCTCAATCTTCTTAAATCGCTCAATCATCTCTGGCGTGCAGAACTTAACGCTCTTGGTATCGATGGTGATGCTTCGCATGATGCGCCGTCCGTCGCTATCGCTCATGCCGCGCCAGTTGGTGAACTGGTTGGTTACCATCGAGGAGGTGGGGATGGTGGTGATGGTGTTGTCGAAATTCTGCACCTTGACCGTGGTGAGGTTGATCTCCGTCACCGTGCCGTCGGCCTGATCCATGGTGATCCAGTCGCCGATACGCAACATATCGTTGACAGTCAGTTGGATGCTGCCTACAAAACCGAGGATGGTGTTCTGGAAAATCAACAAAAGCACGGCCGACATGGTTCCCAATCCAATAATCACCGAGCTGACCCGTTTGCCCATCAGGAAGGAGATGATCAGCAGCACGCAGAAGATGATCAATATGATTTTGATGGTCTGGACCAAACCTTTCATGGGTTTCATCTTGGCGGTCTGGTGCATGTTGTAGATGTCGCTGCTGGCGTTCACCACCGAGAACAGCACCATGGTGATGACCACGATGATATAGATGATGCTGCAGTTGAGCACAAAATGCTGGACGTTGGGGAAGTCGGGGAGGACAATCTTATAGGTCTTCATGACCAACACCGCCGGAATCATCAGGCAAAGCCGCATCAGCACTTTGTTGTTGATGATTTGGTCGTCGTATTTCGACTCGGACTTCAAGATGACTTTATAAACGGTCTTTTTGATGATGAAGCGAGCGGCATACATCAGGAGGATTCCTATGCTCAACAGAAGGACCAGGGTGATCCCTTCTGCCAAAACATCTGAATAATAAGCGTTTACGTTGATATTCTTGAATAATGTCTTCAGTAAAATGATGAGTTTTTCGATCATGGGTGCAGGGGTATTGGATTAAACGATGACATGGAGCGATAGCGGGTTGATCTTGATGTGGAGGTCTTTCTCAAACGGGATGGATTCGCCGTCGATATTCACTACGGCAGGCTCAGGACGGATAATGGTGGCTTCTTCCACTTGGATGATATCCACCTTAGGCGATTTGTCCATGTTTTTGCTCAGGAAGAAACTGCCAACGATAGGCAGCTCCAAAGCCGAGGGTTTACGGACAATGCAGAGGTCAACCTTGCCATCCCAAAGCGAGGCCTTGGGCGAGATAGGCACGTCGTAGCCCATCTGGTTGGAGTTGGCAAACGAGATAAAGAAGGCTTTGGTCTTGAATTCGCGCTCAGGCAGCTTAATGGTGTATTCTTGCTCACCCAGCGTGAAGTAGTTCTTCACAATATAGCGGAAGTAGGTGTTGAATCCACGATGGCGGTCCTTGGCGTAGTCGTCGGCCACTTGGGCATCATAGCCGGTGCCGGAGATGCTGATGAAAGGCATGTCGTTCACCATCACGGTATCAATAAGGCAAACCGCCATCCTGTTGATGAGTTCCAGCGCCTTGACCGGTTCAAGAGGGATGTTGAGACAGCGCGAGAGGCCGTTGCCCGAACCGCATGGGATGACTGCAAGAGCGATATCAGTGCCGATCAGCTTGGTGCCAACCTCGTTGATGGATCCGTCGCCACCGGCCACGGCAACAACATCATAATGCTGGTCAACGGCTTCTTGGGCAAGCACCTTGGCATGACCCGCATATTCGGTCACCTTGATGTCGTAGTCGAACCGCTTGGCGTCCAGCACTTCCTCAATCTGGCTGGGCAGGTTCGTCCTGTGTTTCTTGCCAGAGATCGGATTGATGATGAATCGTATCTTCTGCCTGTTCATGTAATGCTTCCTTATCGATATATAATTGATTGTGAATGAATCTGTTGTTGTATTCTTGGATGCGTTCCTTCATCATTTTGGCCAGATCGGAGCATTGGATGTGGTCAATCAGGTTGTTGTTCAGCATCCGATCACGCTGGATGTTGAATACGCCAAAGGTATGATCGCCGTCGGATTGGACGAGGTAAACGCCATTGCTGTATTGGTAGGTTTGGTTGATGTAGGCGATGGCATTAGGCTCGCTTAATGAGTCGAACACATTCCTGCCAAACGAAAACACCGTGTCGTTCACGCCAAGGGCCGACAGGATGGAAAGGTTGAGGTCGGTCTGCTGGGCCAACTCATTGGTACGCCTCGGCTCAATCTGCGAAGGCATGTAAAACGCGATGGGGATGGAGTACATGCCCCAAATATTGCTGTATTCAGGTTGAAAATGCTCTGCATTGGCATGGTCGGCGGTGATAACGAACAAAGTACTGTCGAACCAAGGCTGCTTCGATGCCTCGTTGAAAAAGTCGCGCAGGGCGCAGTCGGCATAGTAAACGGTTTTCTCGAAGCCGCTCCAGGGATAGCTCTCCCGTGGCATCTCAAAGTGTCTGGGCAACTTGTAGGGATGGTGTGACGAGAGGGTATAGATGCAGGTGGCAAAAGGCTTCGGGAAGTTGTTGATGTTTTGGAGGCAATATTGCAGGAAAGGTCCGTCGAAAATGCCCAGACGACCGTCGAAGTCGTCATCATTGCCATACTCGTCACGGCCAAAATAAAGGTCGAAACCGGCGTTGCGGGCATATACGTCGAAGCCTTTGGTGCCATTGTTGCCACCATGGAACATCGAGGTGTGGTAACCTGACGTTTTCAGGTTCAGCCCCAGGCCGTCAATACGGTTGTCGAGGTAGGCTGACGAGGAGAAATCGGCATCCATCAACGACGGCAAACCCGAGAACAACGAAGGCAAAGCCTCAACAGAGCGACGACCGTTGGCAAAGCCGTTGAAAGTCAGGCTGTTATCAAGCAATGAATCCAGGAACGGAGTCAGCTGGTAACGCCGGTCGGGGTTGTAGTAGGTGATCATCTCCTGACCGAAACTCTCCAGCACGATATAGACCAAGTTGGGCTGGAAGCCAAGACTGTCGCTGACAAAGCGGTTCGGAGCAAGATCGTAATGGATGGGGGAGAACGCCATCTCTTCAGGTTCGAAATAATGGACTTCCTCCAAAACTTGTTGCGCAGGGTTCTTCACAATGTTGAAGGGCGCATTCAATATGATGGGAACATTCTGTGAATCAGTGTATTTCGATGCAATCGTTGGATTTATCGGTTTGGCTTGGACACCTCCGCGACAAGCCACAACGGTAAGCACAGCGAAAACCATCAATGAGATCCATTGGGTGAAGTACCATCGACTGTTGTTAACCGACTGGCTATGAACCAAATGAGTCCGTTTGGTAACAACTATCAACACCAAGACGAAAAGGATGGTAAGCACCAGGATATACCAATAGTCCACAACGACTTGACCCATGACGGGAAGAATGTTATCGTCAGAACCGTCGAGAGACTGGAAAAACGCCGATGTCATCCGTTTGCCAACAAACCTGAAATAAAGCACGTCGATCATGTTAAGGACTACAATGACGGCATTGGCAATGATGAAATACAGGTTGAAAATGCCTTGTAACAGCTTGTTATAAATGGCTTTTGAAGGAAAACAAAAGTATAGGATGACCGGGATGTTGACAAAGGCAATGACCACCAAGTCGAACCGCATGCCCAAAAAATAAAGGTACAAGGCCTGCAAAAGATCCAGGTGATGGAAAAACTCAGTGTTGAAAAGGTAGATCAGCCAACGGCTGACCGAGAAAAGGAGAATAACAAGTAAAAGTCTGAGAACCAACCGTATAGATGGAATCTCAAACAGATTGACCTTCTTCTTTTTAGTGCTGTAGTAGTTCATTCCTTGGCAAAAATAACCATTGTTGCAAAGATAGATATTTATTTAATAGTGGTATATTTGCATCAAAATAATTTCATGATGAAGAAACTTGGTTTTGTTTTAGCAATTATCCTATTGTCAATCAGCGTCAAGGCACAGGACACTTTCCCCCAATATCCGTCGCCGGTTGATATTCCGGTGTATCTGAGTGCCACTTTTGCCGAATTGAGGAACAACAGTTTTCATGCCGGTGTTGATATCAAGACGCAAGGTGTGGAGGGCAAGGATGTGTATGCGGTGGCTGATGGCTACGTCAGTCGCATCGGTGTGTCGCCCTATGGCTATGGCAACGTACTTTACATTACGCATAACGACGGTTACACTTCGGTATATGCCCATCTGCAGCGTTTCAACAAGGAGATCGCCAAGTATGTGAAGGGGTACCAGTATCGCAACAAAACCTTCACCGCGAGCATCTTTCTAGGTAAGGACACATTCCCTGTCAAAGCCGGCGATTTCATTGGCTATTCGGGCAATACGGGAGGATCGGGTGGACCGCATGTGCACTATGAGTTGCGCCATACCAAGAGCGAAAAGCCTGTCAACCCGCTGTATTTCGGTCTGGATGTGGCCGACGATGTCAAACCAAACATCAAAGGCCTGGCTGTTTATCCTATCAATGACACTTCGACAGTGGAAGGGAAGGATCAGCCGTTTTATTTCAAGGACAATGAATTCGTCCATGCCAACGGTGCCATTGCTTTCGGCATCAATACCGATGACCAGGTGGGCAGCTCTACCAACAAGAACGGGCCTTATACCTACGAACTGTACCTGGATGACGTGCTGAGTTTCAGATTTGAATGTGACAGCTTCTCTTACAGCGAGCCGAAATACATCAATAGTTTGATTGATTATCAGCGATATAAGGAGAAAGGCAACCGTTATGTCCGCACCGAGGTGGATCCTTACAACCGACTCTCCATGTACGATGTGAAAAACGGCGTAGTCCAAGTGGAGAAAGGCGATACCGTGAATGTATGTTTCAAGATTGACGACTTTGCCGGCAACATCTCCAAGGCTTCCTTCAAACTCGTTGGTACAGAGCCTGTTGAGGTCGAAAAGGAGCCTCTGTCACGCAGCTGTTATTTCGTTAAGGCCGACGGCAGTCTCAACAGCCGGATTGCCATCGAAAACCTTGAGGTGGAGATGGAAAAGGGCACCCTCTTCAAAGACATGTGGATATGCACCAGTTTGTCAGATCCAAAAGGTTGCTGCTCACGCTGTTACGGATTTGGAAAAGAGACCCAGGCGGTGTTCAAGCTATTTAAGGTACGAATTAAGCCTGATGCGAAATGGGCCGACCACCCCAAACTTTTCATCGCCTATTTCGACGGTTCCGGCAAGGTTTCGTCGCTTGGTGGCAAGATGACCGGCGATGGCTACGTGGAAACCACCACCCGTTCCTTGGGTTGGTATGCCCTGAAGATCGATTCTGTACAACCAGTAGTTAAGATTTTGAATTTCAAAGAAAACGATACTATTACATCTAGTAATACTTTAAGAGTTAAGATCTCAGATGACATGACTGGGATTGAGAGTTACAACATGTACGCCAACGATGCATGGCTGCTCGGTCAGTACGATGCCAAGAACAATCTGTTGTATTACGAGGTGGATTCGCACATGAAGGAAGGCGACAACAACTTGAAGATCGTCGTCAAGGATGCGGTGGGCAACACCACCACCAAGAAAGTGAAAGTGTATAAAAAATAGCTCTGACATTTTTTCAACATTTTGAACATCGTTCCAATGAATCCGTAATTTTGTGGTAAACAAATTTACGGATTTATTATAATGAAAAGAAACGAAAAGTACGACACCCTTCCAGCCTGGGCCTATTATGACGAAGTGGCGGCAGGCAGTTCCGAAGCGGTTTATTACCTCTTGAAAAGACGGTTAAGCAAAGCCCTTAGGGCAGTTTACGAATTGCACGGATTTGGCATGTGCGACGACTATGAGGACACCATCGACGATTATTATCTTTATCTCTACGAAGGAAACCAAATCTTTGACCAACAGCCGTTTGAGATGATTTGCGCCGTCCAAAACAAACGCGCTTTTTTCGGATGGATGGTCTCCACCTATCGCCATTTTCTACTCAACAAGGCCAAGGAAGAAGCCAAAAGAAGAGCTCTTCTGGAATGCATCAGAAGCAGATCGGGGGAGGAAAGCGGCGGTTTGTCGAACGAGACGATGATCCTGATTCTTGCCACTGCCATTGCCTTTGCCGACCAGCAATTCACGCAACGTAACCGATTGATACTCTACCGTATGCTGCTTTCATTTCTTGACCATCGCAAAGCCATACCACAAGAGGTGGTGGCCAAGGCACTCGACATGCATCCCGTTACTTATCGTGTAAGCACCAAAAGGCAGAAAGACAGGTTTTTAGAGTTTATTCTTGCTCAAGAAGCCGGCACCAACTTGGATCTGGATTCAGCCCACACGACGATGCGCGACCGAATCGTCAACGGTTTTGAACAGCTCTACGAAGTGCTGATGGAGTATTATGAGGCAACCTTGAACTCCTTACCCAACGCCAAGGCTCTCCAATCGCTACGCCTCAATTATGCCCAAGACGACGGTATGATGCACGAGGTAATGATCTATGGCTTTGGTAACAATTTGGATATCAATGTATTCTATCCGAATCTAAAAGATTATCTAACCGTCTCCGGATAATCCACTTCCTCGAGGAAAAGGGCGTGGGCAGGAACGGATTCACCGGCTGAGCAACGGTCTTTCCGTTCAATGACATCACGGAATTCTTCAAGACTCATCTTGCCTTTGCCAACTTCGAGAAGGGTTCCCACGATGGCTCGGACCATGTTTCTCAGGAAACGGTCGGCCTTGATGCGAAACACCAACACTCCGTCTTGCTCGAACCATCTGGCTTCCATGATCTTGCAATTGTTGGTCTTCACTTGCGTATGGAGCTTGCTGAAGCTGGTGAAATCATGGTATTCAAACAGCAAATCGGCGGCCTGTTGCATCTTTGGCACGTCCAAATCACCATAAAGGTAATAGGCGTCATTTTGATGGAACGGGTTTTTCACCGAAGTGATATAGTAGTGATAGGTTCGAGATACAGCGTCGAAACGGGCGTGAAGGTCAGGGGAGACCTCCCAGATACGATATACCACAATGTCGGCAGGCAAGAACATGTTCAAGCGATAGGCAAGCACTTCGCAATCCTTGATCTCACCTTCGAAATCGAAGTGGGCGTAATAGTTCCTTGCATGAACTCCAGTGTCGGTACGACCGCAGCCAGTGATACCGATGGTTTGACCCAGTTTAAGGCTGAGACAACGTTCCAACTCGGCCTGTACGCTGGGCGATTGAGGCTGGATCTGCCATCCGCAATAGTTGGCGCCGTTGTAGGCAAGATGGATAAAATAGCGTTTCATGTGTGCAAAATTACAAAAACCATTATCTTTGCCAATAATTTCACAAATAATGAGGACAAGTTTTTTATCCGACGACACCATTTGCGCTGCGGCGACTCCCCCAGGCATGGGAGCCATTGCTGTAGTCAGGCTCTCGGGTCCCCAGGCACACGACTTCGCTTGCCGCCTGTTTTATCAGCACAGAAAGCCATTTCCGAAGGATCAGATTGAAGGATATCGGGCTTATTTCGGACAGATTATCGACACACGTCATTGCGAGCATAGCGAAGCAACCCGAAGGCTCTTCGACCGAAGGGAGAAAATCCACAACGACGTATTAGATGAAGCAGTGGTGACCTTCTTTAAATCCCCCCATTCCTTCACCGGTGAAGATTCCGTGGAAATCAGCGTCCACGGCTCGGTTTATATCCAGCAACGGCTGTTGGAGTTGTTGGTTGAGGAAGGAGCGAGATTGGCCATGCCGGGCGAGTTCACCCGTCGTGCCTTTGTGAACCGCAAATTCGACCTTGCGCAGGCGGAAGCCGTTGCCGATCTCATCGCATCACAAAACGAGGCTGCCCATCGTTTAGCCATGAATCAGTTGAAAGGAGGATTCTCAAAAGAACTTCAAGTAATGAGGTCAAAACTATTGGAAATCACTTCGTTAATTGAACTTGAATTGGATTTTTCAGAAGAGGATGTTGAGTTTGCTGACCGCACCCAGCTGGAGTCGTTGTTGGACGAAACACAAAGCCATATCGTTAAGCTGATTGCCTCGTTCAGGTTGGGCAACGCCATCAAGAATGGCATCCCAGTGGCCATTGTAGGAGAGACCAACACTGGCAAATCCACTTTGCTGAATGCTTTGTTGGAGGAGGATCGCGCCATTGTTTCCGACATTGCCGGCACCACTCGCGACACCATAGAGGAGGTGATGAACCTCGACGGCATCTCGTTCCGTTTTATTGATACAGCAGGCATCCGCGAGACCTCTGAAACCATTGAAAAAATAGGCATCGAGCGCACTTTCCGCAAGATCAACGAGGCAGACATCGTACTCGGCTTGATTGATGCCACCAAAGAGCCTGAAGCTATAAAACAAGCCACACAAACCATCGTTGAGAAGGTAAACCAAAGCCATCAGACCTTGCTATTATTATTGAATAAGACTGACCTTCGTCATTGCGAGGAGGAACAACGAAGCAATGACGTTCTTGCCATCTCGGCTAAAACAGGCGAAGGCCTTGAACTTTTAAGGCATAAACTCGTTGAAATAGGGAAGGGCATGACATCAACCCAAAACGCCGTATTGGTTACCAACGTGCGTCATTTTGAAGCCTTGAAGCACGCTTCGGAGAGCCTTTCAGCGGTCTCAAAAGGCTTGGATGAGGGCATTCCCACCGATCTTGTTGCCCAAGACCTTCGTGAAGCTTTGTATTATCTCGGGTCCATCACGGGTGAAATCACCACCGATGAGGTTTTAGGTTCCATTTTCAGTCGTTTCTGCATCGGGAAATGAAACGGCCTTGCAGGGAGCGCATAGTTGACGAAACATCGCTTCCCACAATTTTCACAAAATAGATTCCTGATGGAAAACCACAGGTGGATATCACGTGCCTGTCGCCCTGCATTTTGCAATGGTAGCAAACCTTACCCTGAAGGTCATAAACGGTCAGTTCGGCATTGCTGAAAGGCTCGCTGACAGATACGGTGACGGTTGTTGTGGCTGGGTTGGGGGCGATCATCAGGGCGACTTCATTGGATTCACCAACAAAGGTTGGCATGGTGGGCAACTCGCTATACCAGATGCCACCAGCCATAGGCGAGGCATATATTCGTCCACCATCGAAACAAATGTCGAGGATGGGACCGTCAAAAGGATTATTATCCATCTGTTGCCATCCATAACCATGGTCGTATTTCAGGTAAATGGAGCCGTCTTCGCAACCCACGGCGATGAGGGTGTCGTTGGTGGCAATGCATCTTATGGTGGCATCGCTGGGTAGCGCATCCACAGATTGCCAGGTCTCGCCCATATCATCGGTAAAATGAAGGCCATGCTCGCGAGTACCCAAGTACAAACCGTTGTCATGGTAGCGCAAAGTGGTATAGTTGACACTTTCAAACGGGGAGTTGAGAACCTGCCAGTTGGATCCTTGCTCGCTGCTGTAGCGCAACACGCCGTCGTAGGAGACGTGATACATGATGCTGCCATCCCATGTCAGGTCAACGACATCAATTTCAAGAGGCAGACAAGTGGGCACATACCAATGCTGGCCGAGACCGAATGAGACATACATCCTCTCCTTGCTTCCTGCAACAATCTGTGAGCCGCATCGCAGCAGACTTTGAAGCCACTGAGCCTCCGGCAGTCCGGCTCCTGCCGAGTTGAACGAAGTGCCTCTGTCGGTGGAGAGAAAACTTCCCAGCATATCAGTGCCGATAAACACGTTGTTGCCTTCCACCAGCATACCGCGTATCTCCACCGTCCCGATGTTGGTGCTTTGCGTCCAAGTGCTTCCGTTGTCGGTGTAGAACATGTCGGAGCCATGGGTGGCAGCCAGAATGCGACCATTACTTATGCCGATATTACCTACCGAGGCGAGGAAAGAGGGGGTGTTGGTACGAATCCAGCCACTGCCGTCGCTGTCGCCTCGGTAGATGTGGCCTTGGGTGTCGCCTACAAAGATGTACCCGTCGTGTGCATCCATGCACCAGAGGTTCTTCGACGCAAGGTTGGAGTTGAAGTCCTGCCAGGTGACACCATTGTTGTATGAGACGTAAACGCCTTGCCCTATGCAGGCGGCATAGAGCGTATCGCCAAGGTGGGCGTAGCCTTTGGCCTGCTTGTTGAGGTTGGCACTGGCCCATGTGTCGCCGTTGTCGCTTGAGACCATAACGCCCTGCCCGAGCACGGTGGCGAACACCTTCCCGTTGTGGCAGTAGATGCCGAGCACATCGCTGTTCAGGCCGTTGTTGCACGATTCCCACGAAGCTCCATCGTCAAAAGAACGATATACACCGCGCCTGTAAGTGGCGATGAAAATAGCATCGTCGTTGTCGGACATGAAATAAGGATATCGCACATCGCTAGGGAAAATGCCTGTGACATATTCTCCCTGAGTGCCTTCAGTAGATTGGTAAACACCTTGAACGTAGGTCGAGGCGAGGAGCGAACCATTGTGAACCAGTATGTGTTTGACGTAATGGTTATGTATGTATGGGTCGGGTATCCAGTGCAGGCCGCCGTCGGTGGTGCGGAAGATGTTCTCGTCGGTGGCGAGAAACACCGTGTCGTTATAAGTAACTAGACATTTCGTGTCGCACGAGGTAAGTCCGTTATTGCGGAACTCCCAGTTGAAACCCTTGTCACTGCTTACCATGACGCCCCCGCCCGTGGCGGCATAATAGAGGCTGTCGGTGCACAGGATGCTCCTGACATAACGTCCTTGTGGGCCATTCATGGACTGCCATTGTGCATGCATCGTATTGAAAAACAGCGTAAAGGTAAAGAGAAGTAATAGGGTTGTGTTTTTCATTTTACCTTTATTCATACGTGTATTGATAGTGTTCTCCATCGTGTTTATTATGTGATGTTGGTTGCAAAGATATAAAAATAGTTGTAGTTTTGTGGTTTGAACCAATTTAGAATAATATGTCAAGATTTCTATCCATGCTATTGGTCTTATGCGCCTTAACCGGATGGGCGCAAAGTCCGCTACTAAAGACTGTTGAATTTCCAACTGCTGTCTCTCCTTCACTTCGTGCTGATGGTTTTCTTGGTTCGCAATGGACACAGGATTACCCGTACAATCAATTTTGTCCCAGAGACCCATTTAATGGCTACTCGTATAGTTGTGCTGGATGCCCGGCCATTGCTATGGGACAGATTATCAATTATTTGCAAACGACGCAAGGCACCCGCTTTGATGACAAAGACGACTATTACCATAATTACGTCGGTCGCCAATATTTCATCGATGATGATTGGGAGTCACTGCAATTTCTTTCATTTCCGCAACTGAACGAGATGTTGGATTCGATTGACGCTGTTTTCCTGCGCAAAGAGAGCCTTTACAATGAGTTGGCTGCCGCTCTGGTTTTTGCTTGCGGCACAGCACTTAAGCAGGTCTATACATCGGATGGCTCCGGTACCTTTTTCGTGGACCAGGCGTTCGAGGCTTACAAACGGTTTGGTTTTACCGACTGTGTGCTGTTTCGCGACCCCGATTCCCTGATGTATGCCACATTAATCTCCAATTTGGAAGCCGGTTATCCCGCCCATCTGGCTGTAGAGAACCCTGCGGGAACGGTCGGACATAATGTCGTGGTCGATGGCTATCGCGAAAGTGACGGCAAGTTCCACATCAACTTCGGCTATGGAGGATCTTTGGACAACTGGTACGATATTCCTGATGCGAATTTTTATTACGGAATGACCAAGGTGGAAGGCATCATTTTGAATATCATCCCCACTGATGGGCCTTTGGATGTTCACGAAACCCCAGACAAACAGCAGCTTGTAGTCTATCCCAACCCTGTTTCCGATGTCCTTTACCTGAAGAACCTCCCTTGCGGACTGGTGGATTACTCCATTTTCAATATTATGGGACAAAAAGTGGCCACAGGGGCTACAAGTGGAACCATTCCTGTTGCGACATTAGGGCAGGGACTCTATTTTTTGCAGATCAAGAGTGATGGCCCACTTGTAACGTCTAAGTTCATCGTGAAATAACCATCACGTCATATCAAATCACCGAAACCCGATGTACGCTTACGCCCTTTTCAGTGCTGATGCGAATCAAAAACATACCGGTACCGTATTGCGATAGGTTGAGAACCGTTTGGTCGGCATTGGTCTGGGCGTTGTAAACGGTTTGTCCCAAAGCGTTCATTACCGTCAAGTGACTCATACCTTCAGCCTCAATGGTGACTTGGCCATTGGTCGGATTGGGATACACCTGGATGTTGCCGACCAGTTCATTCACACCGTCGGTAATCACCGTGACATAATCGTGGATACCATCAGCAGCCATTGCCGGTGACGACTCGCAGGTTGCATTGCCTGGCATCGTATTGACCGCTGTCACCTTATAATAGCAGTTGACCGCTTGGATGTCGTTGTCATTGTAACTGACGGCATTGCCATTGGCATAGCCGATCAAGTTGTAGTTGAACCCATCAAATGAACGATAGACTTGGTAACGAACGGTCTCGCTGACCGTACCTGCCCACACGGCATTGGTCACTGTGATGTTATCAATAACAACCGCGTATTGGCCAACATTGGATTGATGATGGAATCCGAGGAACACCTCTTGTCCTGCATAAGCCGACAAATCAACCGTGTATTTGTTATATGGGTAAGATGTCACAAACGACTGCACGTCAGTGATCGTCATGCCATCAGCCGAAGCCACCGAAACGGCAATCGGTTCATTCGAGTAATTTGGGTCATAACCCGAGGCAAAGAACTCAATGCTTGCATTGGGAAGGACTTTCACCTTCGGCATGAAAGCATAGTTGTTTGGATTAAGGTCGCCGATTCCGTTCATATAGGAGAACGAGCTAAGGCTAGCGTTGGTGTTGGTGGTGTTGACGCTACCGTCGGGGTTCATGCCTCCACCCATGTAAATGCCAAATGAATAACCGTCACCATCGGCATCGAGCAGTGCCCAACCTTGTGGGTCGTCCTCAAAATCGATGAAGAAGTCGCGCTCCCATGAAAGAACAACCCTATGGCCATCCCAAATCCCCGAAAGGTTCTTTGCCGAAACACATTCCACTTCGGCATTGGCGCACTGGGGTGCGGCAAGGGAATAATAGGTGCCATCGTCCTTACTGCCTTCTTGGATCACACGGATGCAATAGTCTATATCATAACGGTTTACGCTATGGGTATAGCTCGTCTCACCATGATTCAGCATTGCGACAAGCTCGTTGTTGGCATACACCAAAGCACCTTTGGCGGGACGGATAATCTCGGCTTCCACATTGGTTACCCTGATGTCATCGACATACAGATAATAAGTCTCTCCCGTGGTGTTGAAATGGCGTATAGCCACATAGATTTGCTGGCCGGCATAAGCCGAAAGATCCACTGAATACACAGTGTAAGAACCTGTGCTGTTCCATTCCTGAATCATCGTGAAATCGGACGGATTGGTGTTTCCGGCAGTGGAAACGGCCACGCCGAAATGCTCAGGATCGGGTGCAATGCCAGGCATGTCGCTATCGACAGCCATGAAGGAAAAGGTGGCACCTTCATGAGGTGTCAGGCGAGGCAAAACCAAGAAGTTGTCAGGATTCAAAGCTCCGATATTTCCAGCCATCCATGAATCTGACTTCAGGCATTTGCCGCTGCCATAGCCGCCGTAGGGATACACCCTAAAGTTGTAACCGTCGTTGTTGGCATCAATCAAAGTGAGGTCCGACAAAGTGCTGTCGGCAAAGTCGTAGAGCAACTCATCCACCATGAACGACGAGTTCATCATAGGGAGCGTCCAGCTGAGGGTGACAGCATCGCCATCGCTGTTGGCGTGCAAACCTGTTGGCGATCCTTGGAAATTTTCGGCTGAGCGGAAGACCCAATCCGTTGACTTGGTCAAAGTGGCACCTGACTGATAGTTGGCGGTAATCGTAGTGGTATGGGAAGAGTTGTTTGTGAAGCCTTCAGTATCGAGCAGATATTGGGTTCCTGAAACGTTGTTGGCTGCCGTCGCGCCATCAAGGGCGATACTGCAACTGATCAACAGGTCATGAACCTGCGATCCTACAAATATGTCATCCACGCAAAGGCAGAAGTTGTCCTGACTATTGAAATGCCTGATGGCGATGTAAACCTCTTGGCCGACATAGCTGTTCAGATCAACGGTGTATTCATGCCAGCCGCCTTGCTTTGCCGTCATCGTCCATTCTTGGAGCATTGTGAAATCCGTCGTGTTGGTTCCTGTGGTCGAGACTGCCAGTCCGAAATGGTCGGCAGGGTAGTCCTCGTCCAAAGCAGCGGCATAAAACGTCACGTAATGGTTGTTGGCAGTTATGGCCAATTTGGGTGACACCAGATAATTGTTGGGATTGAGCGCACCAGAGTAGTTGCTATAGGAATACGACATCACCACGCCGTCGGAGCCATTGTGACCATAACCTTCACCTGTGGGAGAAAGCGTCCAGTTGTAGGTGTCGCCATCGGCATCGATGGTGGTCCAATTGACCAATCGACCTTCCACATAGTCGTTTTCGAAATCGAAGGCATAGCCGTCGGTACCCGTATTGAAGAACGGGGCATTGAAGATAACGTAACCAGAAGCGGAGACGTAGTTTTGAACGCCCTGTTGGGCCTTTGCTCCCATGGGAGCCATCAACAGCAGCAGTGCCGTTGCAAGGAATAGAACTTTTTTCATATTGATTAAATTGGGCTGCAAAAATACAAAAAAATCAGAACGCAAACTCATATCCTGCACCAATCCAGCCTCGGAAGCCGGACTCCGTGGTGTAGGACTTCAGTTTGGTGCCTTCGGCATTGGCATCTACTTGCTTATCGATGAGATAATCACCCAGGAAATAGAAATTCAAGGTGTTGCGCTTGTCTAATCGGATATCCATTCCCAAGGAGCCTCGCAGACGGTTGACATAGCCGCCGTTGCAGCCCGTCAGAAACCAGCCAGGTTCACCTTCTTCGGAATAGTCGTCTATGGTGACATAAACGCTGCCGTCATAGGCCGCCTCAATGACGGGAGCGTTCAAGTAATTGCGCACCTCGAAATAGGCGTATGGCTGCACCTTGCCGAAGCCCTTGTATTGGGCTTTCAGGCGGCTCTTCAGTGTCAGTGCGTTCTGGGGGTTCTGATACACGTTGAAGTCGCCCGTGCGACGCGTCACTTGAAAGCGTTCCTTCAACGAGAAATTCCATGCGCCATAGTGTAGGGTACCCGTGATGTCGGCCATCAACCTGTGGCGCGGGTTCTTGAACGATTCAGAGTTGGCTCCGTAACCATTGATAAGCGCATAGCCCAATCCCAACTTGATGTTCGGGTGAACCTTATAGCAGATTCCCAAGGTAGTTTGAAGTCGGTCGAGACTGCCGAAGTTGTTGTCGAAACGCACCTCTTCTTCCAAAGAGACATGCAGGCCTTTAGTGATTTTCTTGTCAACACTTACAGATACTCTACCGCCAAACTCAGGATCAAGGGCGACATTCGTCTGCGAAAATGCCATCAAGGGCAAAACCAGCCCCAGCATCCATATGATAATGTGTTTTCTTCTCATAACTTCTTAACTTCTTACTCCTGACTTCTTAAAAAGGTCCATGACCTCCACCACCTGGTCCACCGCCTCCACCATCGCCGCCCGAATAGGACGAAAGGCTGACTGAGGAGCCGCCACTGAAGGAGGCATTGCTATAAAACATTCCCTCGAAACACTCCGTTCCGTTGGAAACGCTCACTCCTGACTGTAAGGTAGGAGTGGAGCTACCAGAGACCACCATGGGCGTGCCTCCGCTCGAAGGAGTCTTGAAGGCGTAGGTAGTGGAACCGACGGTCAATCCGTACCAGGTGTTTTGCGACCACGAAGAGGCCGAATAGCAGCTCTGCGTGAGCGACGAACCGCTTTCCAGTCCGCCGATGGCCACCAAGGTACCGCCTGTAAGATAGAGCGTATAACCCCCTTCGGAATTGGCGTCAACGGCCACTTCAGGCGATGTAGCACCGATAGCATAAACCACGCCGCCTTTGATGTAGCAGTTGCCATTGGCATCAAGGCCGTCGTTCCCCTGACTGTAGGCGCAGACCAACCCTCCGGAGATGGTGAGGTTGCCACCCGAGTTGATGGCATCGTCCGACTGGGAGTGACTATACACCTCGCCAGCCGAAACCGAGAGGGTACCTTTGGCTTCGATACCCTCGTGAGCCGTGCAGTTCACCACCACATTACTTCCCTTAAAAATCAAATTGCCGTCGAATTTGAGACCTTTGGCCGAGACACTGTTGGAGCTGCTATTGCCCCATCCAGGGAAACCTCCACCGCTGCTGGAGCCGAAATTGCTTCCCGTAACGGTAACGTTGGCAGTGCCTCCATAGAAGTAGCCGTTGCCGTCGCTACTGATGCCCTTGCCGCCCGTTCCTGTGCTGGTGAGGTTCAAAAAGCCATCGGTCATCTTCACATAGTCCTTGCCTCTGACGCAGGCTGGTTTCAAGGTGTCGCTTCCACTGACTGAGGCAGCACTTGTCATCTTTACAGTGATGTTGCCCCCAATGAAATGCACGTAGTCGTCGGAAACGATGCCCGACTTGCCCGTTGCCGTCACGGTGAGGCTGCCCGTACCGCTAAAGATAAGCTGGCCTTCTCCGAACATCGCTGCTTTTTCGTCCTCCTTGTCAGGTGTATCCGCATAAGAGGTGCCATCGGAAAGGTTGTTGTCGCCCTTCAAGACAATGAAGGTGCTTTTACCCTTGCTCGGTTCCGCCTGTGGACCTTGCACATTGACGGCCGCACCATTGGGGTTGGCGATGCTCACATTGTTTAACGTAATGCCTTGTTTCTTCGCGCTGTATAGCTTGAAAAAGCCATCGTTGGCTGTTCCAGATAGTTCGTACATCACATATTCTTCGCCGCTGTAAACGATGGTCACATCGTTGCCGCTGATGGTTACCTCGAAGTCTTCGTCAACTCCAGTGACAGTGGCGTTCCCGTCCGTCGAGAATGTCACATTTACCGTTTGCGCAAAGGTGGTGTTGGCGATGAGGTCTTCGCCGTCGTCGGTCTCAATCGGGTCAATGAGGACGATGTTGTCTTTGCCGCAACCTACGACAAACATAGCCAGCGACACAATCATCAGAAAATTCAAAAGTCTTTTCATTATTGTTTGCTTTGTAACTAATGAAACTGCGAATCAAGGTGTTTTATTGTCTATTTCGGCCACTTTCCCAGGGTTCACTGGCTGTCCAGCCTCGCGCATGGCTTGCTTTGAAATGATATCGTCCAGCATCCTGAAAAGTTCCGGCGCAGCCTCGGGCGTGATGCTCTCGCAGATGACGGCATTGCCCACCGTGTTCGGGACTTCGGCCAGTTTGTCCTGAAGTCCTTTCCCTTTCCTGGTGAGCGAAACAATCATCTGACGGGCATCCTTCGTGCCTTTCGTGCGGCTAATAACGCCTTCCTTCTCCATGCGTTGAAGTAGGGGAGTGATTGTGTTGGTCTCCAAATAAAGCCGCTTTGCGATGTCGTTTACCGGCTGTTTATCCTTCTCCCAAAGCACTAAAAGCACCAAGTATTGGGGATAGGTCAGTCCGTGCTCCGATAGCAGCGGATGATAGGCCTTCGTCACCAATCGCGATGCGGTGTAGAGCCTGAAACAGAGCTGGTTTTCCAACAAAAACTCAGGTCTCATCCGAGCATCTCCTTTACGTCGTTTTCGAAATCAGCGGGTTCCGTAGTAGGAGGGAAGCGTTTTACGGTAGCGCCGTCGCGCGAGATGAGGAACTTGGTGAAGTTCCACATGATGTCGCCTTCTTTCTCTACGCTCTTGCTGATGGTCTTGAACAGCGTGTGTGAGGCTTTGGCCTTGATGCCTTTGTATTCCTCAGTAGGAGCTGCGTTCTTCAGGTACTTGTAGATGGGGTGAGCGTTCTCGCCGTTCACGTCGATCTTCTTCATCAGCGGGAAGGTCACGCCGTGATTGAGGCGGCAGAACTCGGCGATTTCCTCGTCGGAACCTGGCTCCTGGTGGGCGAACTGGTCGCAGGGGAAGCCAATGATGACCAGACCTTGGTCCTTGTACTTCTGATAAAGGGCTTCCAACCCATCGTATTGTGGAGTGAATCCGCACTTCGAGGCGGTGTTGACAATCATCAGGACTTGGCCTTCGTATTGGCTGAAGTCCACTTCTGCGCCTCTGTTGTTTAGGGCTTTAAAATCATAGATTGTTGCCATGATTACATCTGTTTGATGAGCCAGTTCTGGTAACCGATTTTTTCGATGAGTTCGAGTTGTTCCTCGCTCCAGTATTGGTCTTCCTCTTCGTCGAGCAAGTAAGCTTTCAGCATATCGTAAGTGGTGGGGTCTTCGGCCACTGTTGCCATGCATTTGCGAAGAATATCAACGCCATTGACTTGGATGGCGAGGTCGGCTTTCACATACTCCAAGGGATCGCAAATCAGTTCGCGGGCATCGTGCTTCTCCACTTTCGGGCAGCCGCCGAGGTCGATGATGCGGTCGATGAATTTTTCAACCCATCCCATTTCCTCAGTGTAGTGGTCAGTGTATTTCTGTCCCAGTTTGTTGAATCCTTCCGAATTGAAGATTTGTCCTTGAACCTTGTGCACGAATGCGCCTTCCGAGAGGCCGGTCACGAAAAATTGCAATGCTTCGATTGATTTCTGTTTGTCCATGATTAATGTGTTTTAATAGTTAAGTAACTGTTCAAAATTAAGCTGCTGTTTCTTATGACTTCGGGACTTCGAGACTATGGGAGTACGAGGGTTAGCCCGTCTCGCAGTCTCGCAGTCTCGCAGTCTCGTAGTTTCTTGTCTTTTATGTAAACTAAATTTGCTCATCTACTTAGTATTGATTTGAATTATATCGTTCACGATGCAAAAGTACAACTTTATTTTTATATCGCAAGCGATATTTTTAAAAAAGTTGAAAAAAAAATCCGCAACCCAAGCCTGCGCCCGAGTTGCGGAATGTTTAACGGATTATTTCAGTAATTACACCAATCCAAACGCTTTCAGGTCCTCATCCACCGTGCGGATGGTGCCAATGCCGAAGTTCTGCACCAGAACGTTGGCGACGTTG
>Ga0310690_10003158_pt1 | contig 25194 bp, 36 predicted proteins | sample AusTroGonzalo_MG_2_FD_207661 | JGI IMG/M metagenome (GOLD analysis project Ga0310690, IMG submission 207661) | Bovine rumen microbial communities from tropical cattle in Woodstock, Queensland, Australia - Gonzalo_04 (v2) (version 2) | ecosystem: Host-associated > Mammals > Digestive system >... | reverse complement strand
ATTAGTTTGGTCTATTGGTCAAATCGTATTTGAAGTAATGGTATGGGAACATTTAAAACAACTAGAAGCAGAAGGATTTGACATATCTGGGTTTGCTGAAATAAAAGATTACTTTGTAGATAAAAATGGTGTACCTGTTATAGTTCAAGAATATTGTCATTGTGATGACGAATTAAGAAGTACACTTCCAGATTATAATGGAGATATATTTGAACAAAAGAATTGTAAAACATTAGAGGCACTTAGAGAAATGGGTTTCTATCTAAGAGATATTAGATATGGAAATATAGGCTATAATAAAGATGGTATATTAAAATGTTTTGATTTTGGTATATCAGATGATAATCCTATTGAAAATTATGACCCATATAGTGATTATGAAGAAGGTAGTGATACTTATAGTTATGAATACTAGGAGATGATAAATATGGAAAAAAGATGGTTTGTTACAGGGGACAAACATGGAGATATTACCCCAATATTACAATTTATTGAAAGATTTGGATTAGGTGAGGAAAGTAATATTATAGTATGCGGAGACATGGGAATTTGCTGGAGTGAAAGTCAATTTGATCTAGAGGAAACCGTTCGCACATATGAAAAATATTGTAATGGTGTTAATTTATTCTGGATTGATGGAAATCATGAGAATTTTAATATAATTAATGAATGGTATAAGGATGCGGACGCTGGTTGTTATCATGCTATATCTGACCATATTACTCATATGTATCGAGGCACAAAAATGACAGTATCTTTACACGGAGATGTCAAGACTATGTTATTCTTAGGTGGAGCTGATAGTGTAGATCGATTCTGGCGTAGAGAGGGACTAGATTGGTGGCCTGAGGAACAAATTACTCCAGATGATATACAACGTGTTCATGCAGACCATTATGATTATGTATTTACTCATTGTTGTCCATTCTCAGTATTTGAACATAATCGTGGATTTTTATGCAATATGTATGCAAATATAGATAAATTTAATCATACATCTGAAAAAATGCTTGACTTATTATGTAATAAGATTACATATGGAGAGTGGTTTTTCGGGCATTATCATGCTGATATCCGCCTATCTCCGCAATTTAGATGTGTATTTAAAGATTTTATAGAATTATAGGAAGGAAATGAATATGAAAAAATTGTTTAGAAAGATTACTTTAAGAAAATATGCTGATTGTTTAGACGAAAAAACATATAAAGACTTATTATCTGTAAGAGGCTTTATGATTCTTTATAAGAATCATACATGGGCTTTTGTTAATGATATATATGATGTAAAGCAAATACTAGAAACTGAATGTGATAAAGTAGATTGTATTTTCACAGATCTAGATAGAATTAATTTAAGCACAGAAGTTATCATAGATACTAGTAAGATAGAGGGAATAGAGTAATCTATTCCTTTTCTATTGATTTTTTTAAAAAAATATATTATAATATGTATGTAAAATAAAAAAGAAAGGATTTGATTATTATGGCAGATGTTAAAATATTTACTGATAATATAGAAGGTGAAGCACTAAATCAAGTATATACATTAGCTAAATTACCAGCTTTTGAAAATGCAAAAGTTAGAATAATGCCAGATGTACATGCGGGTGCCGGCTGTGTGATCGGGTTTACCGCAGATTTAGGTGATAAAGTTATACCAAATATAGTAGGTGTTGATATAGGATGTGGAATGCGTGTCGTAAAGATTGGTAATATCGAAATGAATGAAACAGAATTCGCAAAATTAGATTCTGTTATTCGTGCTTATGTACCAGCTGGACATGATGTACATACTAAAATAAATACATCTGCTATGAATAAATATGTTGAACCATTATATTGCTTTAAAGATTTACGCAATTTAGATAGAATAGGTGGATCTATGGGTACATTAGGTGGCGGTAACCATTTCATAGAGCTAGACTCTGATGATAATGGGGACAAATATTTAGTTATACACACAGGTTCTCGTAACTTAGGAAAACAAGTAGCTGAAATATATCAAGATATTGCAATACAAGAGATGTCAGGAGCGAATCGCTTTGAAGCAGATCGTGATGCATTAATCGCTGAATATAAAGCTACTGGTCGTAAAACTGAAATACAAAAAGGTTTAGCACAATTAGTTCAAGAATATGCTAAAAAAGCACCAAAAATACCAAAAGAATTATGTTATTTAGAAGGCGATAACCGCTTACACTATTTACATGATATGGATCTATGCCAACAATTTGCAGTTCAAAACCGTCAAACAATAGCAGATACTATCTGTAAAGCAATGGGTTGGACTCAAGTTGAAACTTTTGAGTCAATACACAATTATATATCTTTTAAAGATAATATAGTTCGTAAAGGTGCTATATCTGCATATGAAGGACAAAAAGTAATTATACCAATGAATATGCGTGATGGCTGCATAATAGGCATAGGTAAAGGTAACGTAGACTGGAATCAATCAGCACCACATGGCGCTGGAAGAATCATGTCTCGAGCTGCCGCAAAAGAAAATATCAACTTAGAAGACTATGCTGCATCTATGGCGGGAATATTTACAACTTCAGTTAATCAATCTACTATTGATGAATCACCATTTGCATATAAACCAATGCAAGAGATAATAGACAACATAGAAGGTACTGTTGATATAGTTACTATAATTAAACCAATATATAATTACAAAGCATGTGAATAACATGCTTTTTTTATTGATTTTTTTAAAAAAATATTATATAATATATATGTAATAAGAAAGGAATGATATATATGTGGAAAGCAGAAGAATTATTTGAATGTTTAAAAAGAGAGGCTACAGATTCAGACTTAAGAGAACTATTTAAAGCCTTTATTGCTTATATTACAAATATTCAAGAATATACAGACAATATAGATGAAAAAATGGAAAAAGTTGTAGATACTTATTATGATACAGATTATATGTGTTTTTTAAGTGAAGAACTTTATGATACTGTTGATGCTGTTGTAAAAGGTGAAACTTATGAATAAATATATAATAATAGATAGAATGGAACATAATATATATAGATATAGAGATGAGATCGAATTAGGTTTTGCTCTTGATATGTTATTAGCTCCAAGAGATAGATTAGAAATTCCATATAAATTAACTTATTATAATAATGGAAAAGTAATTTCAATTAGAAGAGGTTAATTGATTATAATTGATTTTATTTAAAAATTATAATATAATATATATGTAATAAAGAAATAAATTAAAAGTTAAACTTTTAATTGAGCATCTCATAAGGATACAGTAAAAAAATCTAATTGCAATAGATTTGAGAGAACGGGAGACAATAGTGTAAATCCAAGATTCGAACAGGTTACTAAAAGTCTTATACAAACCAAAGAGTATCACTGTAGGTGGCCACTTACTTATGAGATAATCAATTAAGAGTTTAACTTGAAATTTATTAAAAATTATTATATAATATATATGTAAAAAAGAAAAGTTGAAACTTTTCTTTCCAACTATAAGCATAAAGCCATGGTTAATATATGAGATAATGCATTATCAAGTATATGAAGCGTTTATAGTAGGAAAGAAGAGCTTCAACGGCTCTCAAATGTATCGGGGAAGCGAACCCCGCCACTACTTCTATGAGATACGAGCGAGTAAGCCTTAGATGTAAATCTAAGGGCGAGAACTTTCCCCGGGAAGGTCAATTTCATAAAGCGTCATGTGAATAAAAAACACTAGCTGCAGCAAGCATATGTTTTTATGAATTAGGGTGTTATAGGGATTATAACTTAAAAGTGTATTCGTTTCGTGCTGCCCAAAGATATCATTATTGATGTATGCATTACCCTTTATATCGGGTTTGAATAGATATAATGACTTTTGTTAGCGAGTTTTCTAATGAAAAAGGGCTATATATTAATCCTGTGGTACACTCTCCACCACGTGAGACGAAAGAGAAGTTATGATGCTCATCGGAGGATACGCCTCTCCAACAAAGCGAAAAAAGGTAAATGACGGAAGTGGTCTCCTAGTTACGTTGGCGGGAAGCTCGATCAAGCGATCCCCCAAGCCGCCTGCCGCAAGGTGGTATATAAATTGGTGCGGTGGAGTTGAAAAATACTTAGTGTCAGTTAGTGAACAACGACCTTAGGGGAAATCACAAAAGTACACGACATGTCTAAGAAAAGTATTCAACTTTTCTTAAAAAAGAGTATTATTAAGGAAGATATAATAGGAGTTGGGATCCGCTTGGCTATTGTATATAACGAAACTTCCAAAAGATTATATTTCGTTAATAATTTTCATTCTAATGAAAGTGCGTGCGGTCGCAGTGTCATGGGGACTTAATAACCGCTTAGAATGATAATAATACTCTTCTTTAAGCAAAGTTGGTTGAAGTGATTTTGTACATTAAAATCAGTACAATAGGAGTTTGGCATCAGTTTTCTCCTTTATCAAAAAAACTTTATTATATATCTTTAGGTTGCTGGTTACCCCGCGTGAACTATCTCTTATTTATAATAAGATTGTCTACCAAAAACCTTCTAAGTTGATAATAATTAAAAATTATTATATAATATATATGTAATAAAGAAAAGGAGAATTGCCATGTTAAATCAAGCGATTTTGGTTGGCAGAGTAAAAGAATTACAAGATGATAAAATAACAATAGCAATTCCTAGAAGTTACAAAAATGAAGATGGTGAATATGATACCGACTATGTAGATATTCATATGCAAGGAACTATTAAAGAAAGTGCAACTGAATATCTAAATAAAGGTGATATTGTAGGCATCAAAGGTTCTTTGAGTACAAATGAGGGAAATGTTTGAGTTAATGCTGAGAAAATTACTTTCTTAAGCTCTCGCCATAATGATGATGACGAAGAAGAAAAGGAAGATTAATTAAATGGAATTAGCAATATGCTAATGATTACCTTCTTACTTGGGGAGACTGCGGCGGTGATGTTCTAACCCCATAATAAAAGTAACATGAAACCGACCTCGCGGCAGGTGAATAATAGCCGCTTCATTTTGCAAGAATAAAAAGTTATATAGATAGCTCGGGAGTCTTATGATGTAATATAGTGGGGATAAGACAGGCTGATCGATGATAAGGGCGCGGTTGGCACGTATATAATTTTGGTAGGGAGAGGTTATGTTTCACTTGCTTCTTCCTGCTAAAAATCTTAGTTGATTATTTTAAAAAATTATTATATAATATATATGTAATAAAGAAAGAAAACATATATTTTTATAGATAATATAAGAGCAAATTAAAAGCGGGCGACCAGATGGTGAGTACCTAGAGGGTAGTAAAGTTGAGTATAGGTGCTGGCAGTTACTTTACAGACTGAGCGTAATTAACTCAGTAATTCCATATTTGCTCTTATACTATCTATAAAGATAGTGGGTTTCGGATAGCTGGACTTCTAGCAAGTCCCCTTCCCATATAAAAAGTGATAGACTTAAAAAGTAATAAGTAATCAGGGTGCTTCGGCAGAACGAGGATAAAAAGATTGTCCTGAGCCTTAAACTTATTTATTGATAATTATTAAAAATTATTATATAATATAATTGTAAAAGAAAGAAATATATATTTATTACAATGTGTTTAATAGACATGGAAGAGTTTTCCACGAGAATTGGAACGAAAGATTGGGGACGCCCTGTGGTGTAATATAGTAACACGCTTCCGAAAAACTATTAAACATGTTGTAATACATATATATTGATAATTATTAAAATTTATTATATAATATATATGTAATAAGAAAAAGGTTTGGCAACTACCGTATTCAATAAGTTGTAGGGACTTGGTACTCTTTGTAAGTGTTGGTATCCCAAGAGCATCCCGTAAAGTCAATGTAAACTTACAAATATCCAATTTTTTGTAGAAAGGTGTATAAGAGGTGATTAGAATGGAAAAAATGACTAAAAGAGAAAAATTTGGAAGATTAATCGAAATCGTAGAAGGAGCAAATGTTGAAGATGCAACTATGTTAGTTGATTTCTTAAATAGAGAAATCGAGTTAGCTTCAAAGAAAAGAACTGGAGAAACTAAAACTCAAAAGGCTAACAAAGAATTAGTTGAAAAGATTTTCGACAGAATGGTTGAAGCTGGTAAAGCTATGACTGCAACTGAAATTTTCGAAGCAACTAAAGATATAGAAGGTATTACTTCTGCTCAAAAAGTTACTGCATTAGTTAAGAAATTAAAAGATGCTGGTAGAGTTACTAAAACTGACGATAAGAAACCTTTATTCGCAGTAGCAGAATAATATATATAGTAGAGAGTGATTTAACTCTCTTCTATAAGACTTTAAAGGTACTCGGTATAAACAAGTATTAAAGTCTTATAAAAGAGAAGTTAGTCTATTAAACTGTCTCTTTGAGGAGCGCTGCCTCGGATAGCGTAGTCTTACTGCTTGAATGTTTATGGAAGCGGCGTCTGGTTACTGGTTACCAGTTGAGAAAGGGTAATTGAAAATAGACAGCAATTACAAATCAGTTCAGTGCAAGAGCGGAGTGTACAATCCCTTGCAATAAGATTTTGAGCATATGTTTAAAGTCTTATTGGAGGGGATGACATTAACTTATATCTGCCTCCAGTTTTCAAACTTTTTGGCTATAAAAAGTGAGTTCTTCAGTACTTGGACTTTAAAAGGACTGGCGATTACAGCTCTATCGATAAGAAGCGGGGTAGTTATCCACTGTCGCCTCGATATCAAGCATGCTAAGGTTAGTTAATAATAAGTTGTTAACTAGCAACAGTGACGGAAGGCATATACGTAGATGCCTTTTTTATATGCGGCAAGGTCGGCTCTGAGATCGGATGATCAGGGTTTCCGCACATAGATCTATATTTACCGATTTAACTTGATTTTTTAAAAAATATATGATATAATATTTATATAATAAAAAAAGAAAAGGAATGGTGATTAATATGGAAAACTATGTAATCGATGGTAAAATAACTACTATTACTCTTGAAAATGGTAAGGTTGTAAAGGTTATGACTTCATATCTACAAAATATGGTTAAAAACCTAGAAATTGATATGGATGAAGCAGTTTTAACTTGGCTTGAAGATGAGGGCTATATTTACAATGATGAACAAGAGGAATTAGAAGAAAAAGCGAAAGACAACAAAGTATTAGCATCATTAAAAAGAAACGCAAAAGGTGAAAAGAAATCAACAGAGAAGAGAACTCGTGTTGTTAAAGAAAATCCAACAAAAGAAGCTATAATTGCGGAAATCGCAAAAACTATCCAAAATATGGAGGGTGCTTCTGATGTTGTTATAGAGAATAAAGGCAAGATTATAACTTTTAAAATGGCGGGCGAGGAATTTAAAGTAGACCTTGTTCAAAAACGTCAAAAGAAGCAATAATATTTAAAATCCAATTTTTTCAAGGGTTTTATTGAGACGAAAAAAGATTATAATTAAGCGAAAATCACGAATGGAGAGGAAGCAAATGTTGCAATTTTTCGTATTTTTATGGTTTAATAAAAGGGTATGATTAAGTATTAACCCGATAAAAAGAGCCATAGATCAGCCATCTCCGCTTGTTGAATATGGAGAATTTGAACATAGAGATTTAGGCATATAAACTAAATCTCTTTTTATTTTATTTGCGGGGCAAATTCAAACAACTTTTTTGTTTGAATTTTTAATATATAATATTCGGGGTGATATTATGACATTAGAAGAAGTAGCAAAAAGATTCGGGGTATCTGAAAAGTCTTTAATAGGGGCATTTCCGCGCACTCAGAAATCAATATTAAAAAAATGGGGGCTACATTTGATTAAAAAAGGGCGTGGATCAGGGGCTATATACGAGATTGAAGAAGAAAAGACCGACGCCCGCGCATTAACTTTATATAATGAAATAAAAGATGATATTGCTTTTGATGAAGAGAGTATTAAATTAATGACATGACCATTCCTAGTATTCTTAACAATTGTAGCAACTCCAATGTTGGTTTTCCGCGGAAGTTATGAAGATTTTTTAAATTATATACAATTAAATGTAACCAAAGAAAACCTAGATGAATTAAAAGTAACTTTACAAGAATTAAGTGATAATGAATATATATCATATACAATAGATAAAACAGATGAAAATTATTTCGTTGCCGCGCTTTACCGCAAAAGAGAAGAACAGATGCATATAGGAATAGGAATGGTTAAAACATGTAAAGAAATAGCGGATTCCGCACATAAAAGAAGTTGAGTTCCTATATTAAAGACTTGAATAGGTATGCAAATGATGGCGGAAAAGAAATTATTTAAAAGAGAAGATCTGATTGCCGCAACTGGATTATCTTTATATCAAGTAACTGAAAGTAAGAAATTATTAGAAGAGAATGAAATATTTAAAACAACACAGGTTTATGCAGATTATCAGATGTGTATTGGTTCTACTGTTGAGCTAAATGGATTTTATAATTAAGCAAAAGTAGTATTTTTGTTTGAGTTTAAATGGTTTACTTGACGAATAATATATTTTATATATTCGTCAAGTATTCTTATTAAATCCAAACAAAACATTCATGATGTTAAGTATTTTTATTAATTCCAAACAAAATAATTAAAGTTTTTGATATTGGTGTATGGTGTAAAAAATTAGTATATAAGAGTGTTAATTGATATATAATAAAAAATTGGTATATGAGAGTGTTAATTGCGTCCGATCGGCACACCCCGCAAAATCAATTATATATTATCGTTAAATATTTTTTTATCGTTACCCTTATATAATATAAAATGCGCATTAGCGCTTCTTTTATTTTGCTTTAATTTATTTATTTGACTAATATAATAAATTATATTATAATATATATAATAGGAGTGATTTATTTATTTATATATATAATAATAATACTTTCCCATTATAATTATAATATATTTTTAATAATAAATCAAGTAATAACTTTTAATGTAAAGTATATATATTATATTATATATATTATATATTATTATGCAAAAAACTCTGCCATTCACCGATCGTATAATCGATCAGATCTAAATGTTGCTTGCTCTTGCATATGATGCGGCGACCCGATCTACCGTTCACCGTAACCAGATCTTGTGGGATATTGATCGAGACTGCCGCATCCAACTTTATCCATAAAAAATTCGCATATACGCGCCTTGACCGACTTTACGGACTGATCGCGGCCATATACGAAAGCAACGATCGATACCCGATCTAAAACCTCGAACAAATGTTCGGTTTACGCGACTTGACATGTAAAGTTTTAGGAAATGTAAAATTTGTGTAAAATTAGCATTTTTCACTTGATTTTTTTATAAAAATGTGATATAATGGAATTTCGGCGCCCTCCGCCCGCCCCCGAGCCGCTGATTTACATTCATTTTACATGTAAAGTAATAAAAAAATAGGCATTTCCGCCTATTTTTGCATGAAAAAGTCAAGAAAACTATTCATTTTCTTGCTTTTTTGTTCTTTTTTCGACTAAATCTAACTTAAACTCTTTACTATTGTAAGTAAAAGTTATTAATTTGCCGACATTTTCAACATTTACATTAGTTGCATTTAATTCTTGAAGATAATTTGCAATAGCACTAATTAAATGTTCTTTATCAGGATTAGGTTTGCGTTCACGCACTACTTTTTTGCGTTCAGTTTTTTCTTTTGCAAGAACCTTTACTCCATTATCTTTTGCTTGTTTTTCAAGTTGTTCTTGTTCTTCACAAGGAGTTAATAAGTCCTTATCGTCTAACCACATTTCCAATGCTTCAAAAACACTAACACTTAATTGCTTTTGTGCGTTGTCAACATAATCTTCACTGACAAAGTATTTTTTGCCATTTTCTAATGTAATTATGTATTTGTTTTTTTCTTTTGTATAGTCCCAGTCCATACTAATCACTCTCTTTCTTACATTATAATTATACTATACTATTATTTATTTGTCAATACTTTTTTTAATCTTCTTTAATTTCTACTTTTGTAATGTCTAAATGTCCTTTTACTGTAATAGTAAAACTTTTTTCTTCATGAAGACACGCAGGACAATAGGCAATAAATCTAGTAATTAATTTATTATTTTTAGTTTTGTAAATATCAAAAATTGTATCAATTTGGTCTACACATTCAATATCAGTAGAACCACAATTAGGACACTTAATTTCTTTACCACTAATTTTCATACTATCACCTCTTACATTATAATTATATCATAACTACAAAATAAGTCAAGTACTTTTGTGAAAAAAATTAAAAAAATTTTTTTGCAATTTTTAGTTGACAAATTCCTAAAAGTGTGGTATAATAGGAAAATTGGTCCGCGGCGACCAGGCGCGGACCATTCGAGCAAGTAAAAAAGGTTGACGCTTGGTGTCAACCTCCCCAATTTTGGCAAGGTCTTTTGTCCGCCTCCAACTCTCAATCTCTCTCAGGTTGGTTCACGAGTTCAGTAGTTTTTCCAAGCCCTACTAAAAGGAAGTAAAAGGGAGGTTTTTTATTTCCTTTTAGTAAGGTTTGACCCTTACTATTGATTAAGCAATTTTGAAATAGGCAACGCCTTTAGTTTCAACTCTAACAACTTTGTTATCTTTTGCTAAATCGTTGATTAATCTTGATAATTTTTGATTAGTCATTGTTTTTTGGTCTTTGCCAAAAGTTAATTTTCCAATCTCAGTTTCGTTGATTAATTCAGTAACAGTTTTTGCTTTATCTAAATCAGATAAAATATCTAAGATTTCATTTGATAAAACAGCGTTTTCTTTTTGTGTAGCAGTTTCACCCCTAGACACATTTTTCTTGTCTAATAGTGCTAATTCCTTATCACAGAAAGCAACGATTTCAGCGTTATCAGCGTTTACTCCTTTAATCATTTCAAACATTTGTCTTTTAGTCATTTTCTTTTCCATAATATCTACCTCTTTCCTATTTTTTAATGACTTTGTAATAAGTGTTTGTTTCCTTATTACATTTATATTATATCACTTTGTAATAAGTAAGTCAAGCATTTTTTTTAATTTTTTAAATATTTTTTTAAATGCTATTTCCTTTCTTTATTACATTATAATTATAACAAATTATAATTTAAAAGTCAATAGTTTTTTTAAAATATTTTTAAATTATTTAAATGCTTTCCTTTCTTTATTACATTATAATTATAGCATTTTATTTAAAATAAGTCAACTATTTTTTTCATTTTTTTTAAATTTTTTTAGTGCGGATGTGTGGAACAACGCCGCCGCGTGTATCGGATCAAGATCTTTTGGGAGTGTCAAATTAATGTCAATAGATCAATTTTCTCTTGACTTTTGCCCCTTAGTGTGCTAGAATAGAAAAATCGGCTCGTGTGGCCTGCGCACGAGCCGTCAAGTAAATGTAAAATAAAAAAAACTTGACACTTAGGTTGTCAAGTTTCCATACCTTTTGGCTGTGGTGAAAGTCCACAATTGTGTTGTATAACCCCTTGCTCTCCCGCTTCAAGCAATAGAACTTGGGCATGATAAGGTCCGCCACGCAACCTTAGGATTATCCTAAGTCCCTAATGTAAAGATTTAATTTGAATGTCAAGTCTTTACATTAAGGACTTAAAGTCCTTAATTTTAATTTGCCTTAAAGTAAGCAACACCTTTTGTTTCAACTCTTGTGATTAGGTTTTCTTTAACCATATCATTTACAAGTCTTGATAACTTTTGGTTAGTCATTGCTTTGCTATCTTTACCGAATGTTAACTTGCCGATTTCAGTTTCGTTAATTAATTCAGTGATAGTTTTTGCTTTGTCTACACCTTTCATTAAATCAAGTATTTGAGTTGATAATGCTTGATTTTCAATTTGAGTTTTGCTTGGAGCATCACTCTTTGAAGCATTTTTCTTGTCTAGTAATGCAAGTTCGTGGTCGATAAAATCAACTAATTCTTGATTTCCTTCCACTACATTTCTTAATTGTAAGAAATGTTCTCTTTTAGTTATTTTCTTTTCTGCCATTGTAATCACTTCCCTTTCTTTATTTGGCATTGTAATAAGTTAACTATTTCTTATTACATTTATATTATAACATAATCATTTAATTAAGTCAAGTATTATTTTTACTTTTTTTAATTTTTTTGATTATGTAATAACCTTTCTTTATTACATTATTATTATAACAAATTAATCATTTAAAGTCAAGTATTTATTTAAAATTTCTTTTAATTTTTTCATTTTTTCTTTAATGGTTAATTTATTGTCAATACATACATTATGAAATTGTTCTTCTAATTCTTTTTTCATTTTTATTTCCCTTTCTTTATTACATTATAATTATAACTCTATTTAATTTAAAAGTCAACTATTTTTTACAATTTTTTGAAAAAAGTTTTGGGAGTGTAAACTTTACATGTAAAGATCAATTTTTTCTTGACTTTTTCGCTCAGGAGTGGTATAATAGATTTTTCGGGCCGCGGTGGTTGTGCGCGGCCCGCTTGGCAATTTTGGGCAAAGAAAAACACGCGGTTGCGCGTGAATTTCGTCTCAATTTTTGTTTGGTGTATCGGGTGTTTGTTGGAACGACACTTGCTGACCCTTTTCGGTTGCTAGCAAGTGCTTACAGGTGTTAGTCAGTTATTCGAATAGTGGTTGTTTTTGTAATATTCAAAAGACCAATGTAACCTTTGTTTAGGTCTCACATTTCTACACGATTTAGGGTATCACCCGCGAAGAGTGAAGTCATTTCCGCAAGTAGTTTATCTTTTGAATTGTATACACCACTTATGACATTATCACCAGTAACTAAAATGTATAAAGTCATTTTTTTTGCGTTCCTTTCTTATTTATATAAATATTATATCATAAATTTTTTAAAAAATAAAATAAACGCGGAAACCCCGATATTTCCGCGTTAGTCTAGGTTATGAGTGATAAGACCGAGCATTTCCGCAAGTTTATTACATTGTGTTTTATGACTTTTGTAATAATTTAAACCCCATAGAGTAGCATTTTTTTCTTTATCAAGTTCAAAATATTTGAATTGTATTTCTTGTTCGTTAATTTTGCCTTGTTCTAATTTTAAACGCAATAATTGTTCTTTTGTATTATCAACTAAATAAACATAACTATCATAGGTTTTAATGTGTCCTATCTCGTGTAATAATGCTATTATAGTATTATGTATAGGTTCATACTCAGGTAATGTTTTTAACCACTCCATAAAGCAATTATCAAACTTTGTTTGTCTTTTGTTGCTAACCCAAATCTCTTTTGTAGCAACGCAACATTGAAAAGCATGACCGCGATTTAATACAAGTTCTTCATCTATTGTATTAATAAAGTCTTGCATTAATTTCATTTCTTGCTCGGTAAAACGATATCTTTTTGACATTTTAATCACTCTTTCCCTTACAATTATATTATAATATATTTTAATTATTTTGTCAATAATTAATTTTCTTTTTCTTCTTCAACAATTGCGGTTTCCCAATTGTAAAAAGTGTCCCATGTGTCTATAATATCGTCATAGTCTCCATTTTTAATTTTTTCTTTTGCCTCTTCAATGTTATTAGCAATAACTATTCCATAACAAATAGATGTTCTTTCTACCTCAAATGAGAATTGTTTTTCTTCTTCCATAATTTTACCTTCTTTCTAATTTATTGTAATTGAAGAAGAATTATTCTTCTTCAATTACTTTTGAAAAATCTTTCCAAGTTGGTGTAACATTAAGATTTACAATAGTATTTCCTAATTTTTCTAAACTTGCTTTAAAGATTTCAATTTCAATGTCAATATCTTCAAGAGCAGTGTGTTCTTCTTGATAGTTAGCATTATTACTTAAATAAGCATAAATTGCTTGAGCGGTTGTCCTTACTCTTCCGCTATTAGTTATAAAAGCACTTTCTTTCATATTATTTAAAATGCCTTTATTATTAATACAATAATTTGTATAATCTTTTGAATAAGTTATTACTTTTGATATTTCCATTGTATCTAATAAATCTATATTATTAAATGGGTTTTCAATTCCAAACTCTTCAAATAATTGTGCCATAGCGTTTTTATCAAAACCGCCATTGTGAGCAACCATTATATCAATATTATATCTTTTAGCAATTTTGCTTATATCTTGTGATATTTCATTTACACTTAATATTTTATATCTTTTGTCATTTTTTATTTTTTCAAAATAACTAGGATATTTAGTAGCACTAAAAGTTGATAACATAATATATTTATTATTAAAGAACTTTCTAACTAGATAACTTTTTTCTTTAACAACTTTCATTGTTTCAGTGTCTAGTATTTTCATACCTATTTCAAAAGGTAACACACTTTTTTTAACATACAAACTACCTATTGTTTCAGTATCTATAAACATTAAATATCTTTTTGTTTGTAAGTCTATTTTCTTTGTAGTCATTTTTAATCAGTCCCTTTCTTTACTACATTATAAGTATATCACTTTTGCGGTATTGTGTCAATAGTTTTTTAACATTTTTTTATTTTTTTTTACTTTTAGGAATAATACAAATGTTCGTAGATACAAATATTCAATTGACAAAACCCTGTCATGTAAAGCAAGTGTAAAATCGGCGCGTGAGGATGGTGAGCGCGCCGTCAAGTCAATGTAAAGCAAATAAAAAAGTTGACATTTTGTCAACTTTTAATCTTGGAATAGACCAAGTTCTTCAGGTGAGTATGCCACATCAAGTTCCATACCTAGATACATAGTATCCTCTTTAAAATATGGAAACTCCATACTGAAATCATCCAAATCTACCATAATGTAATATCCAAGAATAGTTTTACTTTTATAAATGTAGTTAATTTTATTTTTAAAAGGTCTTAATACATTTGTTAGATATTTTTTTTCAATTTCATCTAAAATTGGTGTTTCATACTCAAATACTAATTTTATATTTTTGATATCTCTTGGTTGTTCTTTAAAAAACTTATGTAATTTTGCTTTTTCAAGGCTTGAAAAAGCAACATAACCCCAATTCACATTTAGTTTTTCAAAACTTTCAATTTTAAAACTTTTTGTTTTTCTCATTTTATTTTCCTTCTTTCTATAATTATTATACTAAATTATTAATCGGTTGTCAATATTTTTTTTATTTTTTCTCTAATTAATTGTTTTTGCATTTCATTAAGTTCTTTTAAATTATTCATGTAATTATCTAAATCAAAAAATGGGTCTATCATTAAAAATAAAATAAAACCTGCCCACTCGTCAATAGTTCTAGTTCTCATTACTATTCCTCCTTACATTATTATTATACTACCAATAGAATAATTTGTCAATAAAAAAAGAACATTTTTTGTTCTTTTTTTAATCTAAGATATCAGTATAGACTTTTAATAAATAAATACAAAAACAAGCAACAATAGTCCAAACTACTAAAACAACGTCATAAGTTTCATTTCCCATTGTTTCAATAGTAGTGGCAATGAATACAAACCAAGAACAAACAATAGTTCCTAGTAGTTCAACTACCCACTTTCTTAATTTACCTTTCTTGTTTTCCATACTTGTATCACCCTTTCTTAATTATATTATATCATAACTAAAAATAAAGTCAATAGGTTTTGTGAAGTTTTTGTTATTAGTGTAAAGTAAGTTTTCAATTACGGAAATGCCTTCATGTAAAGTAAGTGTCAATCGCGGCGCCCAGCGGTCATCCGCGCGCCGTCAAGCAAATGTAAAGTTTTTAGACAAATAAAAAGACTATTCGCGACTAGTCTTTTTATTAATTCACTTTACTTACTCTATTGAGAATAGTGAGAAAGAGTTTGGGCTGCGTTTCCTATTTCCGCCATACCGCCTTTTAGAGCAAGTAGAAGGACTTGCACCCTCAAGTAAAATGTTTACCGCCCCTAATAAATCATTTAATCTAAATAACTTATTACGAGAGGTAAAACTCTCTAAGAGCAATTAAAGTGCGTATTTAATTGCTCTTGGGTTTGCATTTCTACCATGCAATTTTTTATTTGTTTTACCCTTTCTTTTTAAGTTTGCCGCAGTTCTTGCGAATTGTGCTGCGTTCTTGTCAACAACGATTTTGTTAACTACTGGTCTACGCTTTGCCATTTTAATCACCTTTCCCTTTCCTTTATTACAATATTATTATAGCATAATCATTTTTAAATGTCAATACTTTTTTTAAAATTTTTTAATTTTTCTAACTAAGTTAGTATTTACTAAAAAGTAAATACTAACTTACGACAAGTTGGGAACTTATCGTTCACTAGTTGATTTAACTCAACAATAGTGATAGTTGATGGAACTTCCATCACTAGATAAGTATCACCATAACTGTCTAACTCTGGATTAGTTTCCAAAGCAGTTAGATGATAAACATTGAAACAACGTTCAATGAATAGAGTCATAGGCATAGGTAACACCTCCCTTTCCTTTCTTACATTATAATTATAGCAAATTAATTATTTATTGTCAATACTTTTTTTGCATTTTCTTCAAAAACTTTTTTAAGTTTTATTTGTTGGAACATTTTTTCTATTTCTTCGTGAGTTTTAATTCCGTCAACTCTTTTAAGAATAGTTATTTCCATTGGTAGTAATTCTTCAAAAGAACATACTCTAAAGATAATTCTTTTTATAGCATTTTTTGCTCTTGTGCTTAAGTATTCGCTTTCAAAATAATTTTCTTGTAATTTCATAATAATCAATTCCTTCCTTTATTACATTATTATTATATCATTAAAGTATTGTATTGTCAATACTTTTATTATCTTTTTTTTATTTTCTATTTGGTAGAAAATAAGTAAGACCCCTTGCTGATATTCTCAACAAGACTAGCAAGATTATTAACATGCAAACCCTGCAAAACGGCAAGATAGTTTTTAAAGACTTAATTGCTTTGGTCTTCCCTTATTACATTATTATTATATCATTTATTAATGTAATTGTCAACACTTTTTTTATTTTAAGAGTTGCTATTTGGTTGAACTCTTCAAAGTCCCTCAAGTGATTTCACACTTGAACTAGTAGATTAGTAACATTTCAACCTACGAAACGTCAACACCTTTTAAAGACTTAATTGAGTTGGTCTTTTCTTTATTACATTATTATTATATCACTATTGACTTTCTTTGTCAATAGTTTTTTTTTATTTTTTTTGAAGAACTTAGCAAGGACGAATTGCTAACAATTCATACTCACTATGGTGAAGTAAGAATTGCTTAGCCCATTGTCTTGCAGTGGTTTCCTTTTTGGCAACCAATGTTTCAACAAGGACTTCCTTGCTAGTTGTGTTAAGATACTTAATTATCCACATGATAATCACCTCTCCTTTATTACATTATCATTATACCACTATAGGTTCTCGATGTCAAGTCTTTTTAGTGAATTTTTTAATTTTCTTTCACTTTTTTTAGTTGCCTTTGTGTAGTATGAATATTGTTCACTACGATTTGTTTTAACTTGTAGACGACCTTTTTTTGGTTTAATGTGTAATACTATTTTTTTCATACTATCACTTCCTTACATTTTAATTATACCATAACTAGAAAATAAGTCAATAGTTTTTTATTAATTTTTTAATTTTTTTAATGCGGTTGCGGTCGGTCATACAATGGTTGACCTAGTCCCTTTCAGGAACAACCAACGCCGCCGCGTGTATCCATTTTCTCTTGACAAATGCTTGACATGTAAAGATCATGTAAAACTCGGCGCGCCACAACCGCACGCGCGCCATCAAACAACGTTGCCTGGTGTATCGTATTTTATTAAATAAAAAAAGGTTTAAATATCTCGGTTGACACGGGCTGTTCTACTTTATTTTCATACTACTAACTTTCGTTAGGTTGGGTTTGCACCAACAATTTCCCTCTCTCTTGTCAGGTGAGATATTTATTTACCTTTCCTTATTACATTTATATTATAGCAAATTGATTTTGATTTGTCAATAACTTTTTTAAATATTTTTTATAATTTAGTTATTTCTTTCTTCTATTATTTTTTTTATTTCTTGATATTCTTCAGGTTTGCAAATTTCAAAAAGTTTATTTATAAAATCTAATAATGCAGGAGAGTTAAACCCATGGTCACACTCACATGCGTCTAATTCTTCATAGATTTCTTCTAATTCTTCTTTTGTAAATGTTATTTGATATTTCATTTTAATCACCTTTTCCTTATTACATTATTATTATATCACTTTTGAAAATATTTGTCAATAGTTTTTTAATTATTTTTCAATAATTGCTTGAATTAAAAGTTCTTTTAATTCTTTTAATTCTTTATTGTATTTGTCATACAATTCAAAATCTTGTCTAGTCCAACGGTCTACCATTTCTAAGTAGAAAATTGTCTTTTCTAAATCCTCAATTTTATTTTTTAGTTCTTGTACTTTGTTATTCATAATTATAACCTCTCTTCCCTTTCTTCAATTATAGTATACCACTAAACCGACCGCCTTGTCAAGCGTTTTTAATAAAAAAATAAAAAAACTTTTAGGAAGTGTAAAGTTTGTGTCAAGTATCAATTTTAAAATCGCGAAATCGCCTCAATTTGCCCATTTCTAAAAATCGGCTCGCGCCGCGCCATTGCGAGCCGCCGCGTAAATAAAATGTCAAGTTCTTGTGAAACTTGACAAATCAATTGTTCTATTGACAAATTGATAACATTTGTTTTAGTCTTTTGATTTCTAAACCTTTCCAAATCTTTCTTGAGTTGTCTGCTTTAGAAGTTAACCTCTTAATGCCTGTTCCTCCAAAACTTTCCCACTCTTGAAGATTGCGTGTGTAGTCATCAAGTAAATAACAATCTTTATCAATAGAAATATTATATTTATTTTCTATTACCTTTGCTTTGTTTTCTCCAATTCTACAAAAAGTAATATTTTCTTCTTTAATGTTAAAAAGATATTTTTTTAACCAAATCATTTTATCTTTATCAGTTCTTTCATTTGAACTTGCTGAAATAATGTATAAATTATTATTCTTTGCTAATTCATTTATTATTTCAATGTCTTTGTATGCTTTCAAATTAGCAAAAAAATTAATTTCTTTTTCAAACCTGTTTATTGCGTTTGGCACATTGAACCTTGCTAATGTTCCATCCATGTCTAAAAAGATTTTTTTCATACTATCTCACTCCCTTGAAAAGTAAGTCTTATCTAAAAGACTTACCATACTTTGCTAATACCATTGAGTTAAAAATAATAATAGCAATGTTAACTAAGAAGAATAGTAGGTAGTCAACTGATAATTCACTATCAGCAGTTGTTGCTACTAAACCAATACTGATAAATGTAATTGTTAATAATAAGTTTTCAATTCCTTTTTTTAATGTTAATTGTTTTTTCATAATAATCATTTCCTTTTCTTTCTTTATCTTATTACATTATAATTATAACTCTTTTATTAGTTGTTGTCAATACTTTAAACACAACTTTTAAAACTTTACACTTGTTAATTAAATGCTTGTTGAAGAGTTCTTATTAGAACTCTTCTTCATCATCTTCATACTTTTCTTCAAGCAGTTTAGTTTCTAACGCCTCTATCTTGTCGTATAGGTTAGATACATTCTCGTATCTTTTTTCTTGGTCAACTGGTATTTGTGTTAACTCTTTTAAAAGTCCTTTTCTAATGTTTGTTAATTCTTCTAATGTTAATGTTAAATCTATCATAATCAATCTCTCTCTTTCTTTCAATTATAGTATATCAAATTATAGTTATTTTGTCAATAGTTTTTTAAAAGTTTTTTTATTTATTTTTTTAATTGCAAAACAAACAAATGTTTGTATTCAATTAGTTCTTCAAAATTGTTTGTTTTGCTGAAAAACAAAGTTTTGTGAAATTTTATTTTTTGCTTTAAGTTCAAATTTTATTTTACAAATACTTGACATGTCAACCCTATGTAAATCTCGGCACGCAAGGAAGGTATACGTGCCTGTGGAACGTAGTGTTCGAGAGATCCTAGGGGCGTGGAGTTTTGGGATTTTTATGGAGGTCAAAGAAAAATGTGCTTTGCCTGCTCATCACTCTCTCCAAATAATTTTTTAAATTCAAAATACGTACATGTACATCCAAAACCAAAAAACGATATTTTCTATTTAAACCCCTTAAACATTCTTGACAAAAAGAAAATTTTATGGTAGAATATAAGTAACAATAAAGGAGGTCTCATTATGGAAACAAGAAAATTAGATTACTCGATAAAAAGCGCAACAGACCGCCGCATTTTTGTCGATGAATTATTACCAACTTTAACTAAACAACAACTTCATAGCAAAAAATATCTTGAAATTTTAGCTGATTATATTGTTTCCGCAATGACTCCAGAAGAAAAGAAAGCCAAACTTATCTTAACTGAAAACAGAATGGTTACTGTTAATAAACGTGAAACCTCTTTCCAAAGACTTGCGGACAAGTTTGAAAATGGTGAAGATGGTTTATACAACATTACTATTGAAAATGATAAAAATGTATTATTAACACATAAAAAAGAAATAAGTGATAAAGATTTAGCGGAAATCCAAGCATTAAGAGATTTAAAAGAAAGTATAAAAATAGTAGAAGAATTAGAGAAAGCGGCAACCGGTAAGGAAAGATATAAACTTAAAAAATGATTAATCGAATTGCATCAAGAGCAATATGTAGTTAAAGATGCTTATAAACCTTCAATGGGCGGAAGTAGCAATACAATAAAAAATTTAACAAGAGCAAGATTAGATGAACATATTAGTTGTTGCGGCAATGGCGATCCTGAGAGCGATTGTCTAGTCTCATTCTTCGAACCATCGCACATTTGCGCACTTTTATGCAACTATTCTGCTTTAAAAGAAGATTGCTGAGGTAAATTTGATTCTGACTTTTGATATCTAATGGAAGATTTAGATGATTTAGTTGATCGTACATTAGAAGAAAAATATCCTTTATATTATAAACTTTTAATTTATAAAATAGATGGAAAAAGTAATGCGGAAATCCAAGAATTATTAACTGCGGAATTCGGTATTACCTATACTGTTGAATATATTTCTTCATTATGGCGCAATAAAATCCCTAAAATGATTGCGGAAAAAGCAAAAGAAGACTATTTAATATGATATTATACTTATAAAGAATATGGTAAATGGAAAAGATGCTCTAGATGTGGGCAAATAAAATTAGCTCATAGCCGTTTCTTTTCAAAAAACAATACTTCAAAAGATGGCTTTTATTCAATATGTAAAGAATGCCGCAATAAGAAGAAGTAACAGGGGGTGCGGAAATGGCAGTTGTAGAAATGAAAACATGCGTTAAGTGCGGAAAGACCAAAAAAGCAGATTTAGATTTTTATAAAAGAAAAGATGGTACTCGCACAGACTTATGTAAAAGTTGTTTAACAATGCACATTGATAATTTTGATCCAGATACTTTTTTATGGATTTTAGAAGATCTAGATATTCCTTATATACCCGAAGAATGAAATGTAATTCGTGATAAAGCATTTGCTTTAGCTAAATCAAAAGGTAAAATTTTAGATGGAATGTCTGTTTTTGGTAAATATTTATCAAAAATGAAATTAAAACAATGAATGAGATATCATTGAGCTGATTCAGAAATGCTTCAAAGAGAAAATGAAGAAAAGAAACAAATTGCGGCGGAGGGTCGTGCTGAGTATGAAGCTGGACTTAAAGAGCAATTAGAACGAGGCGAAATTAATCAAGCTCAATATGATACTTTAGTAAGTACACCTACTCAAAATGAAGAACTTTACTATGCAGATCCAACTCCGCCACCAGAGGCAGCAAATCCTTATGGAGATGGAAGTCAATTTGTTGATGAGTCTATTTTTGATGAGGCTGTTCAATCACTAACTGATGATGATAAAATTTATCTAGCTACAAAATGAGGAAGAACTTATACTCCTTTTGAATGAATTGAATTAGAGAAAAAGTATAAGGAAATGACTGAGTCTTTTGATATTCAAGATGCCGATACTATTAATACTTTAATTTTAATTTGTAAAACTAATTTAAAAATGAACCAATTTTTAGATGGCGGAGATGTTGATGGATTCCAGAAGGTATCTAGAGTTAATGAAAATTTAAGAAAGTCAGCAAAATTCACTGCTGCTCAAAATAAAGATCAAAAGAGCGAGTTTGTTAATTCAATAGGTGAGCTTGTTGATTATTGTGAAAAATGCGGCGGGGCGATTCCGAGATATACTATCGAGGCTCCGCAAGATATTATCGATAAAGTTATTCAAGATTTAAAAGATTATACTAAAGGTTTAATTTATGAAGATAAATCTCTAGCTAAACAAATTGAAGATTTCTTAAAACGTAATGAAAATTTAAAACAACAAAAGCAAGATTTAAAAGAAGCTAAAGAGCGTGGAGATGACATTATTACTTTAAGTGACCAAGATATTTTAGACCATGAAAATAATATGGCTCAACAAAAAGAACATGATGAGCAAATTTATAATGGAGATGATTTCTAATGGCATTAGCAGATTTATTAAATATCTCTTCATCCCAAGAGTCTCTTGGTCAAAAACAAGGATTATCTAAAGAACGTGTAGATGCACAATTAGATAATATCCGCAATCTAATAGCTTTTTATCGAGAATATCCAGATATTTTTATAGATCAAATCAAAGGACCGGATTGTCCTTTTAGATTTTATTTTTATCAACGAATATTTTTACGTATTGTAATGCGCCATAGATATGTATATGCAACTTTCCCTCGTGCATATTCTAAATCTTTTTTAACTATGATGGCGCTTTTTATTCGTTGTATTTTATATCCTAACTCACATTTATTTGTTACAACAGGTGGAAAAGAGCAAGCGGCAAGTATTACAATAGCTAAAATAGATGAAATTTGTCATCTTATTCCTGCTCTTGAGGGGGAAATAAACTGGGAACGTGGAGTTTCTAAAAAATCAAAAAATGATGTTAAATATATATTTAAAAATGGTTCTGTTATAGACATACTTGCGGCGAGTGAAAGATCAAGAGGTCAACGTCGTACGGGTGGTGTAATGGAAGAATGTGTTTCTATTGATCAAACAATATTGAATGAAGTTATTATTCCAACAACAAACGTTGATAGATTGCTTTCTGATGGAACTAGACACAAAGAAGAAAAAGTAAATAAAAGTCAAGTTTATATCACAACTGCAGGATGAAAAAATTCATTTGCTTTTGAAAAGTTAATTGAGCTTTTGATTCAATCAATTCTTGATCCTGATAATGTAATGATTATGGGTGGAACTTATGAAACGCCAGTTACAGAAGGATTATTAGATGAAGATTTCGTAGATACTTTAAAATTAAATGGTACTTATCAAGAGGACTCATTTGATCGTGAATATCGAAGTAAATGGAGCGGAGATGTGGAAAATGCTTTCTACTCATCTGAGAAATTTGAAAAACATAGAGTTCTATTACAACCTGAATATGAATATAGCGGAAGAAGTAATAAAAATTCTTATTATATACTTGGAGTCGATGTAGGTAGAGTTGGATGTACAACAGAAGTTTGTGTATTTAAAGTAACTCCGCAATTACAAGGCTCCGCATTAAAGAGCTTGGTTAATTTGTATACTTATGAGGCTGAACATTTTGAAGCTCAAGCTATACACATTAAAAGATTATTTTATAAATATAACGCTAGAGCAATAGCAATCGATGCTAATGGTTTAGGTGTTGGTTTAGTTGACTTTATGACACTTCAACAAGTTGATCCAGAAACAGGAGATACATTACCTGCTTTTGGCGTTGAAGGTGGAACTTATGAAGAAGCAAAAGAACAATATAAAAAAGTAAAAGGTGCTGGTGTTGAAGAAGATGTATTGTTCTTAATTAAAGCTAATGCGCCTATAAATACTGAAGCATATAGTTATGCGCAAGCGCAAATGGCTGGTGGAAAGATTAAATTTTTAGTTGATGAAGTTCAAGCAAGAACTAAATTAATGTCAACACGCGGCGGCCAGAATATGGAGCCAGAACAAAGAAATATTTATCTACAACCTTTTCAATATACTACAATTTTAAAAAATCAAATGTTGAATTTAGTTCAAGAAAATGATGGTACAAATATTATTTTAAAGCAATCTAATCGTGGTATTAAAAAGGATAAATTTTCAGCCTTTATTTATGGTTTATATTGGGTTAAACTAGAAGAAGATAAAAAAAGAAAAAAGAAAACTAGAGATATTAGCCAACTAATGTTTTTTGGTTAGTTGGGCAGATTTAACTGATTTATTTAATAAAATATTAATATATTTATAGAAATATTTTAGTGGCCTATTTTTCTAAAGGAGGAGCACTATGAGAGCTAGTCAAGGAGAGATAAAAATTGAAGAAGTATTACAAAATGCTGGTTTAGTTTTTGAAGAGGAGTATTCTTTTCCAGATCTTGTTAGTACCTCCGGCCACCCATTAAGATTTGATTTTGCAATTTTTGATGATGACCATGAATTATTATTCTTAATTGAATATCAAGGAATTCAACATTATCAACCTAAAAGCAAGTTTGGTGGGTATACGGGATTGCGCAAACAACAATTCCATGATATGCAAAAACGTGAATACTGTAGAAAGCATAATATTATTTTAATTGAAATTCCTTATACATTAGAAGGTAGAATTAATTATGATTATATTATGAACCTTTATTATGCTAAAGGTGGTTTTTAGTTTTTGACATCTCAAGAAAAATATGTTATACTAAAATAGAAGATTTAGAAGTGAGGTGTCTATCTTGATAAATAATAGAAAAGAAATTATAAAGAAAAAAGGCTTTTCAATATTGTCTGTAGACAATGATAGCGCCCAATTAGCTGAAAGTCAAACTGGCTTTGTTCCAGTAGATTTTTCAAAATTAAAAGTGGGGAATATGACTTTAGAAAATGCAGTTTTAAATTTAAGTGCTTTTTCTAAAACTGATACTAGATTAGGAAGTAGAGCGACTATTTTAAAAGCTATACATGATAATGATGTTGCAACTCAAAGAGCTGTTTCTAATTATTTTTTTGGAATAAGCGGAATTTATGCAAGATTATGTAAGTATTTAGCTTATATGTATAGATATGATTGAATGGTTACTCCTTATTTTAATGATAAGGCAAATGATAAAGATGAAAATGATGCTTTAGAAGCATTTTATAAAATGTTAAGATATCTAGATAATTCAGAATTGAAAAAGTTATTTGGTGAAATGGCATTAAAAGTTATTAAAGATGGATGTTTTTATGGTATCCTATTATCTACTGAAAAGAGAATTTAT
>Ga0310690_10003156_pt1 | contig 25201 bp, 22 predicted proteins | sample AusTroGonzalo_MG_2_FD_207661 | JGI IMG/M metagenome (GOLD analysis project Ga0310690, IMG submission 207661) | Bovine rumen microbial communities from tropical cattle in Woodstock, Queensland, Australia - Gonzalo_04 (v2) (version 2) | ecosystem: Host-associated > Mammals > Digestive system >... | reverse complement strand
TGGTCGACGTGGATCCCAAGACGGGCGAGGTGACCCTCAAGACAACGGGCACGGCCATCATCACGGCCACCGTGACCGACGGCCGCAACTATCACTACGATACGACGACGGCGTCGTATGAACTCACAGTGGTTCCGCCGACGCCGATAGACATTGGCAATAACATCAACGACTGGAACAGCGGTGAGGACGGCAACGGCACCGGCACCGTGGACTTCTAATAGTGGAAATCAATAAAACAATATAAGACTATGGATAAGAGAATCATCCTTTTCGCTGCCGGCGCGCTGGTAATGGCCGCCTGCAGCAGTAATGACCCCGAAGTGCAGGGCAATGCCGGGGAGATACACCTCCGTACCGAGGTGGCTGCGCAGACGCGTGCCGCCGAAATGTCCATCGACCTGCAGGACACACAGTTCGCCGCAGGTACCGACATCTCCGTACTCGTGACCGACAAGGGCAACCTGAGTACGACGCTGGTGTCCTATGACCCGGAGGTCTACCGTGCCGACGGCATCGGCGGACTGGCTCCTGTCAACAAGCAGTACTATCCCGCCAGCGGCAACTACGTCGACATATGGGCCTACCACCCGTGGGATGCACAGACAACGGAGAAGTTCTCGGTGAAGGCCGACCAGACGTCGACGGCCAATTACCGCGCCAGCGACCTGATGTGGGCCAGGCTGGCGGACGTCACCAAGGACACGCCCGAGGCCGACCGCGTGCTGAAGTTCGACCATCTCTTCACAAAGGTCATCGTCAGGCTGGTAAAGGGCAGCGGCGTGACCGATGCGGAGATGAACACGGCCCGGATCACGCTCGGCGACAATGACCTCGTCATGGGCGGCACGTTCGATGTCCCCAGCGGTTCCTTCGAGCGCGACAACACCGACAGGGGCACGCTCCTGATTGCCAAGGACGCCGGCACGTCGATGCATGCGGCCGTCGTCGTGCCGCAGGAGATGGAAGGCAAGAAACTCTCCGTGGGCTTCGTGGCCGACAACGCCGTCTACGCCACGCAGAGTTACGTCATCCCCGCGACGACCATCTACCAGGCCGGCAAGAAGTACACCTACACCATCACCGTGAACAAGGCGGAACTCATTGTCACGGCCACCATCAAGGACTGGACGACTCCCGACGACTGGGTAGACCCGACCCCGAACTTAAAGATATAACCACCTAAAAAAATGACAACGATGAACACCAAGCATTACATACTGCTGATGGCCGCGGCCCTGACGATGGCCGGCTGCGCCTTCGACGACCCCATGGAGAAGCAGAAGCCCTGGGAGGAGAACGATTCCGACCTTCCCAAGCCAGTCACCTTCTCCGTGAGCACCGCCAATAATGTGGACTTCACGCGTGCGGCAGAGAGCATCGTCACCTTCAACAAAGACGAAAAGATCCGTGTGCTCGTCAAGCCACAGGGCAGCGAGGCATACACTCCCTATGACTATACCACGGTTGACGGGGGACAGAACGTGGCGCTGACGGCACCCGACCCGCAGCCCTACTTCCCTGCAGGCGTCTACACCACCGTCGACGCCTACGCCTACTATCCCGCAACGGCCAGTACCGGCAGCGTCACGGCGTTCACCGTGGCCGACTACCAGCGCGACAGCGCGGACTACAAGGCCAGCGACCTGATGATGGCCGAAAACCGCACCATCACCAAGGACAAGGAAGACGGCAGCAACAGCCTCACCATGAAGCACCTCATGGCGCAACTCAGGGTGAAGGCCGTGCCCGACTCCGCTTCCGACCTGAAGATCACGAAGATACTGGTGGAGGCCAGGCGGAGCCTCTTCTTCACCCCCGAGGGTGAGACCGTCGCCGAGACTACCGGCGAGAAGGATGTCATCACCGTGCTCAACGAGATCGACCTGGCTGGCGGAACGGGCGGCCAGGGCTACATCCTCATCCCGCCGCAGGCCATCAGGGATGTCACCATCAAGGTGGTCACCGGCTCAGGACGCCCGCGTGAGATAGCCACCTACAGTTTCACCGCCGACGGCAACTTCCAGGCCGGCGCCTCCTACGGCGTCGACATCACCGTCACGCCCGAGCAGATGGGCTTCACCACGGCCATCGCCAACTGGAACGGCATGGGCTCCGTGATCATCGCCCCCTCGGGCGACCTCATCATCGAACCCATCGACGCGCAGCAGTATATCGACAAGTGGACCCCCATTACGCCAGCACTCGTCGTGAGGAAGGGTACCGACACGCTGAAGGTCAACACGCACTATAAGGTAGAGTACCTGAACAACACTGTAGTGGGTACGGCCTACGCCGTGGTCACGGGTCTGAAGAGCAGTCTCGCCCCGGATCACCCGGATTATTTCGACTATACGAACAGTTGCGGCGTGGCACCCTTCAAGATCACGTCGGCCATAGCCACCATATCCTACGGCGAGTCCGCCGATACGACGGTGGTCTACGGCTGCCAGCCGTTCATATACGAGCACCTGTTCAACGGCGGCGACGGTACCGTGACCTATACGTCCGACGACCCGTCGATAGCCACCGTCAATGCCATCACCGGCCAGGTGACACCCGTCAAGTCGGGCACGACGACCATCAGGGCGACCGTGGCCGACGGCGCCAACTACGTCTACAACGACGATGCCAGGGAGGCCACCTACACGATCCACGTCAGCAAGGCCGCCGGCAGCATCAAGTTCGACGAGAAGACGCCGTCACAGGCATGGAACGCCGACGACAGCCAGAACGACTTCACCCAGGCGGTCACCCATGTGGGCAACGGGACGGTGACGTATACGGTCCCTGCCACGACCAGCGAGCACAACACCTGCGGCGCCACCATCGACGGCAGCACCGTCCACTTCACGAAGGGCGGACAGGTCGTCGTGACGGCCACCGTGGAGGACAACGACTATTACACCTACGATGCGGAGAACCGCACGGCCACCTACACGCTCACCGTGACGAAGGCACTGGGCTTCATCAACCTCACGGAGTACAGCGGCAGCGTGCCGTATGACGAGACGAAGATGCTGTTCACCATCGCGGCTGGGCAGACCCACGGCGGCACCGTGACGGTGGCCAGCAGCGACGAGACCATTGCCACGGTCACCTTCAGCGGCGGCCATGTCCACGCCAAGGGCGTGAAGGCGGGCGAGACGAAGATCGTCGTGACCTGCGCGGAGACCGCGCAGTACCAGGAGGCCAAGGTAGAGTACACGCTCACCGTGGGCAAGATCGCCATCACGGGCATGACGGCACCGACGGCCAGGGACCTGACCTACACGGGTTCGCCACAGCCGCTGGTGAATGTCGGAAGCGTTGCTGACGGCCAGGGCAGGATGCAGTACCGCCTGGGTACCAACCAGGTATGGAGCGACAATGTCCCGGAGGTCACCAATGCCGGCACGTACCAGGTCTACTGGCAGGTGGCGGGTGACGCCAACCACAGCACCTATACGCCGCAGGAGCCGGTCGTGGTAACCATTGCCAAGGCCAATCCGACCTATACGGCACCGGCGGTCGTGAACAATCTGACCTACAACGGATCGGGTCAGGCACTGGTGACTGCCGGAAGCACCAACCATGGCTATATCCTGTTCAGCCTGAGCAGCACGAGCGGATGGGGTTCCGGCGTGCCTGCGAAGACCGATGCCGGTACGTACACCGTCTACTGGAAGGTGGTGGGCGACGCCAACCACAACAACGTCGACGCCCAGTCGCTCAGCGCCACCATTGCACAGGCCAGTGCAGGGCTCACCACTGCCCCGACAGCGAAGACCAACCTGACCTACAACGGATCGGGTCAGGCACTGGTGAATGGAGGAAGCGTCAGCCACGGCTCGATCTCATACAGCATCGACAACGGTTCCACCTGGCTGAGCGGTATCCCGACCGGCACCAATGCCGGCACCTATACCGTATATTACAAGGTGACAGGCACCAACGGCAACTACGCCGACATCGGCAAGACGAAGGTAGGTGACATCGCCATTGCCAAGAAGAGCATCACCAGCGATGACATCACCCTGGGCAGCAAGGCACTGACGTATAACGGGTCCTCGCAGACGCGTGACGTGTCCACCGTGGCAGGTCTGTCGGCCTCAGGCAACTGGAGCGTAACGGCCGGCAATACCGGTACCAACGCCGGTGACTATACCCTCACCGTCGAGATGGCCTCCACCTGCCAGAACTACAAGGGCAGCGCTACGAAGGGATGGAGCATTGCCCGCAAGGCGGTGACGCTGACATTCGCATCGGCTACAATAAGCAAGTCGTATGTCTGGGAGGTCAAGGGTGTGTCAAATACCCTGACGAAATCGGACAACAGTGCTACTATAACGTATTCTTCCACCAATACAGGCATTGCTTCCGTCAGCAGTACAGGCGTACTGACGCCTGGAGGATCGACGGGTTCTGCCACCATTAAGGTCGAGGCTACCGGCAACTATAGCGGAAGTGCCACCTATACACTCACGGCGGGTAGTAAGACAAGGGAGTTTGCTTATACCGGTGGTGTCCAGAGCGTTACCGTTCCTGCTGGAACCTACAAACTAGAGGTTTGGGGAGCACAAGGAGGTATGGGTTATCAAGGTTATAATGCTAACATGGCCAAATATGCAAAGGGAGGATATTCCTCTGGAAACAAAACAATTACCTCACAGCAAACTTTCTATGTATGTGTTGGCGGTCAAGGTACTTGTGGAATCTACTATAGCGATAGCCGAGCCGTAGGCGCCACTGCCGGAGGATATAATGGTGGCGGAAAAGGTGGTGGATCTTCAACCAATCCTTCTGCAATAGCAGGTGGCGCTGGCGGCGGTGCAACCCATATTGCCCTGACATACAGTGGTACATTGTACGAACTTCTGAATAATAGTACGAAGAAGAGTTATGTATTGATTGTTGCTGGCGGTGGTGGTGGCTGTACGGATCATCAAATCGGCGGACATGGCGGCGGTGCTACCGGCGGTGCAAGCGCGGATGGATATCCATATGGGGCTGCAGGAAATGCTTATAGTTATAATATCCCATCACAAGCAGGTGCTACATCATCCAACTATTATGCGCTTGGTTTAGGACAGAATGGCTATTCTAAGACTCAATACAATGGCTGGGGAACATCAGGTACTGGCGGCGGTGGCGGCGGCTATTATGGCGGTAAGGCTTACCAAGGTCAAGGTCAATATACTGATGTTGGCGGCGGTGGCGGTGCTGGCTACATTGGCGGCGTCAGTGGTGGCTCTACTTCCGCAGGTCAACGCGCTGGTCACGGCCTTGCCAGAATCACTTGGGTTAGTAACTAATTTCTGTGTGACTACAGATAAGATAACCTCTTAATCAATAACCCGCCCTTATCGCTGAATAAGGGTGGGTTATTTTTTAATAAGGCAGGGTTAATACATTTTTCTGCCCAATAATTTGGAACTTACGGAAACTTATCGTACCTTTGCACTTCAATGAATAAAGACATTACCATCTTGGAAGAGGCGATACGGCTGGTAGGAGAGGGACGCAAGGTCATTTTCCCCGTTAATGGTGCCAGCATGCTGCCCTTCATCATTGGCGGCCGTGAGCGTGTGGAGTTGGAAAACCCTGCGGAGTTGCGTGTCGGTGACGTGGTGCTGGCATGGGTGGATGGCTGCCGCTACGTAGTACACCGTATCATCGTCGTTGCAGGCAACAGACTCGTCCTGCAAGGTGACGGCAATACACACGGTGTAGAACGCTGCAGCATGGATGATGTGAAGGCCAAGGTGACCCATGTGGTGGATATGCAGGGACGACGTCGTTGGTTATACACCCCCTGGCGGCGGTTTGCAGCCCGTCTATGGTACTATTTGAAACCAATAAGAAGATATCTTTTAGCAATATATAGACTGATATGTTAAATACAAATGTATATCAAGTGGCTGGACACCGGTTTGCTGTCACGGCAGAGGATGGCCTACTACAGAAAATGGATCAGCAGTACGGGCCGTTTCTGGTGAAGGATGACAATACCGATGGGCTGGTATTCTGGCTGGAAATGGTGGAAAATGAAGATTTCCCATCTGTCGAAGGTGTGACTAAGGAACTCATGCAGGATGAGGATGCTGGCATAAAAATATTGACAGGCAGCATGGGACAACAATCCTATTACGAGTTCTGGCTCAGAGATCGGTGCGAAGGGCGAATGCTGACAGATGCCGACAGAAAGAAGGCACTGCTCGTGGATCCTAATCAGACACTTTTTGCATTAAACAATGCAATTATGCTGATGTTCGCCATGGCCACCGCACGATTGGACACGGCTCTTTTTCACTCTTCCGTTGTAGAGCATCAGGGGCGTGCTTATATGTTCCTTGGGAAAAGTGGTACGGGCAAGAGTACCCATTCGCAACTTTGGATAAAATACATCCCAGAAACGCAGTTAGTCAATGATGACAACCCTGTGGTCAGGGTTAATGGTGACGGTACGGCTACCGTCTACGGCTCCCCGTGGAGTGGCAAGACGCCCTGCTATCGGAATGTGAGTTATCCGATAGGTGGTATCGTGAAACTGAGACAGGCCCCCGAGAACCGTATCCGGCGACTGAGGGGGGTGGAAGCCTATGTAGAAATGATACCTAACATCAGCGGTGAGCGACGTGATAAGACTCAGGCCGACGGAATACATGCGACAGAGAATGCACTGGTCATGAATGTGCCGATATGGTTTTTGGACTGCCTGCCCGATGAAGAGGCGGCAAGACTTTGTTACGAAACAATAAGTAAGAAATAGTTTATATGAAACAGAATGAAGGATTTGTGCTGCGCGAGGTATGCGGCGAATATGTGATTGTTGGTGAGGGACTCAATACCATTGATTTTGGTAAGTTGTTGTCGTTTAATGAGACGGCAGCCTGGCTGTGGGAAGAGGCTGGACGTCAGGGCGACTTCACGGTAGATTCATTGACGGAGGCCCTTTGCCGTGAGTACGATGTCACGGCCGAGGTGGCCCATGCCGATGTGGCCGACATCATCGACCGTTGGCAGCAGTCGGGAATCATCACCATCTGAAAGTGAATTAGGCGAGGTGGATCTGGCGACACATGACGGGCATCCGGCTGGCATGGTGATATGCATCGTGGCAGAAATCGGGCCCGTGGTTGCCATTTGGAATTGCTGTCATCGTCCAATGTTATTACGAAACAAATCCCTTATCCATAACAATGATGAGTAAAAATATAGAAACATCTTAAATTTCAAAGATGTATTATTCCCTATATCTTTTAAAGCAGCATATTTAGAGGGGTAGATAGAATCTATTCTGTAGAAATAATATCTGTATAATTTCCTGTTTCTTATCAGCAACTTTCTCATATAGAATTTGAAAAGAATTTTATCCTCACACAGATTATCATATTGCCTAAGCAACTTCATTACACGGAAATATACCTCGGCTCTAATTTCCAATTCTCCTTCTTTTTTGCAGAATGAACTAGTTAAAGATCCCTGACGTAGAGTTGCAATATACAATATTTCGCTAGAAACCTCAATCTTTTTTGCATAACATCCAACGAAGGCAATGAAATAGTAGTCATTTGTATATTTTGTTTCATCAAAGCGTAATTCGGTTTCCCTCACAATTTCCATTCGTATCATTTTTGCCCAAGGTATACCTATATAAGCCCTAACAAGTCTCTCGTCATGTGTTTCGAAATACTGATCTATAAAATGATTAATATAATCATCACGTTTTGCTGGCTTTGTGATATCTTCGGATAATACACTTTTCTTTTTGAAGTAAATTACATCTGCCTTTGAGTCAACATAAGATGTGATAATCTCATACATATTATCAACATAGAAATCATCTGCGTCAGCAAATAATAGCCATTTCCCCTTGGCATAATCTAAACCAACATTTCTTGCATAACCGGCACCTCCACCTTTTGTGGTGCGAATAAATTCCAAATAAGGACGTGACAATTCTGGATATTTCTCCAAATACGTATCAGCATCTGGACTATTATCATCTACCACAATTACCTGGATATCTTCAGATACAGGGATAGATTTCAGACAGCGCATCAGCAAATCTGGAATATCGTAATGAGGTATTATAATACTAAACAGAGGTTTCATAATAAGTTTTGAATGCGATGTTTAATCTTATTTGCTTTTTGTATTATTTTCGCGGCATTGTTGAAGAGAGAAAATACTCTTCGATTTGTCTTGTAAATTGAGAACAAGGGTGTTTGTATTAAATATTTAAAACATTCCAAATTTTGGCCTGAGATAATCATATTGGGTACATCAAAAGAAAATTTAGCGTCATCAACTAACTTTGATATTTTATCAGAAATATAGCCAATACTTTTAATTTCATTCAAAATATCGTGATTATAAAAAAACCAAGGATGGGCAGTTCTTTCATACGCCAAATAATGCATTATTTTTGCCTTAGGAAGATATGAAATACCATTTCGAGCAATTTGGCAATTCCATGTTCCAGATATCTCTTTTATTATATATTTGAATTTCTCGTTCGTAGCAGCCAACGGAGCCTGGTCTTCATATCTTCCAAATCTTGTATAGAAATCTTCCCAAGTTTTATGCCAACATGAAAAAAAACCATAAGACTCAGTTGTATCTTTTACAAAAATGACCCCACTATTAAAAAACGTAATTTCATCAGAGCATGTCCAACCTTCTTCAAGAGCATTTTTCTTTATTATTTTTATATATTTCGAGTCCTTCCGAAAACTGATAGGAACATGTGCATTCATAACGGCACCGAGATTTCCTTGAAATGAGTCTATTTCGTTTAAATCATCAGTGACAATTGTATCAGTATCAATAAATAGGAAATCTCCTTTTACGTGTTGCCTAAGACTTGTTTTTAACCATCTGGACCTACAGACTTTGTTGAACTCTTCAGGTACATTGATAACAACTTTATTGTCTATGTACTTCAATATTTCTCCTCGTTTTCCTGTAATAGTCGCATCCGTATCTTGATCTACTACGAGTTCAACATACGCATTGGGATTATGCTTTCGCAAGGAAAAGACTGAAAGCAGTGCCTGTTCAAGATAGACATCAGTCTCATCACTGGTAACCACATATACTATTTTCGTTTTCATATCATTTTTTATTACGTAGTATTTTTGAACATTTTAAACGCAATAATCTGTTGAATTTCAAGAGATAAAGAAAAGCCTTCACTCCTCTTCTATTTGTCAGAGACAACAGAATCCGATCTTTTAAGTTCAGTATCCTTGCTTTATTCATCAGATAGATTGTTTGCCTTGCTAACGGGTGGCGACCATATCCCTGATAATCGTGTTCTTTAAGAATCCTACGATAATAATATAGACGCATAGAAATTCCCCCGGTAATAAACTTAGAAGGTGGAAAGGCTTCTTTTACAATAGAATCTGCAATATTGCAGAGATGATAGCAATAATCGCAAGAAAAAAGATTTGTACGAATTGTAGAAGAAGGTCTTTTCCTATAAAAGTAAATTTCATCTTTGCAGACTCCAACTTCTAACCTGTTATTAAATGCTATCGCAATATTCATCAAGAAATCTTCAGATCTTTCAATTTTATAAAAGAAGGCCAAGGGGCTATCATTTATTATTTTTTTTCGGAACAGTTTACCCCAAGGAGAAGCCCAAATCCCGGTATGGGAATACAGAATATAGAGGTATTCATCCCAACAATATCGATCAGGCGCATTTAGTAAAAACATATTGTCATGATGCCTGCCAATAACAATATTACAGCCATCAGAAAACGCCACCATTTTGCAGATAGCATCATCCAATAATAAATCATCAGAATCGACAAACATCACCCACTCTCCGCTGGCCTTCTCTACCCCTTGTTTTCTTGCTTCTACAACACCTTGATGAGCATTCTCAATGTATATAACATTTTGTAAATGCTCATACTTTTTGCAGATTTCTCCAGATTCATCTGTACTTCCGTCATTGACAAGAATCAGTTCAGTATTCTTATATGATTGAGACAAAATGGACTGAATACATTCCTCAACGTATTCTGCCGTGTTATATACAGGGACTATAATACTGACTAATGGCTTTCCCATATCACAATTTATAACTACTTTTGCCTGGCAATAGTGTTTCAAAGACATCCAATATCATTTGCTTATTCTCATTGAATTAAAATATAGGTTCGACATCATTTAAGCACGTAATCTATCTTGTTATCCACAACCACAATGAATACAAACACAACTTAACTTTAAACTTGGTTCTTTTACCTTTACAGAGATCCCGAAAAGCATCCAGCATAGAAGGATAGATTTCCGTCAGCTTATAGAAGTAATAACGGAATAATGTTCTGTCATGGCCTAACATTCTATACAAATACTTTTTGAAAGGATCATGCTGTTCTATACCAACATTCCATTGTTTAAATAACTTCTCGACACGAAACGAAACCTCTGCTCGTATTTTTAATTCATTTGGTTTCGAGCAAAAAGTTCCCGCTAGAGATTCCTTACGAAAGGTATAAATATATAGAACCTGATTTGACACGCCAACTCCCTTTGCATAATAGCCGGTACACATGGAGAAATAATAATCATTTGAGAATTCGACTTCTTCAAATCGGAATTGATGGCTTTGTACGAAATCCCTCTTGATCATTTTCCCCCAGGGTTGACAATGCCTTAATCTAACCAACTTGTCAGAACCTGTATCAAAAAAATAATCAATATTCTTATTAAGATAGTCTACCCGTTGAATAGATGTATTAATGTCAGCAGAAAGCACACTTTTTTCTTTAAAGAATACAATATCCGCCTCCGAATCCTCATATGCCTTGATAATACGATACATATCATCTACAAACAAATCATCTGCATCAGCAAATAACAGCCATTTCCCCTTGGCATGATCTAAGCCAACATTCCTGGCATAGCCAGCACCTCCACCTTTTGTGGTACGAATGAATTCCAAATAAGGACGGGATAATTCTGGGTATTTTTCCAAATACGTATCAGCATTTGAACTGTTATCATCTACCACAATTACCTGGATATCTTCAGATACTGGTATCGATTTCAGACAGCGCATCAGTAAATCTGGAATATCGTAATGGGGAATGATTATTGAATAGATATATTCTTCCTGCATATCAAATCGATATTTCATTATACTTCTACAAAGTTGTCAGGAAACGAAGGTCTCTAGAACATACTACGGTGAATGATTTGATGGACTTATACGTTGTATGACAATATTCAACATTTCGGTCCTCTAATACAGAAATAAGTTCAGATACAGTTTCTTTTTCACCAATTCTATTCGTATCATCAATTATGACGCAAAAGGTTCTTGCTAAATTGTCTTTTGCAAGATTAATGATCTGGGGTCTTGAATAATGTTCTGATCCAAATGGTCCATCAACCACAATTAGGTCATACTTATTTCCCACGCAATAATCATCTATTCCTGAATATGTACGAGTCTCAGTTCCCTTATAATTGATCATTTCCAGATCCATCAATTTGATATTGACGTGGTAATCACCCTGCTTATCCTTTTGGAAAAAATCCACCCAATCCTTATCGTGCTCTATCGTTATAGCATCTTTTTGATAGTATGAAGCATATTGATGTATCATTTTTGACGACTGTCCCAGACCAAACTCTATAACATTAGAAGGTTTCATGAAATTAAGAATCTTAAAAAGAACATATAAGAAACTATAATCAACAGCCCAACCTCCTGGGGAAAAATTCTGATATATCAACCATTCGCTATCTTGAATAGAAGTGTTAAATTTTTGAGCAAAATAAGATTCTCTTTGAAGTTTCACAATTTGGTTTTGATTCTTCAAAATTTGATTTTGATTCTTCAAAATTTGAGGAATATGCAAATGTGTTAACAATTTATGCCAAATTTTTCTCATCATTATTTCATTTTGAAGTTTGTAACAAAATAACCTTGGTTTGAAGGAATTGCTCTTCCTGTATGATAATAATCGTGGAAAACTGTCTTTAGATTTGCAACATTTTGAACCCAATCAACAGTACCTAAATCAGAAGTACAAAAGAGATTAAAATTGTACTCTCCTTCAGCTAAAAGTAATTCTGGTATCTCAAAAACTAAAGAATTTCTATCATCAGGGATTCTATCGAAATAAATCTGAGAGCTTATCCATGTAACTCTTTGATTCATCATGTCATTGATGCCAATGTCTATACGAGAATGCTTTATCTTCGACATTTCATTTTTTTTCTCAAATTCAACTTCAATATAGACGGATTCACCAATCTCAAAAGTACGGCGTTCATGGCCACTGTTATCAAAGAAATGAATGCCTGTAAATTGAAGAAAACCATTCCCTTTCCTATCTGTTATAGATGAAATGTCAATATTGCATCTTTCTTCTTCGCTTTCTAAATACCTATCAATGGCGCTTTCAATATCACCATGATGGTCTATCATTCCATCTCGTAAAATAATACCATTTTTACAAAGTTTCTTTACGCTAGTCATATTGTGGCTCACAAACAGCACGGTCCTTCCTTCTCCTTTAGAGACATCCTGCATTTTGCCGATGGCCTTCTTCTGGAACTCTGCATCTCCCACAGCCAATACCTCATCCACAACTAAAATGTCTGGTTCCAGATGGGCTGCAACAGAAAAGCCCAAACGTACCTTCATTCCAGAGGAATAGCGCTTAACGGGGGTGTCGATATAACGCTCACAGCCTGAGAAATCGACAATCTCGTCGAGTTTGCGGTTGATTTCTGCCTTGGTCATACCCATGATGGCGCCATTCATGTAGATATTCTCGCGGCCAGTCATCTCAGGGTGGAACCCCGTGCCGACTTCCAACAGTGAAGCAATGCGTCCACAGACATTGATTTCTCCAACAGTAGGGGCAGTGACCCGAGAGAGTAACTTCAACAATGTGCTCTTACCTGCGCCATTCTTACCGATGATGCCCACCACATCGCCTTGCTCCACACTGAAATTGATATCCTTCAATGCCCATACAAAATCGCTATCGCCCTTCGTGGAACGCACATTGGTATCGCCAATTTTTAAATAGGGGTCTTCTTTGCCCAATACGTTCATGGCCCACCAACGACTCAAGTCATGGCTGAAGGTACCAGTAGATACCAGTCCCAAGCGATACTGCTTGCCTACATGGTTGAATTCAATAGCCTTCATGTTATACGGTATCCATAAAATTACGCTGCACCTTATTGAATATGACCACGCTAAAGAGCAGCAACACACTCATAAACACAAAACTATAGCCTAGGGCCAGCCAAGAGAAGAAACCCTGTCCCAACGTGGCATATTTGAATGCCTCGATGATTGAGGTCATGGGATTAATCAGGATCAATGTACGAAGTGTTCCCTCTGGCACCATGCTGAGGGGATAGACAATGGGTGTGGCGTACATCCAGAGTTGGACGATGAAGGTAAAGAGTATCGTAAAGTCGCGATACTTAGTAGTCATCGAAGAAATGAGAATGCCAAAGCCAAGCCCCAGTCCTGCCAGCATCACAACAAACAGTGGTGTCAGCAGAATGCCCCAGTTCATAGCGATGTTAGCGCCATTCACAAAGAAATAGAGATAGAGTACCACAAAGAGTCCTACCTGTATGGCAAAGCGTAGTAAATTGGAAATGACCACAGCAATAGGTACCACTAAACGGGGGAAATATACCTTGCCAAACATGTGTTGGTTGGCTGTAAATGTGGATGAAGAATGGTTTAGGCAATCGGCGAAATAAAACCAACAGATGTTACCTGCCATATAGAAAAGGGCTTGAGGCATACCGTCTGTGCTCATCTTGGCGATACCTCCAAACACAACCATGTTCATAATAACAGTAAGAATGGGCTGTATCAGATACCACAGAGGTCCCAAGATGGTCTGCTTATACTGTACCACGATGTTACGCCTCACGAACAAGTTTATCAGGTCGCGATAGCGCCAGATTTCCCCAAGATCTATATGCCACAATCTCTCGTGTGGCCTAATCTTCATGGTCCAATATTGTTTTTGTTCTATTTTAGACATAACCGCTGCAAAAATACACATTTTATTTGATTCTACAAAAGAAATACAAACATAATTCAACACGATAATAACCATTTCCAGCATGGTACAACCTCAATAGTTCCCTGCTTGTCTGTAATGGAGCCCTCTTCGTCGTATGTGATGATTACACGACGGCGACAAGGATGGAAGTTGGGTAATTTCGTGAGAGCGCCTACTTCGCGATTGTAAGTGTCCTGTTCCTTAATGGAATAGGATACTTGCACAGCAAGTTCATCTTCAGGTACATAGAAATCAACTTCGACATTTGCATTGTAGAAGAACACCCTTTCATTATCAATATCGTGGCCATACTTGCGAAACATCGATAAAGCCACGATATTCTCCAAAAGAATCGTCTCTCCACCAATGAGCAGCAATGAGAGTATACCGTTATCAATAAAATAATACTTGCACACGCTTTCCTTCTCAGCAAAGGCCGATACGATATTTCTGACACGAAGTAGTAGCCATGCGTCTTCTGAGAAACCGATATAGTTAGAAACCGTAGGAACGCTTATCTTGCCGGAAACACTTGATAGAATCTTTGATATACGATTGTAGGAAACGGGCTGCATAACGCTCTCCGCCATTGTCTTAATCATCAGTTGAAGCAACTTGGGGTTTGAAATGCCATTTCTCTGCACAATGTCACCAAGATATATTTTCTGGAAAACACTCAACAGATAACTCCTCTTTACTGGCAGATTGATGGATTCCGGAAGTCCGCCCCATGTGAAATACTCATTGTAGGCTTTCATGAAATGAGCCTTCGATTCTGTTGCTATCAGCGACAGATCGTCAAAAGGAATATTCTTGTAGGACAAATATTCTTTAAAACTGAAAGGATAAACCTCTGTGGGGAGATAACGGCCACCTAACTCTGCCATAATCTCTTTTGAAAGCATCTTTGCATTACTACCAGTGATGAATACACTGTACTTCTTGTCAGCCAGGTTACGTGCAAACTTCTGCCATCCTTCAATATTCTGGATCTCATCGAGAAAAAGCATCGGGCGCTTACCATACATTTCCTGATGACATCCCAGTATCAAATTGAAATCTTCTGCACTAAATCCTTCAAGGCGCGTGTCCTCAAAGTCCAGATATAGCATATCTTCCCATTGGTGACCATCATTGAGCATTTGACGGATTTTCTGGAACAAAAGGAATGATTTTCCTGAACGTCTGACACCAACAAACACCTGTAATGGGAAATTGTCGAGGTCATAAGGACGAGGAAAGATGTTGTACTGCTCAATATCCTTTTGGTTATCGAGAAGCACTTGTTTTAGCGTATTTCTAGCAATGGCCATAATAAAGAACTGTCAGTTTTATAAAGTTGTGCTTAATAAATCGGTACAAATTTATAAAATATAATTTAATAAACCAAGAAAATACGAATAAATTTTTTATTTATTGGTGGAATATAAAAATATTGTTTATCTTTGCAATTTAAATATACTGATAGTATGAGGTATATGAAATGGCTTTGGCAGCATACTGTGGGCATCCGACTGAATATGGCGGTGCGCATTGTGGCAGGAACCGGGCGCGTGGCGCTCGGCCTGTTGATGGTGTGGCTCTGCAAACGGTTCATCGACGTGACCATCCACACGGGCGGTGGTAATGATATTCTTGTCATGTGCATCGCCCTGTTGATGGTCGTTGTTGCACAAGTGGCCCTGCGACAAATCTATTATTATTTAGGACAACGTGGCTTGGCCAGACAGAGTACGGGTATCCGGCTCAAGATATTCAGCATTCTGTTTCTGCGACCACTCTTCGACAGCACCCAACTGCATTCCGGGGATATTACGTCGCGATTGGAGAAAGATATTGATGTGGTGAGCCATGCTACCACCTCATTGCTGCCGGACCTGACCATCGCTGCCGTTCAGTTGGTTGGCGCCTTTCTGCTGATGCAGACCATGGACACCCGACTGGCATGGGCGTTGTTGATACTTACGCCGCTCTTCGTGGTGACTGGCAAACTGATGACCAGACGCTTGCGACTGATGACGCTCGAAATACGCGAACATGAGAGTCAGGTGCAGATGCTGGTACAAGAGACGATGGAGCATCAGGATGTGCTACGGTCGCTCGACAGTGCGGACTATATGGCCGGGCAATTGGATACGATGCAACAGTCGTTGCGTGAGAGTATCGGGCGACGGGCACAATTTACCGTCGTGACACGACTGATTATTGCCGGTTGTTTCAGTCTGGGCTATATCATGGCGTTTATCTGGGGCGGTCTGCAGTTGCGGGCTGGCGTTATCAGTTTCGGTGTGATGACCTCGTTTTTGCAATTGGTCAGTCAGATACAGCAGCCTATCCTGCAGATGTTGAATATGCTGCCGGGCGTCATCCATGCCACAGCCAGTATTGACCGGTTGGAGGAACTATCTGCCAATCATTCTTGTTCAGACCCCCAACCCCCTAACTTAGGGGGCTTGGGCATTCGCTTTGAGAATGTGAGTTTCAGATATGCCAATGGTGACAGGGAAATCCTGAAGCACTTTACACATACGTTCAAGCCAGGTTCGAAGACGGCCATCATGGGTGAGACGGGCATTGGTAAGACTACGCTGTTCAGACTGATATTAGGATTGATCCAGCCGTCGGAAGGACGGATTGAGGTGGGAGGAGGCATCTGCTTCGTACCACAGGGTAATACATTGATGAGCGGTACGATTCGCTATAACCTGCTATTGGCCAAGCCTGAAGCCACCGACGATGAACTGTGTGAGGTGCTTCATACTGCCTGTGCCGATTTCGTGATGGAACTGCCTAAGGGACTGGATACCGTGCTTGGGGAGCGCGGTGGCAGACTCAGTGAAGGACAGGCACAACGTATTGCCATTGCGCGAGGTCTGTTGCGTCCGGGTAGTATCCTGTTGCTGGACGAAATCAGTGCTGCCCTCGATGAGAATACCGAACGGGAATTATTCAGCCGATTATTTGCGGCCTACCCCGACAAGACCATACTCCTTATCACGCATCGTACTGCTGTGGGTCAACTCTGTGATGAGGTCATTCATATATGTTCTTGAATCACTTCTTCTTGACAGCTTTCTTGGCAATTTTACCTAATATGTTGAGTTCTCCTGAGGAAGTCTTGCAGAGACAAGTGATGGTATATGACACTAGAAAATGTAGATAGGCGGTAATAGGAGCCAATGGACCAGACCAAAAAAGAGAGGGCGTGAGTTGCTTGCGGAATATGTAGAATGCGGTGTTTTTTGCAGGAGAGCGTTTATACCCGATGATTCGATAGCCGTTTTTCCGGTGCCAGTTTACAGACCAGAAGGCTTTTACTGAAGTTGTTTCTTGAAAATAATGAAAGCCAGCCTTACGGACATGCTCCTCTTCAACCTGAAACATTTTGGTGCCAATGCCCATATGTTTGGCTTTTGATGAGACTGCAAGGAAGCAACCATATACGTATTTTTTTTTTCGATTTGGTTGCAGAGAATGGGTTCCTAGAAGTTCTCCGGTCTCAGTATTTATAGCAACAAAAATGGTTGCGTTACGAATGATATTTTTATACCTCTCTAATGAATAGAGATTTAAATCTATGCCAAAATCAGTCCATTGGCGGAATGAATCCTCACAAAGGGAATAAACCGCTTCTAAGGAAACACCGGCTTCTTCGCGAGTTGAAATTTTAATGTTATCTGTCATCTGTTTAAACCCTGTCGCGCTTTTTGTCAAACTTCTTCAGAGCCAGATTAAAGGCTTCGAGGCCAACGAGCACGAGGAAGGTGGCGGCTGCTGAAAGGATATACATGCCGCCTCCGCAGGCCAGACCGATGGCGGCTGTGACCCAAAGACCGGCGGCTGTGGTCAGACCGCGTACCACATTCTCGCTCTTATGGAAAATGATGGTTCCTGCACCGATGAAACCAATACCCGATACTACTTGGGCTGCCACACGCGACACGTCCCAGCGGTGTTCCGGACTGGACAAGGCCCCTTCGAAACCGTAGGCTGAGACCACCATGAACAGGGCCGAACCTAAGGCCACCAGGAAATGGGTGCGGAAGCCGGCCTCCTTCGAGCGGTATTCACGTTCCAAACCGATGGCACCACCTAAGAGCGCTGCCACAAAGATGCGCAAGATAAAATCCAGTTCCATTTCCATATCTCTAACCCTTAATCTGTAAACTGTAAACCGTAAACTATAAACTATAAACTCTAAACAATGCCTTTCTTATAGCATCGATGGCGGCGGTGGATCTCCGATTCCAGATACTGCCACTGTGAGAGCACACCCTCGTTGGACTCCATCTGCGGACCCGTCTCTGCCCATTTGAAACCATACGCCTGAAACTGCCGGATGAGGTCATCGAAGATGAGGGCATTGGCACCTTTGCTGCGGTATTCGGGCAGTACGCCGATGAGTAGCAGGTCGACGGTATCGGTCTGATGCCATTTCAGGGTCTTCAACAGATGCCACCAACCGAAGGGTAGGAAACGACCGTCGCTGGTTTTCTGCAGAGCCCGCGAGAACGAGGGGAAGGTAATGCCGAAGCCTACCATCTGGTCGCCGTCCATGATGGCGGTAACGAGGTTAAGGTCGGCTATCTTGATGTAGTCGTTGACCAGTTTGTCAATCTGTTTCTGCGAGAGTTCGCTGAAGCCGTAGAGATTCTTGTAGGTAGCATTCAGCAGGTCGAAGACCTTCTGACCATAGCCTTCCTTGATCAGTTCGTGACGGGTGAACTTATGTACCCGCAGGTTGTAGCGCTTGCGTACCATCTCCGTCAACTTCGCAAATTTGTCGGGCACCACCTCGGGCACTTTTATCTTGCACTCCACATAGTCGTTGTCTTTCTCGAAGGCCAGGTGTTGTTCCATGTGTTGCTGGTAGTAGGGGTAGTTGTAGTTGATATACATGGTGGAGAGTTGGTCGAAACCCTCTATCAGCATTCCTTCGCGGTCGGTATCGATGAAACCTAAGGGTCCGGCAATCTCCGTCATGCCTTTCGCCCGTCCCCAGTCCTCCACGGCCTTCAACAGGGCAGTCGACACTTCCAGGTCGTCGATGAAATCGAACCATCCGAATCGGACGGCCTTGCGATTCCAGCGGTCATTGGCCCTGCGGTTGATGATGGCTGCCACGCGACCCACAATCTTCCCGTTTTTGAAAGCCATGAAATACTCGGCCTCGCAACACTCAAACGAGGGGTTCTTGTCACGACGCAAGGTGGCCATCTCGTCGGAAAATAAGAAAGGTACGGCACAGTCGTTATCGCGATACAGGTCGTAGTAGAACTGGATAAACTGCTTCAGTTCCCGCTTTGTTTCAACACGTTTGATCTTAATCATTGGTGCAAATATACGAAAAAATCTGTGACGATGTTCAGTTTTCTTTTCATTTTAACGATTATTCATAGTGCGTCGATGTATTCGTAGAGTTTTTTGTAGAAAGGATGGCGGGTCATGGTGGAGGCATCGCCCAGAATGATGAGTTTCATCCGGGCCCGAGTGATGGCCACATTCATGCGGCGCAGGTCGCGGAGGAATCCAATCTGTCCTTCGTCGTTGGCTCGTACCAGGGAGATGAGGATGATATCGCGTTCCTGACCTTGGAAACCGTCGACGGTATTTACGCTGATAAGGTGACGGTAGGGCTTGAAGAACTCCCGTTTCTTGAAAAGCCGGCGCAGGTATTGCACCTGGGCACGATAGGGGGAGATGACCCCCACGTCGAGTCGTTCGTCGAGGATACGCTCTTTGCCAATCTTCTTGAAATACTGTTCCAAGGCCAATAGCGTCAGTTCGGCTTCGGCCTTGTTGATGCGACCGAAACTCTCACCCACGAATTCTTCAGTAAACTGTAAACCGTCAACTGTGAACTCACTCGTGTCCACCCACGTCATGGGGATGTCGAGGTCGAGGATGCTGCGGTTTCTTACCTCCGGGGCACTCTCCACCTGATTGCCATAGAACCAGTCGCTGGAGAAACGCATGATCTCCTCGTTCATGCGGTATTGCATCTTCAACAGGGTGACCGTCTCGGGTCGGTTCTCCACGATACGTTCCATAAGGGTCTTGCCGAGACCGGCCTTCAGGGCAGCATAACTCTTGACGGTAGGCGGCAACTGACAGTGGTCGCCGGCAAAGATCACCCTCGACACTCTGCGGATGGGAATCCAGCAGGCGGCCTCGAGGGCCTGGGCCGCCTCATCGATGAAGAGGGTTCCGAATTTCTGTCCTTCGAGCAGACGGTTACTGCTGCCCACGAGGGTACAGGCGATGACGCGGGCCTCACCAAAGAGTTGGGCATTAATGCGGACCTCCAGTTCGGTGGCACGTTCTTTCAGGCGTTCCAGTTTCTGGTGGAAACGCTCGTCACCTCGTTTTCGATGACTCCGAAGGTCGCGGATGGCTTTACGGATGCTCCAGAGCAGGGTATAGTCGGGATGGGCCTCGAAACGACGCTCGTAGGTAAACGACAGCATCTTATCGTTGACGCGGGTGGGGTTGCCGATGCGCAGGACATTGATGCCACGGTCGACGAGTTTTTCGGAGATCCAGTCGACAGCCATGTTGCTCTGGGCACAGACCAACACCTGATTCTCGCGTCGCAGGGTCTCGTAGATGGCCTCGACGAGGGTCGTGGTCTTGCCCGTACCAGGGGGACCGTGAACGATGGCCACATCCTTGGCCCGCAATACCTTGTTGACGGCATCTTCCTGTGTGCGGTTCAGATAGGGAAAGTGCAACGGGGCAAAGGTGAAGGTCTCTGCCTTGATGTTCTGGTTGTTTGAATAGAAGAGGTCGCGCAGATAACCCAGTCGCCCTTTGGCACGGATGACTCGGTCGAGGGCCTCGAACATCATCTTATAACTGGTCTCGTCGAAGAAGAGTTGGATGCCGACCTGTTCGGCACTCTGCACATCGATGAGTTGACCATTATCCGGTACGGCCACCACCATGCGCTCGCCATCGACGTAGGAGACCGTGCCCGTGAAGTTGAAGTATTTGATGTGGTCCTTATCTTCAATCCTGAAAAAGGCCACCGGTCGGCCGAATTCGAAATTATGTTCTATCTCGTTGTCGTCGCCCTGGCGGAACACTTCCACCACCAGTTGGTTCAACGAGTTATAGTAACTTTTGCCTATCTTGACAGGGAACCAGGCATCACCGCGTTTCACCTTCCGCTGTAGACCAATCTCCTGGGTCTGCTTGCGGTAGGCTTCCTTCTCGACGGCATACTCCATCTGGAGTAGCAGCCGTTGCTGTTGGAGTGCCAGAACAGGCGAAACTTGTTGATTTCCCATAATTTCTCGGCAAAGGTACACATTTTTTCTTAATTCTTAATTCTTAATTCTTAATTTCTTATTAACTTTGCAGCCAGTATGAAACAGATATTATTGATTAATGATGTGGTAGGCTACGGCAAGGTGGGCATGGGGGCCATGTTGCCGATCCTGTCGTATCTGGGCATTCCTACCTATAGTCTGCCCACAGCCTTGGTGTCGAATACCCTCGACTACGGGAAGTTTAACATTCAGGACACCACCGACTATATCCGTGGGACGTTGCCTGTGTGGAAAGAACTCGGCTTTTCGTTTGATGCCGTTTGTACGGGTCTGATGTTCAGCGAAGAACAGGCCAAACTTGTTGCGGGCTATTGCAAGGAGCAGGGGGCTCAAGGCACGACGGTCTTTGTGGATCCGATTCTTGGCGACGGAGGACGGCTTTATAACGGTATGACCAACCGACAGGTGGAGTTGATGCGTGAGATGGTCAGTGTGGCGCATCTCACCTTCCCGAACTATACCGAGGCCTGCTATCTCACAGAGACACCGATTCACATGGAGGGCATCTCCTGGGATGAGGCTCGTGCGTTGCTAGACAAACTGAGGGGTATCGGCTGTAAGTCGGTACTGATTACCAGTTGTAAGATTGACGGTCAGAATGCTGTGGCGGGCTATAACCATTTCGATGATAGTTACTTCCATCTGGAGTATCATGAGATACCGGGTCTGTTTCATGGCACCGGCGATATCTTCTCGGCTGTCCTCATCGGACATCTGCTCAACGGCGAGTCGTTGAAAGTCTCTACCCGCACGGCTATGGATACGGTCTTCCGCATGATCGACCGCTATCGTAATGTGGATGACAGAAACAAGGGGATTCCAGTGGAAAAGTGCCTCGACCTACTATGAGGCTTCATCCACTGTCATCAGATATTCCAAGGCCGGAGCGGTTTACCTATCCCTTCTGCTATGAGCCCCATCCGTTGTGCCTGTTGGCCGTGGAGGAGGTGAAGCAGGAGATTGCACGTATCCACCCCACAGAAGGGAAGATGTTCGGGGTATTGGTGGTGGAGGATGATGGAGGAAAGAGGAAAGAGGAAGGAGGAAGGAGATTTGCTTTTCTTGCGGCGTATTCGGGCTTGCTCGAAGGACGCAACGACTGGCCCTATTTTGTGCCGCCTGTGTTTGATGCCCAACAGCCCGATGGCTATTTTAAACAAAAGGAGCGGGAGATATCCCGGATTTCCATGGATTCCAGTAATTCTAGAGAATCTAGGGAGATGTCGCAGGATCTTCAACTTTGGCTTTTCAGACAATATAGGATGTTGAACGCCCGCGGCGAGTCCAAGGATCTGGTGGAGATCTGGCAGGACTATCATTCGTCGGCCCGTATCCAGAAGAAATACCCGTTGCCCCCAGGCGGTACAGGCGACTGTTGCGCACCGAAACTGCTGCAGTATGCCTACAACCAGGGTCTGAAGCCCATCTGCATGGCTGAGTTCTGGTGGGGGGAGAGCCCGAAGGGGCAGATTCGTCATCACGGACAGTTCTATCCAGCCTGTAGCGGTAAGTGTAAGCCTGTGCTGGCATGGATGTTGCAGGGTCTGGAGGTCGATCCCAATCCCGAGGTGCAGAGACTGCGCTCTCTGGAGCCCACGGTTGTTTGGGAAGACGATGTGATGGCGGTGGTCGACAAACCATCGGGGATGCTGAGTATGCCCGGGAAGATTGGCGACTATTCCGTGGCCACGTGGGCTCAGAAGAAATGGCCGGAAGCAATGCTCGTGCATCGGTTGGATATGCAGACATCAGGCATCATGTTGGTGGCGAAGAACTCAGAGGCCTATCATCATCTGCAGCAACAGTTTGAGGAGCGGACCATCAAGAAGAAATATCTCGCCATTGTTGAGGGGGTGCCCCAGAAGGAACATGGCATCATCGACCTGCCGCTGAGCAGTGACCCGCTGAACCGCCCTTACCAAATCGTGGATTACGAGCACGGCAAACGTGCCATTACGGAGTACCGGGTTCTTTCTTCCTCCGCATCAGGGAGCGGGACGCTCATAGCCTTGTGGCCCCATACAGGAAGAACCCACCAGTTGCGGATGCACTGTGCCCATCGTGACGGGTTGGGATGTCCGATAGTAGGTGATGAATTGTATGGTAAGAAGGCCGACCGTCTCTACCTGCAGGCGCAGGCCATCTCATTTGTCCATCCTGTCACTGGCAGACGCATGCATTTTGAGTTAGAGGAAGGGTTTTAGTTTGTAGTTTACAGTTTATAGTTTATAGTTTACAGTTTAAAGTTTATAGTTTACAGTTTACAGATTATGGTTAAGCACATTATTCTCTGGACCCTGAATCCAGAACTCTCTGAAGAAGAGAAGCAGCAAGTGAAGGCCGGTATTAAGGCCGGTTTGGAAGGACTCGTGGGGAAGGTTCCCGGTCTCCTCGATGTCAAGGTTCATATTGACGGTCGTCTGGCCTCGTCGAATGCCGATGTCATGCTCGACAGTACCCTCGAGAGCGAGGAGGCCCTGAAGGGTTATGCCAAGCATCCCGAACATGTGGCTGTTGCCAATGGTAAGGTTCGTCCCTATACCGTGCAGCGCTCCTGTCTGGACTTCGAGATTTAAATGAAAAAGCCCCCGCCAACCGGCGGGGGCTTTTACTTATATATAAATAAGAGATTATTTCTTATTCAGGGCGAGGTCGATGGCAACGGCTACAGAGACAGTAGCACCTACCATCGGGTTGTTACCCATACCCAGGAAGCCCATCATCTCAACGTGAGCAGGAACAGAAGAAGAACCTGCGAACTGAGCGTCGCTGTGCATACGGCCTAGTGTATCAGTCATACCGTAAGAAGCAGGACCGGCAGCCATGTTATCGGGGTGCAGGGTACGACCCGTACCACCACCGGAAGCCACTGAGAAGTAAGGCTTACCAGCGAGTACGCGCTCCTTCTTATAAGTACCGGCTACGGGGTGCTGGAAACGGGTGGGGTTGGTAGAGTTACCAGTGATGGAGACATCAACGTTCTCCTTCCACAGGATAGCCACACCCTCACGGACATCGTCGGCACCATAGCACTTCACCTTCAGACGGCTGGGGTTGTTGCCATAAGGAACCTCCTTGACAACAGCCAGTTCACCAGTGAAGTAGTCGAACTTGGTCTGTACGTATGTGAAACCGTTGATACGGCTGATGATCTGAGCAGCGTCCTTACCAAGACCGTTCAGGATGACGCGAAGGGGCTTCTGGCGCACCTTGTTGGCCATCTCGGCAATCTTGATGGCACCCTCGGCAGCAGCGAAACTCTCGTGACCAGCCAGGAAGGCGAAGCACTCGGTCTCCTCGCGGAGCAGACGGGCAGCCAGGTTACCATGGCCGATACCTACCTTACGATCGTCGGCAACAGATCCGGGGATACAGAAACTCTGCAGACCGATACCGATAGCCTCAGCAGCCTCAGCAGCAGTCTTCACACCCTTCTTGATGGCGATGGCAGCACCACAGACATATGCCCACTTGGCATTCTCGAAGCAGATCAACTGGGTCTCCTCACACATCTGGTAAGGATCCACACCTGCCTTTTCACAAATCTCGTTGGCCTCTTCAATACTGTTGATGCCATTCTCCTTCAGAGCAGCAAGAACCTGGTTGATACGGCGCTCCTGACTCTCAAACTGTACTTTTCTAATCATAGTCGTATCCTCCTTTATGCTTTACGTGGGTCAATTGCTTTCACTGCACCCTGCTCCTCGCTTGTGCGACCATAAGAGCCGGTGAACTTCTTCAGAGCCTCATTGGCATCCATGCCATTCTTAACAGCCTCCATCATCTTGCCGAGGTGTACATACTCGTAACCGCAAA
>Ga0310690_10003155_pt1 | contig 25204 bp, 25 predicted proteins | sample AusTroGonzalo_MG_2_FD_207661 | JGI IMG/M metagenome (GOLD analysis project Ga0310690, IMG submission 207661) | Bovine rumen microbial communities from tropical cattle in Woodstock, Queensland, Australia - Gonzalo_04 (v2) (version 2) | ecosystem: Host-associated > Mammals > Digestive system >... | reverse complement strand
ACAGACGGCTTGTTTCACTCTCTTTTGGGATTGTATTTTCAATTAAATTTCTGATGTCTCTGTCATCGGCGGTTGTGCTTTGAAAGACTCCTAAACGGGATAATCGCATTGAATCAAAATGAACCATCAATGGTTTCCCTTCTTTATCGGTCATAAAACCGCCATCTGCTCTGGGAATGGGGTGTGCCTCTTTTGGACCTATGCCTAAAATTCCGATTTTATGCACCGAATTTTTGACCGATTCTTTCCAATCTTTATCCAGATAAAGGCCGCTGGTCAAAAACAAAATACGACCCTGTGTGATATCGGCATTTTTAAACAAGGCTTCCGCCTGTTTTAATCCGGCGACAGGGTTTGATTTTCTTTCCGGCAGAACGCTGGGCTCCAGATAGGGGATCATTCCCCGAATAATATCTGTTTCAAAGGTTAGGGGGCCTGCCGTATAACCGAACCGGTCATAGAGGACTAATCCGACCTGTTCCCCTTTTAACAAATCCAAAATATCATGTATTTTTTGTTTGGTACGCTCCAGATTGCTGCCTGTCATGGCGGGGCTTAATTCAACAACAATTACCGTTCCCGGTTGATAGGTTTCGGCAGGAACTTCAACTTTGTCCCAGGCAGGTCCTGCCAAGGCTATGGAAAGCAGAGACCATAAAGCAATTTTAAAAAAGCGTCTGCGTTTTGCCGTCGCATTTGTCCCCTTAATCAACAGATACGGCAACAATTTTTCATCAATAACCTTATACCAGGGTGATGCCGCTTCCAGTTGTTCCCGGAAGAGTTTAAAAATGAAGGGTAAAAAAATAAAAAGGAGGAACCAAGGTCTTAAAAAAGTCATTTTGACCGCCGCCTCCGACCGGCTAACATCCAACAAAATAAAGCCACTAATAACGGGTAATAAAATAATTCCCGTTTGGGTTTTGCCAAAGGACTGTCTATTTTTGTCGTTTCTAATTTATCAATTTTCTTATAAACGGAAATAAGGTCATCGGTTGTTTGGGCCCGAAAATATTTGCCGCCGGTTTTTTGGGCAATGCTCCTTAAGGTTTGTTCATCCCAACCGTAGTTATTTCCGCCGATCAGGCTGTCCAATAAACTTCCGATTTTTTTAGGAGATGAACCAATCCCGATGGTATAAACGGCTATTTTTTGTTTTTGTGCCAGCTCAATGGCCTGTTGAATGTTAATCACACCGGCATTGCTGTATCCGTCTGATAATAAAATAATAATTTTTTTGCCCTCGGGAATTTTAGCTGTATCCTGAACAGCCAATGCCAATGCATCACCGATTGCGGTTTGTTCTCCGGCGACGCCCAAATCTACATCGGCAAACAGTTCATCCAGTGTTTTCATATCTTGCGATAAAGGTGCCAGTGTATGTGCCGTTGTTCCGAAAATAACGAGCCCCAGTCGGTCACCGACACGTTTTGTCATAAAATCACGTACCACGTTTTTGACAATTTCTATTCGGGAAACGGCTCTTCCCATCAAATCAAAGTCCTTCCTGGCCATAGATGTTGACATGTCAATTGTCAACATAATGTTTCGGGCTTCGTGCCAAGTCGGTAAATTTTCGTCATAATAAAAAGGACGCATGCCTGCCCCGACAAGAGCGATCCACGCCAGTATCAGCAGGATGAAACGAACTTTCGTTCCTATGGGTTTACGGGCGCGCGCCAACCCCTCGATTCGTTCAAAAAAGGGAACTCTTAACGCATCCGTTTTGTTTTGGATATGTCGGCTCGGTAAGCACGCTGAAATAAACCATACCAATAGCGGTAACGGTAAAATAAACCCTACAAATGGCCAAACAAAGTTTTCCATAGGCCCACTATACCCGACAGAGTTTTAAAATGCAAATCCTATTTTATTATTCTTGAACAAAAACGGATTTAGGCTCTCCGCATAAGGGGCAAACCCAATCTTCGGGCAATTCTTCAAAGGGGACTTCGCCGTCATAGACATAACCGCAAACCGTACAAACCCATTTTTTTGTTTCAGACATTTTTGTTTCCTTTCTTTTTCTGTTTTGATAATCCTGGTAAATTAGGGGATTTTCCATCGTTCCGCGCATCACATCCGCTACATCGCACAAAAAGACGAAATGAGATCCCGTATCAATGATTTGGCTGACCTTTAACAGCATAGCGGCCACAGCCTTATCCCATACCGGTAAATTTGAAACGAGATAATAGGGTTCCTTTTCCCATTTATCAACCGTTTTTGAAGATTGCATTCCAAAGGTTTGGATGGTTTGATCCGCCACCGTCTCCGGTAAAACCGACAAGGTCAATTCGCCCGTTTGTCGCACCACTTCGCAAGTGTATGAACCTTTCCCCAGTGAAATCATAATACGGGCAGGGGATACTTCTACCACCATGACCGAGTCAATACAGCTGCCGACCAATCGGCCGCCGGTATCTTTGGCACCGGTTATATAAACACCGTGAGAAATCTTAAATAAAGCCTCTAAATCCATGCAATCTCCACAAATCTTCTAGTAAGATAAACCTATTTGGAACAAAAAACAACTTTTTTATTGAAAAAAATTTTAAAGTATCTATAATGTGATTACAAACAGAGAAAGGAATGGTCCATGAATAATTACAAAATGATTACGGCTTTTTGCGGAGCGGCTCCGACAATTTCTTCGGTCTATCACGAACCGATGCGTCGCACCGGTGAGGTGCTTGCCGAACATGGTGTTACCATGGTTTTCGGGATTGGGGATAACGGTCTGATGGGCAGTATGTTTCAAGGCGTACGCAATAAAAACGGAAATGTGGTTGGAATCACTACCTTGAAGCTATTGGAATTGCAGTGCAAAGAACCTTCTGTTTTTAAATTGGGTGAAATTAAGATTGTGTCAAATTTATCGCACCGAAAGAAAGATATGTTCCAAATGGGCGAGGCGATTTTGGTTGGTCCCGGTGGATGGGGAACGATTGACGAGTTTTCCGAGTTTGCCGTTCTGATCCAGACGGGGGAAGTAAAAAAGAAACCTATGATTTTCTTAAACTATAATCATTTTTGGGAACCGTTCCGGGCTTTGATGCTCAGTATGTTACAGGAAGGGACACTCAATCAGGATAAAGTTGATTATGTTGATTTTGTAGAACATCCCGACGAAGTTTTTGATGTGTTGGAAAAAGTTCAAAATCGTCTGGATGCAAAACAATAAAAAACTAATTTGCCTGAATTAAGGTAATAATAGCCGTATTTTTACATCAAACAATATAACTGGCGCAGCTTTCGGTTCCTTTTTCGCGGGAGAGCTCGCACCAACACATGACATGAGGTGAGGTGGCTTCAGCACCGATTTTTATCAGGTATTTTGCGACTTCACCGGGCAATATAGTATGATCAATATGAACTTTGTCAATCTGGAAGGCTAAATCTAAAGGCATGATATTTTCTTCATCCCGAACATTGACGTTGGCGCCTAGATCAAGCAATTTTTGAATGATATCTACCTTATTTTTGCCGGCAATGGCATAGTAAATGGCTGTTTTGCCGTTTTTGGCCCGCGCATTGATATTAGCACCGGCCTGAACCAAAAGTTCCAAAGTTTCGGGATTGGCATTATCAAGGCTGGCCCACATAATCGGGGTCATTTTATTTTCGTCACGAACATTGACATCGGCTCCCAGTTCGATCAGGTACCTGATAATTTCTGGTTTGGCGTTATAACGGGTGGCATTCAACAATAGGGCATTATAAGTATCTTGCGGCGTTGTTGCCAAATCTGTATCGGGGATTTGATTGATCGCATAATTGGTCGAGGGTAAAATGGTTGGTGGTAAAAGCAGATTTTCTTTAATGCCCTGTTCGGTTGGGACACACCAGGCTCCGACGTTGAGACCATCCGATCCATAAGCACAATCACCATAATACATCCCCCCCACGAGGTGTCCTTCTATTACCGTACCATTGGTAACTTGCGGTTTTGGTATTTCCCAAAAATATTCCTTTTTCAATAAAGAAGAATCAGCCAATTTTTCTTTAAATTGATTCAGGGTCATATCTTGCCATGTTTTCATAATATGGCTTTTTCCCTTGCGCGGGGTTACCCAGTGATAGTGTTTAGGACTTTCTTTGGCGCCTTTTTCTACCAAAAAGTCAATCACCTCACCCTTGTTGTTTGCAATGGCAAGATCCAAAACCGTGATCTCGTTATTGTCTGTAGCTGTTACATCTGCCCCTAAATCGACCATTTTTCGGATGTTTTTCTGATTGTCATGATGATGTCGTTTTACGATATTCATCAGGGGGGTGCGCCCCAGATTATCCCGGTGATTGATATTTGCCCCTTGGGATACAAGAAATTCAATAACATCTGAAGTATCATCCCTATAATCATCAACATATGTTAGGACATTATGGCCTTCCATATCTGTTAAATTAATATCGGCACCAAGATCAAGCATCTTTTTGAGTAGGGGAAGATTTTCCTTGGCATTTCGGGATACCAGCTTCATTAAAAGAGTTTTGCCATTAATTTTTGCATTGATATCGGCTCCATGCTTCAGCAGATATTCAAACAAGTCTATATCTTTTTTATTCAGGGCTTTTTGAAGCGGGGATAGCCCGCAGACGGACACATTGGGATCAGCCCCATTTTCTATTAAGAGCTTCATTATATCGATTGGTAAGTCCCTATATATCAGGATATTCCTTTCATGCTTTAAATTAGCTCCATGCTTCAGTAAAAGTTTAAGCATCTCTGGATTATTATTTTCGATGGCCAAAGCCAAAGGAGAGTGAAAAAGTACTGAATAATCCCTACTGCTAGAACAATTGATTTTTATAGGTTCATATATGTTTGGATCAGCTCCACCTTCCAACAAAAGCCGGGTTGTTTCTAAATCGTTATTCTTAATGGCTTTCATTAAAATGCCGCCCATATTAGGGTTGGCACCGTCATTTAGTTGTTTTACCACCTTTTTCGGGTTTAGTTCCATTTTGCTATCCCAGGGTAAATGCGGACCTTTTGCCCCATGTTTTCGAAGCAGTTCAACCATTTCTTCTTTTTGGGGGCTGAACATATAGGCATAATTCAGAGGGGTTTTGTTATCATAGCCGTAAGCATTGACATCCTCACCTTTTTGAATTTGTTTTTTGACATCTTCAGGGGTGGCTATCTTCCAAAAACCGGCGGAGATAAGAGCTCCTTTTGCCCCCAGATTCAATAAATACCTGACCATTTTTGGCTTTTTGGCATAGCCAATGACATACAGATGATCTTTTTCATTATAGGCATTGATATCGGCCCCGGTATCAATCAGCTTCTTTACGATGGGTAGCATGGGCCTTTCTTCATCACGAGAAACCGCCAGCATCAAGGGGGTCTGATTGATATGAGCGTAGTTATCATCTGTCCCGAAATTGGGGTCGGCACCGGCATTTAACAAAAGATCTATAATGTCTGCACGGGTTCTGTAAATAGCATAAAGTAAGGCGGTATCATGGCCGTGATCATTGTAATCAACCTCTAACCCGGCATCGAGAAGGGCCTTTATGGTTTCTTTATCTGAATCATTCGAAATAGCACCACGCAGTTCCCAACCGGCCAAAGGGGCTCCCGCCCGAATCAGGTCCGGTATAATGACGGTTTTCCTTTTATTTATGGCATCAGAAATTGACCGATCTTTCGGGGTGATACCGGCTTTGATAAGGGAACGGATAATATCAATGTTATTTTGTTCTTTTTGAGAAAAAATGTGTGGGGATTTATCGGAAAATTGATATGCGGAATCGGGCCAATCCGAAAAAATATCATTGGAATCGTATCGGAACCATTGGGTGACTTTTGGTTCATCACTTTCCCAATCAATAGCTTGTTTTAATAGGTTTGCTTCGGAACAAACATTGATATCAGGGATTTTTTTAATTAATTCTTGGATAGTTGAAACATCGTCGTTTCGAACGATAGCAACGCCAAGATTATTAAAATTTTTATCCAAACAGCCAGAATTGACCTGTTCTGTTGAATTTTGGGCAAAAGACGGTAAAATGATGAATAATGATAGTAAAAAGAAAGATAAACGATTCATATAATGCCCCTTTCAAATATCAAAACGTTTTAATATTAAGGAAAATATAAAATATTGCAAGCAGAAATTAAGGACGCGGTTTACAGCCGCAATAGGTTTGACGGTAGAGGTTCTTTTCCCGTGCCAGGCGGTTAGCCTTGGCTTCACCGCCGTTTTTACGCCAGTTGGTTTCATCATAAGGGATATTTTCGGTCGCGGCAGCAAGTCGACCGGCACGGCAGACCTGATCAAAATCTTTATAACGTGAAATCCCCAAAACGGATGAAAAACGGGTGAAACCGTTGGCTTTCGCATAGCGGGCCGCCGCCTTTAAACGGAGTAAAAAGCAGGCATCGCAACGTTTGCCCCGTTCGGGTTCGGTCTCAAGTCCTTGAGTCGCTGTATCCCAAGCGGTCGGATCGTAGGGGAGTTCCACAAAAGGTATATTTAATTCATCACAGACACGTTTATTTTCATCACGCCGACGAATGTATTCTTCTTCGGGGCGGATATTGGGATTATAAAATAGGACCGTAAAATCTGTTCCGCAGGCATGCAAATCCTGAATTACCCCGACCGAACAGGGGGCGCAACAGCTGAGGAGTAAAAGTTTTTCTGCAGACATGGTGTTATTCTAGCAAAAAATGATGAAAATTTCAATAAAAAGTTGACAGGTAATGTTCTTTCTGCTAGGGTCAAGACATGAAGAAATTAGTTGAGTTTTATTTGGTTGTGTTTCGGTTTTGGATGAAATTTCCCGAGAAAATCAGATACCTGTTGGTGGGGGGGTACAATACCGTTATTTCCTTGGGGCTCTATGAATTGTTCTTATGGCTTTGGAATCGGCATCAGTTGGCCTTGTTTCTATCCTTTTTTGTGTCCTCAATTAACAGCTATTGGACTCAAAAAATATATGTGTTTAACACACGTGGTAAAGTTGCTAAAGAATATTTTCGGTGCCTGTTCAGTTGGGGTGTCAGTTACGGATTAAATGTTATCCTGTTAGAAGTTTTTGTGCGCTTGGGCATGAATCCACGGGTTGCCCAAATTCCGGCGTTGGCTTTGGTGACGATAAACAGTTATTTAATGTTAAAATATATTGCTTTTCAAAATCATAAAAAAGGAGAGAAAAATGAAGGTTGCCGTTTTGATTCCTTGCTATAATGAGGCCTTATCCATTAAACAGGTTGTGTCGGACTGTCAAAAATATTTGCCGCAGGCGGATATATACGTCTATGACAATAATTCAACGGATGATACGGTTAAAATTGCCGAAAAAGCCGGCGCCATTGTCAGGCGGGAAACACATCAGGGCAAAGGAAATGTTGTGCGGCGTATGTTTGCCGATGTGGAGGCCGATGTTTATGTGATGACGGATGGTGATGCAACCTACGATATTGCCAGTGTCCCAAAAATGATCCGAAAATTAACTGATGAAAGGCTGGATATGGTGACTGGAGTCAGAAAAACAAAAGTGGCAGAGGCCTACCGGGCGGGGCATCAGTTCGGCAATAAAATGATGACGGGTATTGTGCATTTGTTTTTTGGGCGTCATACGGATGACATGTTATCGGGACTAAGGGTATTTTCAAAACGTTTCGTTAAATCATATCCGGCGAATTCGCATGGTTTTGAAATTGAAACGGAATTAACGGTTTTTTCATCTTCCATGCGGTTGCCGGTAGCTGATTTTGATACGCCTTATTATGCGCGGCCCGAAGGGTCAAACAGTAAATTGTCAACTTTTAAGGACGGATGGCGCATCTTGAAAATGATTGCCGTTTTGATTAAAGAAGAAAAACCCCTTCTCTTTTTTGGAATGGGTTCGATTTTTTTGGTGTTTTTATCTTTGCTCTGTGCGATTCCGGTGATTATACAATATTTAGAGACAGGTCTTGTTCCCAGATTCCCAACCGCCATTTTGTCGGTGGGATTGATGTTGGCGGCCGGTGTGAGTTTGGCTATGGCCCTGATTCTGGATACGGTAGCTAAAACAAGGTTAGAACTGAGGCGGATGAAGTATTTGGCCGTTCCGTTTTATCAAAAGGATAAGTAATGTTTTCAAATTATAAACGTGTTTTTTGGTTGGCTGTCGTGATGAGCCTGTTTGTTTATGCTCCGTTTACGGCAACTTTATTTTCAACGGATGTATGGACACGCTTTGCCAGGATTTCCGAGTGGGCCGATGCCGGTTTCCCCCTTAAAGAACGGTTGTTAATGAGTCAAAATTATCCTTTCGGATTTGAACTGCATTGGACACGACCTTTGGATTTTATCGGATATGCGTTTGCCTGGCCCTTTATTCCCAATTGGGGACTGAAAAGAGCATTGGAAATTATGGCACATTTTGTGCCGGTATTGGTTATGATTGTGGCTGTTCGGGGATTCTTTTTCGGTCTTAAGGGATATCTGACCCCAAAGGTGGCTTTTATTGCATTTTGGCTGTTTTTTTTCGGGATCGGTTATTCTTGGGGATTGGGCGGTATGGGATATTACGATCATCATATTTTCCATTTTGCTTTGTTGGTTTGGAGTATTGCCTTGGTGGCACGAAGTTTTCGTGTCAAAGATAATAAAAATTATTTGATTGCGGCCGGTATAGTATCCGCTCTGGGAACATGGATTACACCGGAATTCTTTATTAATACCTACTTTTTAACCTTTCCGTTTGCTTTGGGATGGCTGTGGCATAATCGATCCTTAAGACCGGCAATAATTTATACGGCTGTTTATACGGGACTTCTGACTTTGGTGATGACTTTTGACCACCCGATGGACGGTTTCTTAACCCTTGATTTCGCAAGAACATCAATCTTTCATGCGATTTTGGGCGGTATGAACTTAATCCTTTTTGGGGTTTTATCATGTTCCATATTCAGAAAAAACAGGTTGAGACGACTGATATATGCGGTTTTATGGGTATCTGTTTTGGGAATAATTTTAGTTGTCGGTTTTACAGACACCTTGTTGGTACCGATGGTAGAGCCGATGATGTATCATTTTTGGATCAGTAAAGTGGGTGAAATGCGACCCCTGTATGAAAGTTGGAATGAGTTGGCGGTTTATGCCATTTTTCCGCTGATTTTAGCGGTGGGAATGAGCTTTTGGTGTTTTTTTTCAAAACACAGGCGGTGTGTCCCGTTGGCTTTAATTTCCATTCCCGGAATTTTTTTCTATGCAACCGTTATGATTTTCCATGTGCGTGTCGGCCTCAGCCAAAATGCATTTTTTATTTTTTTAGGTAGCTGTTATCTGAATTTATCTTTTTTCCCGCGTGAAAAATCATTCAGACGCAGTTTAATATTTATTTTATTCTATTTTCTTTTTATCGGAATATTTCAAAAGGGGCATATTTCTATTCAAAGTTTTAAAGCTTGGGGAATAAAGCATTATTTGGAGCAATACAGAAATGATCAGACAATTAATGTACCGGCGTATCTAAAAGAGGCTTTTGATAAGGCGATCCGTGAAGAAAATGAAGAGAAAAATGATCAAGTTGTGAATGGTGGAGCTTCCGTGTCGAATGATGAAGAAAAAGAGTTTCAAGAAGATAAGGATTTTTCTTGCTCGGCAACGGATAAAGTTTGGCAAAAAATTAAAGAAGATGAGACAAAAGGTGCTGTGTTTACGGATATTTTTTCGGGGCCGGAATTGACTTGGGAAACGGGTAAGCCGATTTTGGGCGGACCTTATGACCGAAATATTCAAGGATTATTGGATTTGTTTGTCATTGAGTTAGATAAACCGCCCTTTGAAAAAGCAAGGGAACTGTTGAAAAAACACCAGGTAACACAGCTGTATTTAAAAAATCCCAAATGTTTAGTTTTCCTGTTTTCGGATGAAAAAACGGGAAAAATGTTGAAAGGATATGAACATTTCTTTCATTCGGCCGTTTATTATGAAACCGAGGAAATGCCTAAGTGGTTGAAGTTGGAATATCGGGATAAAAAGACAAACGTTAAAGTCTTTAAAATCATTGATGAGAAATGATCAAAGTCTTTCCCGAACTTTTGGTAATCGGTGCTTGGGTGTATGTTGAATCAAAAAATAGCCAGTGAGATACAGGCTTTGCCGAATGTCTTGGGGAGTGGCATCGGCCGGTTGCCACAAAAAACGGGGAAGGGGTAAGAGTTTATCATGATAAGGCTTTCCTTTTTCCCGACTGACGGCACGACCGGTTTTGGGAGAAATATAGGCTAAATCGTCGGCATCACCACCACCGGCACAACAGGATGTATCCAATCCGAAACCGATTTCGGAAAGCAGGTCTTTTTCAAACAAGGCATAATTTTTTAAAAAATCAGCACGGTCCAAAGAGGCCAGAAAAGAGGTGACTTTTTGGTACAGGTTATCAAATGCCTGTCTTTCGGGAAGTGTATCATCAAGCAAGGCGCATAGAGAAGATATACAGTTCAGACGCTGAGGATCATCCAAATATTGAACGGAAAAAGGATTGGTCTCTTCTAAATAAAAAGTTCCCAACTGATCTGCCAAACGGGCCCGCCAACGGGCTGTGACGAAAGTGCCGATGTCGGGAGCTTTTTTCTTTTTTAAAACGCCCAGTGCCCGACCCGTTTCCCGTGTCAAAAGTGAGATAATCCATGAATTCTCGCCCAAATGTCGGGAAGATAAAATAAGCGCTTTTTCCGATTTAAATTCAGGCATTGAAGTCCAACCCCCAATCAGTGTATTGGGAAGGATCTTCCTGCCAGTTTTCTTTGACCTTTACAAATAAAAATAAATGGACGGGTGTTTCAAATAGCTTTGTGAGTTCATATCTGGCGGCAACGCCTATTTTTTTAATCATAGATCCGTTTTTACCCAAGATGATGGATCGTTGCCCGGGGCGTTCCACATAAATTGTTTGGTCGATGCGAATACCATTTTTTTGTTCTTTAAAACTGTTTGTCTCAACGGCTAAAGTGTAGGGTAATTCCTGTTGCAAATGCATAAACAGTTTTTCCCGTGTGATTTCGGCCGCAAATAGGCGGTTTGGCAGATCCGTTATTTCATCACCGGGGAACATCCAACATCCCTTGGGGGTATGGCTGATTAAAAATTGTTTTAACTCATCAACGTTTTCACCAGTTTGGGCCGATATCAAAAAGGTCTCGGAAAAAAGATTTTCTTTATTGAGTTCGGCAATAAGGGGCAAAAGTTTATCTTTGGAAATCAGATCAATTTTATTGATAACAAGAATGGCCTTTTTTCGATTTGATTTTAAGTTTTCTATAATAATACGTGTGTTTTTATCCATTCCTTTTGAGGCATCCACTAACAGAAGGCGCAGATCGGCTTCATCAGATTCAGTCCATGCGGAAGCGACCATTGCCCGATCCAGGCGTTTGCCGGGTTTAAAGATGCCCGGTGTATCCACCAAAACCAATTGGGTTTCATCCTGGACCAAAATACCGCGAATGCGTGACCGAGTCGTTTGAACCTTTGGGGAGACAATGGAAACTTTACTGCCGACAAGAAGATTAACCAAAGTTGATTTTCCCGCGTTGGGAGCCCCCAACACCGCGACGAAGGCAAAATGTTGTTTATCGGGTTCCATTTTTAATTTTCCTCAGAAGTGTTTGTGCCGCATCTTGTTCAGCCAATTTTTTGGATGAACCCTGACCTGTGGCACTTTGTTTCCCGATACGAACCGTAATGGTGAAAACAGGGGAATGATCCGGGCCCGATCGATCCGTCAGTTCATATTCCGGTAATTTTTTATACTTTTTTTGTGACCATTCCTGAAGTTCTGATTTTGAATCTTGCGGGATATCCAGTTCTGCTTGAATAAGGGGGAGCCATAACGGTTTCATGAATTTTTTAACAGCCGAGAGGCCCTGATCCAGATAAAGAGCTGCCATGACGGCTTCGCATACATCAGATAAAACGGAATTATTTTGACGAAGTTCGTTTTCCGTTGTTTTGATCAGGTCGGGCAGCCCTATTTGGCGGGCAATATCGGCCAAAGTTTCTTCACGTGTCAGGGCTACAAAGCGTTTGGCCATTGAGCCTTCGGCTTCCAGGGGAAAGGTTTCATACAGCATTTCCGACACAACCAAACCGATAACACGATCACCCAAGAATTCCAAACGTTCATACTTGGGACGTTTCCCCTTATGGGATAATTGGAGCGCATCATTTAAAAATTTTGAATCAATCCTGATCATTGATAAAGTCCCTTGAAAAAGCGGCTAAAACGTAATGATTCTTTCCACTTCCAAAACTCCCAAAAATCACCGTTCCCGTTATTTGAATAGAAGATGAAACGGGCTTTACCTTCAAGATTTTGAGCCGGAACAAATCCGAAAACACGGCTGTCCATGGAGTTATCCCGATTATCACCCATCATGAAATAATGGCCTTCGGGTACGGTTTTGACATCAGTATCGTCTAATTTCATATTATCGGAGCGTTCATAAATCCAGTGTTTTACACCATTTGGAAGTGTTTCCATATATTTTGTGTAATGGACCAAACCGTCATGTTCAACCGTCCAATCTTCCTCACCCAATTTTTCACGGGGAACCAGCTGATCATTGATGTAAAGGCGGCCACCTACCATTTGTATTCTGTCACCGGGCAGGCCGATAACGCGTTTAATGTAATCTGTTTTGTTATCTGTCGGAACCTTAAAGATGACAATATCTCCACGCTTTGGGGCTTTTCCCAAAAGGCGGTTTTTAGGAATGATCGGCAAAGAAAACGGAAAAGAGTGCTTGGAATAACCATAGTCATATTTTGTGACAATCAAATAGTCCCCGATCAAAAGTGTCGGTACCATGGAACTGGATGGGATATTATAGGGTTCAAACCATATAGAACGAATGATCAGTGCAGCCAGTACCGCCCAAAGTAATCCCTTAATATCTGCCCATAAACCGGTTTTTTTCTTTTCTTTTTCCATTGAAATTTTTTCCTTTATCTGTTATGCTGTTAAAAGTTGTTTGTTTTATAGCACAGAAAGAATGATTTGTCCATGTTAAAATTTAAAAAAATAAATGAAGAGGGTAAGGCACGACGCGGTGTTCTGGAAACAGCCCACGGAACGGTACAGACACCGGCCTTTATGCCGGTCGGAACAGTGGGATCGGTAAAAGCCATGCTGCCGGAATCAGTCAAATCAACGGGGGCGGAAATTATTTTGGGCAACACCTATCATTTAATGTTGAGACCTTCGGCCGAACGGGTTGCGGCTTTCGGTGGGTTGCATAAATTTATGAACTGGTCGGGACCGATTTTGACCGATTCAGGCGGTTTTCAGGTCATGAGTTTATCAGGTCTCAGAAAAATTACCGAAGAAGGGGTTACTTTTAACTCACATATTTCGGGAGAGCGGTTTATGTTGTCGCCGGAACGGTCTATGGAAATTCAATATCTGTTGGATTCCGATATCACCATGGCTTTTGATGAATGTGTGAAATATCCGGCCGAAAAGAAAGATGTTAAAAAATCCATGGAACGGTCTATGCGTTGGGAAAAACGATCTAAAGAGGCTTTTCGGGATCGGGATGGTTACGGTTTATTCGGTATCGTACAGGGGGGAATGTTTCGGGACCTTCGGGAGCAGTCTATAAAAGCATTGACGGACATCGGTTTTGACGGATATGCCATCGGGGGATTAGCCGTTGGCGAAGGGCAAGAGATGATGTTCTCGGTTTTGGATTATACGGCAGAGGCATTACCTGAAGATAAACCGCGATATTTGATGGGTGTGGGTCGCCCCCGTGATATTGTGGGATCGGTTTTAAGGGGAGTTGATATGTTTGATTGTGTCATGCCCTCCCGATCCGGTAGAACCGGTCAAGCCTTTACCAGTCATGGTGTCTTAAATATGAGAAATGCCTGTCACATGGATGATCATGCGCCATTGGACGAAATGTGTGATTGCCCGGCCTGTCGTAATTATACACGGGGCTACATCCATCACTTATTTCGGACGGGGGAAATTTTGGGCAGCATGCTTTTGACATGGCACAACATTCAGTTTTATCAAAACCTGATGAAACAGATCCGAACAGCCATAGAAGAAAAAAGATTTCAGGCTTTCCACGATGATTTTATGAACAGGTATGCCGATGACAGAAAAATGTAAAAAGGATATCTATAAACGGCGTTCGTTTGAAGGGCTTGCTTTGCTGACCAAAGAAGTAAGGACAATAACAAAACCGATTTTGGGAATGCGCGGATTTGCCGAAGTTGATATCTTGGGACATTGGACAGAAATTATCGGAGAAGATCTGTCTCGCGGAATTTCACCCGAAAAATTGATCTTTGAAAGAGATAAGCGAACACAAGGAACCCTGTATGTCAAAAGTGCCGGCGGTGCTTTTGCCATGTTGTTTGAGTTTCAAAAAAAACAGGTAATTGAGCGGATTAACGGCTTCTTCGGGTATCCGGCCATTGCCAATGTGAAAATCAGACAGGGGAGCCTAAAACTGGATAAGAAAAAGGTGGAGCTGCCCGCAGAACTGACAAAAGATCAAGAAAGGCAATTACAAAAGCAAATAGCACAAATTCAAGATCCCGATTTAAAAGAGAGTGCTTATCGGGTAGGAAAAGCAATTTTGCTGAAAAAATAATCGGTTAGATACAGGCTATTTGACAAAATTTCTGTTTTATGGTAAAATAACGAACAGGAGGTCAGGATGTCAAAAGAGAATAACATACCATCCAAAAAGAACCTGATTATTTCATTGATAACGGCGGGAGCGTTGCTGTCTGTGGCGGTTAACGGATGTCGTCCGAATACGGGGAAAAGGGAAAAAACGCCTCAAACAGCTTCTCAAAAGGCTGTCCAAGCGCCGGCCAGTTTTACCTTTTCAGGTGGCGCCGGTATTCTTTTGAAGGATAAGCAGGTTGTCCTGATTCCGCACAGTTTTGAAAATAGGGCGGCATATCAGAAAAGATTGGAGAATATTAATTCCTATTCAAAAGAAGCCGGATATACTTTTGTCAGTATTATTGATCCGGATAATAAGATGGCCTATGATGCGGCCATGATGATCCTGTATCCGCGGATGTATGGTAAACCGTATAATATGTTGGATAATCCTGTTTCCTCTTGGGCCAGCATGCAAATCGGCGGCGGTGATTTTGTATCCAAATATACGCCGGGAGATATTTCAAAAACCATGCGCGAAGCAAAGGTTAATTATAGAACTTTATAAGGTTATCAAATGATTTTTTGGGATTTGTTAAAAAAAAGAAAGCGATTTAAAAAAGAAAATGAAATTTTAAGTCGGATTGACGGTTGTACGGAATATTGCGAAGATTGTATCAATGGTGTTATTGTTGAACAGAATGTGTTTATTAACGGGGAAAGTGTTAAAACCTCATTAGAGGCCAAAAGAAAATATATTGAAGCCTATGCGGCCAAGGAACGTTTGAAGCGGGAAAGAGCTATGATTAAACTGAATAAAAAAGGTCAACGTTTGAATCCAGATATTGTTCGGAAATTATGTGGCGCGGAAGAGCAAAAAAGATTTGAAGGCTTTAAGCATATCAAAGAAATGCAGGGCCGTTAAGAAAATACTTGACAAAATAAAAAAGTGTACTATACTGACTCTATAATGATTTAAGGGGAGGAAAAATCATGAATACAAGAAAAACAATTTTATCAGCTATGTCTGTGATGGCCAGTATGATGATGTTCGCGACGGAATCTTCAGAAGTAAAGGGAGAGAATGATCGGCGGGAACAAAATCAAGCGATTATTGCTGGGTTAAAAACGGACTTGAAACCGGCTATGAGGAAAGATGAGGTTGATCCGGCACTTATCGCCGCAAATGAAGCAATGTTTATGGAGGCAATCAAAAGATATGAAGAAGAACAGGCCAAAAGACATCAGAAACCAAAAGGTACTCCCTGGTCGGTATACGCCATATGGGCGGTTGCCGCAGTGATTGGCGGTCTGGCGGCGGCAAAGGCCGGCGAAGAGATAGGGACGGCTTTGCGAAAGAAATGGGACGGCCGGACGGTCTAAATCAGAAAATAGTCAATATAGAAAGCCCCCGAAAAGGGGGCTTTTCCTTTAATGGTAGGCGACTAGAGATTCGAACTCCAGACCCCCTCGGTGTAAACGAGGTGCTCTAACCAGCTGAGCTAGCCGCCCATAAAAAAAGGACAGCATCACTATACTATCCTTTTTCATGATTGTCAAGACTTATTTATTGACAGCCAGTTTCAAGCCCTTACCGACCTTGAATTTCGGTTGTTTGTAGGCCGGAATTTTAATGCTGGCGCCAGTGGCCGGGTTGTGGCCTTTGTAAGCGTTGCGTTTTGAAACGGACATCGTGCAGAAGTTTGTAATGCGAACGATATCACCTTTCTTTAATGTCTTTGTGGAAACACCGATGAAAGAATCTAAAACTTTGGCGTTGACCGAGTGGGACAAACCGTTTGTTTTGGACATGGCGCAGATTAATTCTTGTTTATTCATTTTTAAACTCCATTCTATAAATTAAACATTGGCGGGCCATTTAAAGCTGCCGTTATCCAATAAAGCAGGATTTTAGGGCATTGTCAACATATTTTTTTATGAAAACACCGAAAATTCAATAAAAAAGCCCCTTTTTTATCGAAAAGAGGGCTTTTTAAAGGTTATTTCACTTTCTTTTGGGAATGGGAAGGCGTCTGACGGCGCGGTTTCGGTTTAGCCGTTGAAACCGGTATCGTGACGGTGTTTTTAAACGCAGATCCCGTATCCGGAACGGTTTTACGCGGCGGAATAGCGGGTTTTTGTTCGTCTTGACGAATCTTCTTGCCTTTCAACAGGGCATGGATCTCATCGCCGGAAAGCGTTTCATAATCCACCAATCCTTTGGCCAGTGTATCCAGTTCCTTTTTATACTTCTTTAAAATTTCCTTTGTTTTTTGATAGGCGTTTTCAATAATTTTTTGGATTTCTTTATCAACCCGAAGTGCCGTTTCATCGGCCATGTTCTTTCGTTTAGAAATATCATAGCCCAAGAAAACCTCACCTTGAGGTTCTTCATAAGCGATGGGACCCAAGGTATCGCTGAAGCCCCATTCGGTTACCATTTTACGGGCGATGGTAGTGGCAACCTGAATGTCGTTGCTAGCCCCGGTGGAAACCTGATCCTTGCCGAGAATCATTTCTTCTGCCACGCGGCCGGCAAATAAAATACTCAGTCGTGAGGTGAGGTAAAGTTTGCTTTGGGAATACTTATCCTTTTCGGGCAGTTGCATTGTAACCCCTAAAGCCCGACCGCGCGGAATAATTGTTACCTTGTGAAGCGGATCGGATTCCGGTAAGTGCAAAGAAACAATGGCATGGCCGGCTTCATGATACGCGGTCATGCGCTTTTCTTCCTCATCCATAACCATGGATTTACGTTCGGAGCCCATCATGACTTTATCTTTGGCATCTTCCAAATCACGCATGGTAACCATGGTTTTATTGCGACGGGCCGCCATGAGGGCGCCTTCATTAATTAAATTCGCCAAGTCGGCACCCGAAAATCCCGGTGTTCCACGCGCAATAACATCCAATTTAACATCCGGTGCCAAAGGAACTTTTTTGACATGGACTTTTAAAATTTGCTCACGCCCCCGAATATCGGGATTGGAAACAACAATTTGACGGTCAAAACGGCCGGGACGTAATAAAGCCGGATCCAAAACGTCGGGCCTGTTTGTTGCAGCCAGGATGATGATGCCGCTGTTTTCTTCAAAACCATCCATTTCAACCAATAATTGGTTTAATGTTTGTTCCCGTTCGTCATTTCCACCGCCGAGTCCCGCCCCACGATGGCGACCGACGGCATCTATTTCATCAACAAAAACGATACAGGGCGCAGACTTTTTGGCCTGTTCAAACATATCCCGAACACGGGATGCCCCGACACCGACGAACATTTCCACAAAATCGGAACCGGAAATGGAAAAGAACGGTACGTTGGCTTCACCGGCGATGGCTTTGGCCAATAATGTTTTACCCGTTCCCGGAGGGCCGACAAGTAAAGCCCCTTTTGGGATTTTACCGCCTAAACGTTGGAATTTGGCCGGTGCTTTTAAAAAGTCAACGATTTCCTGAAGTTCTTGTTTGGCTTCTTCAATACCAGCCACATCGGCAAAAGTGACCTTATCTTTGCCGGTCATCAGGCGGGCTTTGGACTTCCCAAAACTGAGGGCTTTTCCGTTACTGGCGGCCATTTGTCTCATCATAATGACCCAAATACCGATAAATAAAATCATCGGAAGCCAAGAAATCAGAGCATCCGTAAAAGAGCCTTCATCCTTGGGTTCGGGGATAGCCTTGATATCCACATTATGTTTTTGCAGCAGGGGGACAAGGCCTGAATCCTCGGGTGCAAAAGTCGTGAATCTTTTGCCGTCGGTGCTGATACCGGTGATGGCGTGCCCTTGGATCTGAACAGATTTAACGGAACCTTTTTCAATGTTGGAAGCAAATTGTGTGTAACTGATTTCAGCCGATTGAGGCAAAGGTGATTCTTTTGAAAAAATATTCGCCAGGCCTATCAAGACCAAAAACAGAATAATCCAAATGAATAAACTTTTTGATGTATTATTTTTAATCTTCATTTTTTCCCCTCAAATGATATGAAAACAATATGTTGGTTCTTTTTATACTCAAATGCGAATTTTTTTTCAAGTTCTTTTTTTGCACCGATTCTAAATAAGGTATGAACGGGAACCTTGGAAACAGGGCAGGGAATACTTTGGCGAATCGAAAAAGGAAGAGATGTATCATCGGATCCGGCTTTCATCCGGACAGGATCAGATGCCAAAATCATGAAACGATCCCAACGGGTCCATTGATGGGGTAGAATCTTTTTTTCGGCGGACATGCGGGAGGCTTCGCGCGCAACGAATAAAATGCCACCCTGACGCACCAGAATACAGCCGGAAAGAGTGGCTTTCTTCGGTTGTAAGGAGAGCCAGCGTTCTAAGGATTCCAGTGAAACGGAATGGGAATCGGTCGTAACGATTTCCAATGCTTTTTTTAAAACGCGTAGGCGAATTTCGTCCGGCAGAGAGAAAAAAGCCTGTTCTTGAACGGATATAAAACCCTTGGGTGATAAGTCAAGCAAGGCCGATACAAAGCGGTTGGTGTAAAAATCAAGAGCTTGTCGGATTCGGGCAAATCTGTTGGTCGTTCGGCCCAGAAGGGCAGGTGTTAGTCCCCATTCGGATAGTTGATTTTGCCGATTGCGCCACCGAACGCGTTCATAAGATTCATCCTCATTCATGGCATCATGAAACCAGGAAATATGTCTTTTTTTTAAGTCGTTTTCCAAAGTGGTTTTGGATAACCCTAAAAACGGTCGGCAAAGGATCAGATTGGCGGATTCAGATTGTTCAGTCATGGCGGAAAGTCCGTCGGCGCCGCTGCCATGGGCTAGTCGAATCCAAAAAGTTTCGGCCTGATCTCCCGAGTGGTGTGCCAGAAATAAATTTTTAATTTGATTTTGTGCAGCCCACTTTTGGATTAAATCATAGCGCTTTTCGCGGGCTTTTTCTTCAATATGTGTTTTTGGTTTTGGACCCAACCATGAAAGGGTTGTATGATCTATACCCCAAGAGGTTAAAAGGGTATGAACACCTTGAGCTTCGGTTTTTGATTCGGGGCGTAATTTGTGATCTACCGTAACGGCTTTTAAAATCAAACGATTCTTTCGGGCATAAACCCCCAGGTGGAAGGCAAGACACAGACTGTCAGCCCCGCCGGAAACCGCGACACCGATTGTTGAACGGGGTGTTACAGGGTGTTTTTGAAAAAAATCAGACAGTGCTTTTTCAATTACGGACACGACAGTTTCTTAGCCTCTTGTTCGGCGCGTTTTTTTAAAGTTGTACTGGCTTTTGGGAATTGTTCCGGCATCAGTTTGAAAAAACCGCAGGCTTCATCTTTTTTGCCCAAATTTGCCATCGTTAACCCCAACTTTAATAGATTGTCGGGGGCTTTGCTGCTGTCCTTATATTTCGTCAGACCGTCGGAGAAAATACCGGCGGCAACCTCATATTGACCGCGTACGTAATAAGTTTCACCCAACCAATAATTGGCATTACCCGTCAAATCAGATTTGGGATAGTCCTGCAAAAATGAGAGGAAGGCTTTTTCGGCTTCGGGATATTTTGCTTTTATCATCAAATTATAGGCGTGATCATAGGCTTCTTTATCGGAAAGCTTTTCAGTTGTCGGCTTGCTGGGGGGTGGGGGCACTTTTTGTGTTTCCTGAAAGCGGACATCCGTATCAGAACGCATTTTTTGGAAATCGGACCGCAGCAAATCCTGTGCATGTGTGAGCTCTTCAACCTTGCTTGTCAGTTCGGCAATGGTTTTGGCCTGTTCTTCCAATTGAGTATAAACTTCGGCCAATGTTTCGGCCGGTGTGTCGCTTGTTGAAGAGGGCGTGTTGGGATCCCGTATTACGGAATAAACTTTTTTTTGCAGGAGTGTCATTTCCCGATCCAGGCGATCCAGACGGTCATTCATAATCTCGGACTGCAGATCGGCTAAGGCCGGTTTGACGGTAAAAATCAGTAAAAATAAAAGTATTTTCTTCATTTTTCGGGCTCCCATAAAAAAACTTCCCTGTTATCATACAAGGAAGTTTTTCGTTATGCAAGTTTTTTATTAATAGGCAATTGATGTTGCATTCCGATTTTGAGCCCAAGCTTCTTCCGTAGAACCCAAGGCGACCGGTTTTTCTTTCCCATAGGAAATAATCCGGATACGTTTGGCATCAACACCGTTGGCAACCAAATACCGACGGGCAGCATTTGCACGCCGTTCACCCAAAGCAAAGTTGTATTCTGTTGTGCCGCGTTCGTCACAATTTCCTTCAATCACGACCAAAGCCCGCGGATTCTTTTTAAGCCATTCGGCTTGATCAGCCAAAGTGGATTTAGCCTTTGTATCCAAATCAGAACTGTTCAGTGTGAAATAGACAACCGGTGTCACTTCATTGTTGAATTTTTTGGTTAAACCGGTTGCTTCCAAAGAAGTGATATCCACATCCGGGTTCCAACCGCCGTTAGCATCCCCGTAGAGATCGGCACCCTCCTGTCTTGAAGCACAAGCCGACAGTAAAGCAGCTCCACAAATAACAGCCAATAATTTTTTAAACATCTTTTGTTTCCTTTCATATTTTTATTTTACATCTGATGTACGCAATCAGAAAATCACAGAATTTGCCTAATGTCAAGATAAAATTATTTGCGATTTTGAAAAAAATCTGTTATTATTTTTCGCATGAGCAGTTTGTTTGAAAAATTAGCGGATAAACCCTTGGCCGATCAGATGCGGCCACAAAGCCTTGCCGATGTGGTGGGGCAGGATCACCTGTTGGGTGAAAAAGGGCCGCTTGCCCGTATGATTAAATCGGGAAAAATGGCATCTTTTATCCTGTGGGGGCCGCCGGGATGCGGTAAAACGACCGTTGCCCGCATTTTAGCCCAGGAAACAAATCTGTACTTTGAATCGCTGTCGGCCGTTTTTTCGGGAGTGGCAGACTTGAGAAAGGTGTTTGATGCTGCCCAAAAGCGTCGCCAAATGGGGAAAGGTACCCTTTTATTCGTAGATGAAATTCACCGTTTTAACCGGTCACAACAAGATGGCTTTTTACCCTATGTGGAAAACGGAACGGTCGTTTTGGTGGGGGCTACGACGGAAAATCCGTCCTTTGAATTAAATGGCGCGCTTCTTAGCCGGTGTAAAGTCTTTGTTATGAATCGGTTATCGGATGAGGCCCTGGGACAGATTTTGGCTAAAGCCGAAACACTTATGCATAAGAAAATTCCGCTGGACGAGGTGGGTAAAAAGTATTTGAAAGATTTGGCCGACGGAGATGGGCGATACTTTATCAATTTGATTGAAAGCGTTTTTCAGTATGCGGCACCGGATGAAATTTTGGATAAAGAGTCCTTGGAACAACTATTGCAGCGCAGACTTCCGAATTATGATAAAGATCGGGAAGGGCACTATAACCTGATTTCGGCGTTACATAAGTCCTTGCGCGGCTCAGATCCGGATGCAGCCCTTTATTGGTTTGCCAGAATGGTGGTAGCCGGTGAAGATATGAAGTATATTTTAAGACGTCTGACACGCTTTGCCAGTGAAGATGTGGGATTGGCTGATCCCGGGGCCCTGGTTCAGGCACATTGTGCGTGGGATTCCTATGAGCGGTTGGGGTCACCCGAAGGTGATCTGGCGGTGGCGGGATTGGTGATTTATTTGGCGACGGCGCCGAAGTCAAACAGTGCCGAGGTGGCTTGGAATGCCGTTCGGTCAGCGGCTGTGGAAACGGCGACATTGATGCCGCCTAAGCATATCTTAAACGCGCCGACCAAAATGATGAAAGAACTGGGGTATAGTCAGGGTTATCAATATGATCCGGATACAAAAGACAGCTTTTCAGGCCAAAATTATTTCCCCGATGAGATGAAACCGCAAGCCTTTTACCGGCCAAATGAGCGCGGTTTTGAACGGGAATTAAAAAAACGGATTGATTATTGGAACGATTTACGCCGAAAATTGCAAAAAAAGACTTGATTTTTTTAGCTGAATATGGGAAACTGACCCAAAAGGGGTATGAATGTCCGTTCAATTTATTCAGGTTCAGGCAAAAGATGAGGGTATCCGATTGGATCGGTGGTTTGCGCGCCACTATCCTGATTTGAAAAACGGTCAATTACAACGCCTTCTGCGAGGAAAAAATATTCGGGTAAACGGAAAAAAGGCTATGGCCGCGCAGCATCTGAATATCGGTGATGAAATCAGGGTTCCCCCATTGGCGGTTTCGGAAAAATCAAATCTTCCCCGTCAATTATCAAAAGCGGATATTGCATTCATGAAGGGTCTTGTCATTTACAAAGATGAAGACGTAATCGTTTTAAATAAACCGGCGGGATTGGCAGTTCAGGGAGGATCTAAGACCGAGCGTCATGTTGACGGAATGTTGGATGCCCTGCGTTTTGACCAAAACGAAAAACCGCATCTGGTCCATCGGTTGGATAAAGAAACAAGTGGTGTCCTTGTCTTGGGACGGACAGCCAATGCGGCGGCAAAGCTGACGGAAACATTTAAAAGCCGAAAAGCCCATAAAATCTACTGGGCCGTTGTGGCGGGCAAACCAAAATTGCTTTCGGGGAAAATTGATGCAGCCCTGATTAAACGATCTGGTGCCAAGGGCGGAGAGCAAATGGAAGTTGACATTGAAAACGGACAGCGGGCTTTGACACTTTATCGGGTTGTGGATTCATTAGGGCATAAGGCTTGTTGGTTGGAAATGTCACCCCTGACGGGACGGACGCATCAGTTGCGTGTTCATGCGGCAAAGGTTTTAAATACACCGATTATCGGAGACGGTAAATATGGGGATGAACGGGTGCAAAATATCGGTATCGAAAATAATAAGAAGTTACATTTGCATGCGCGGGCCATTCGGTTACCACACCCCAAAAAAGGAAATTTGGAAATTGTGGCACCACTGCCCAAACATATGCTTGACACTTTTTCTTTTTTGGGTTTTAATGAGACAGATGCTAAGGACTCATTTGATTATTTTGTGAAGGAGTTATGAGATGAAGAAATTTTTATTATTCCTGTTGGGGCTGATTGTCTTGTTGGTCATTGGGGTTACAGTCTTTTTGCTGACCTTTGATTTAAACAGCTATCGGAATATGATTGAAGAGAAGTTGTCTTTGGCTTTGGGCAGATCTGTGACAATCGGACGGCTAGAAATGAAGTTGTCGTTAATCCCCACGGTTAAAATAAACGATATTCAGGTCGGTAATCCGGATCGGTTTGTATCAGATGAGAAGTTTCTGAAAATTAATTCGGCGGAAGCAACATTAGCGGTGGCCCCTCTGTTTTCAAAACGAATTGAAATCCAAAGTATACGAACGGATCACATTGATGTTTCCTTTGTTAAACACAGAGCTCAAGGTAATTGGACATTTGAAACCCGTAGAGAAAACCGCGAGAAGCAGGTATCCGAAATGACCTGGCAGACACGAATTGATAATGTTATGGCGCAAACTATTTCTCTGTCCTATCAGGACGGAGATCAGAAGTATAGTCTCGGTATATCCGATTTTTCGCTGAAGCAATTGAAAGTGTTTTCAATGACGGTCAGCGCTTTGGAACAGACTTTTAAAATAACGGGAACGGTTGATGATCTGTTCAAGTTTATTCGAAAAGAACCGGATTATTTGTTTAACGTGGAGGTTATCGGGGCAGGGACAACACTTAAATTATCCGGCAGTATCGGAGATACGGCGCACCTTAAAAATTTGTTGCTTAATATTGAGGTTAACAGTCCCAGCCTGAAACAAACTTTGGTGGACTTTGGAGTGAGCAGTAAATTAATTCCTGCACAAAGTTTTTCAACAACGGCTGTTATTCAGGGGGATTTATCAGAGTTGAAATTAACAAACGGTGATATGTCTGTCGGTGGCAATAAATTAAAAGTGAATTTTGACGGAACACTTTCACTTATAACCGGAGAGCCGATCATTGATCTTGAGGGAAAAATAAATCTGGCAGATTGGTCGTTGGCCCAAGTTTGGGGGATAAGACCTTTTACTTCAGATGTGACGATTAATGCTACAAAAGAAGCTATCCGTATTAAGAATGCATCACTAAGAGCGGGACGAACCGATCTGCAAATAACGGGAAATCTTACACTTACTCAGGCGATTCCGACAATTGATTTAAGCATGGTGTCGGAGTATTTTGGTCTTCAGGATCTTATCCAGGCTGAGGAACAACAATATCGGGCAGCAACAGATGTGCGCACCTATGGTCATGTTATTCAAAATAAGCCGATTGATTTAACTTTCTTAAAACGCTTTAACGGAAAATTGGCGTTAAAAATGCCACATATGAATTTGACGGATGCTATTACGGGTTATATCGGAGTTAATGGTACTTTGTTGATTAATAACGGACAGTTGCAGTCCAAGGACTTTAAAGTTGCGGTTTTGGAGGGTGTGGCACAGGCGGATTTAGTGGTTAAGACGGCTCCGGCACAGAGTCTGACACTTTCGTTGGCGGCACAAAATTTGAATCTGGATAACGTAAAAGCTCTTAACAATATTTTGACAAATTCAAAAATAGATGTGAAGTTAGATTTGAGTGCCGAAGGTAGTGATGTTCAAAGCTTGCTCTCAACCCTGACGGG
>Ga0310690_10003154_pt1 | contig 25205 bp, 26 predicted proteins | sample AusTroGonzalo_MG_2_FD_207661 | JGI IMG/M metagenome (GOLD analysis project Ga0310690, IMG submission 207661) | Bovine rumen microbial communities from tropical cattle in Woodstock, Queensland, Australia - Gonzalo_04 (v2) (version 2) | ecosystem: Host-associated > Mammals > Digestive system >... | reverse complement strand
CAAATGCAAGAAAATCATAAAGCGATGATGCGCCGACGGCACGCGTCCCAAACGATGAAAAGCAACGTCCCATTGGTCTTGATATTCAGCCAAAAAAGCTTCAAACGGAACACCCCACACTTTTTTCCATTTTCGATAAGTCGCTTTTAAAGCTTTTTCTTCCGGTCGATCGAACGGATACAACGTATCATCCAAGTCAATCAAAACGCCTTTGACATTTTTTAAATCAATATCGGGAAAATAAATCTTTTTCATTGAAAATTCTCTTTTTTATGTTACTGTATCAAACAGTATAACAAATTTTATTTTTTTGGCAAGAAAGGATGACCCGATGAAAATTTCATTTGATGAAAAAAAAGCTTTCAAAAAAGGTGTTATGGTCGTGGCTGTGGCCGAAGGCAAACCCCTGCCCGCCGACATATTAAATTTGGATAAAATGATTATTGAAACGGCCTTGACTTTACAGGATTTTACCGGCAAAGAAGGTCAAACATGCACTATTACTTTGGACAAACGCTGGTTGATTTTGGTGGGCATCGGGAAAAACGAAGAAGCGCAAAACATCGGCGGTATGTTGGCGCAGGAAATCAAAAAATTAAAGAAAAAAGAGGTCTTTGTTTCCGTTGCCGGTCTGCCGCATTTTGATTTGGCCAAAATGGCTTTCGGTGTCGGGTTGGGGCTTTACTGTTTTGATGTGTACAAGACCAAAAAGGATGAAAACAAGCCCGAAAACATCTGCTTTTTGACCGACAATCCCGAACAGGCGGAAAAACAATTCGAACCTTTCTTTGCGCTGATGGACGGCATTTTTGAAGCACGGGATTTGGTGTTTGAACCGGCGAATCATTTGTCACCGGCTGAATTTGTCGAAGCGGTTAAAGAAATGAAAATGAAGAACGTCAAAATATCCGTTTTGAACAAAAAGCAAATGGAAAAAATGGGGATGAATTTGATTTTGGCTGTCGGCAAAGGCGCACAAAACGAACCGTACCTTTTGACTTTGGAATATATGAACGGCCCAAAAAACGAAGCCCCTGTATTGCTGGTCGGTAAAGGCGTTTGCTTTGATAGCGGGGGAATGAACTTAAAGCCGTCACAACATTTAACCACGATGGGTACGGATATGGCCGGTGCCGCCGGTATGGTCGGAACGATATTGGCTTTGTCCGAAATGGGCGCCAAGAAAAATGTCGTCGCGGTGATGCCTTTGGTGGAAAACATGCTTTCGGGAACAGCGCAACACACCGACGACGTTGTCTGTGCCATGTCCGGAAAGACCGTCGAAGTGGGCAACACCGACGCGGAAGGTCGCTTGATTTTGGCGGACGCGCTTTGGTACGGGCAAGAAAAATACACCCCAAAAGTCGTCATTGATATGGCCACCTTAACCGGCGCGATTGTCGTGGCTTTGGGCAGCACCTTCGCCGGATTGTTTTCCAATGACGAAAAGTTGGTTGACGCCTTGAAAAAAGCATCCGAAAAAGGAACGGACAAAGTTTGGTACATGCCGATACATCCGCAATTTGACAAGATGATTTCTTCATCCATCGCGGACATCAAAAACATTTCCAACGAACCCGGGGCAGCCGGTTCCGCCACCGCCGCTTGCTTTTTAAAAGCCTTTATCAAAGAAGGAACCCCGTGGGCGCATTTGGATATCGCGGGCACCGCTTGGACAAAGAAGGAAAGTCCTTGTTTGCCTGCGGGCGCGACCGGATTCGGTGTGCAAATCTTGACCCGATATATTTTGGAGAATTAAGATGCGGGCCGTCGTTCAACGCGTTTTAAAATCTTCCGTTAAAGTGAACGGAAAAACGGTCGGCCGCATCGGCAAAGGCTTTAACATTTTGCTGGGTGTCGGTCAAGGTGACGGCGCCAAAGACGTTGCTTGGCTGGCCGAAAAAATCGCCCACCTGCGCATTTTTGAAGACGAAAATCAAAAGATGAATCTTTCTTTATCGGACGTGGGCGGCGAAGCTTTGGTGATTTCGCAATTCACCCTTTACGGCGATTGCGAAAAGGGTCGACGGCCGTCTTTTATACAGGCGGGTCATCCGCAAACGGCTAAAAAGCTTTACGAGGATTTTGTAGCTGAGTTGAAAAAGTACGTCCCCAAAGTCGAAACAGGAATTTTCCAGACCGATATGGCGGTTGAAATTTTAAACGACGGACCGGTCACCCTGATTATTGAAACACCTTTCGGAAAAATGCCGGTTAAAGCCGAAAACGGCCCGACCAAAAATCCCCAAAAGGAACAAGAGAAATTTACCAAAGAAGCCGCTTGGGTTAAACGCAATTTGGCCCTTCGCAAAGAACAACAGAAAGGACATAAAAATGGATAAAATTAAAATCATCGGCGGCGTGCCTTTGCACGGGCGCATTCGAATAAAAGGAGCTAAAAACGCGGTTTTACCTTTGATGGCGGCGGCTCTTTTGACCGACGAGGAAGTTGTTTTGCACGATGTGCCAAACCTTTCCGATATTCGGACGATGGCGAACGTATTGAAACATTTGGGGGCTGAAGTAACCTTTGAAGGGGATACGTTAAAGATTCGTTGTTCCAACATCAACCATTTTGATGCCCCGTACGAATTAGTTTCCACGATGCGGGCCAGCTTTTGGGTGTTAGGGCCGTTGCTCGGCCGCTTTCATCAGGCCCAAATCTCGCTTCCGGGCGGATGCGCTATCGGTACACGACCGGTGGATCGGCACCTTTACGCCATGGAACAATTGGGCGCCGTCATCGAAATCAAAAACGGTTATGTTGAAGCCACCGCACCAAACGGTTTGACCGGCAATACCATCGCTTTTCAAAACAAAACCGTCGGCGGAACGATGAATGCTTTGATGGCCGCCGTAATGGCCAAAGGCACCACGCAGATTGTCAACGCCGCCGCCGAGCCCGAAGTGACTGACCTGGCGCGTTGTCTGGAAAAAATGGGAGCTAAAATTGTGGGCATCGGCACCGGACGATTGATTGTCGAAGGCGTTGACCGGTTGCACGGTACTTCCCACACCGTCGTTTCTGACCGTATAGAGGCCGCCACTTACGCCATCGCCGCAGGTATTACCGGCGGTGAACTTTGCTTGGAAAATGCGCACTTGCATCTGTTAGAAGACGTCGCCTTCACGTTGACCTTTATGGGATTGGACATCATCGAAAAGGACAACTGTTTAATGGTTAAAAGAACGGGAACCATCCGGCCGGCCAATGTCACCACAGAAGAATTCCCCGGCTTTCCGACGGACGTCCAAGCACAGGTTATGGCTTTGATGTGTCTGGCGGACGGAACGTCTGTTGTAACGGAAAACATCTTTGAAAACCGCTTTATGCACGTCCAAGAATTGGTGCGTATGGGCGCGGACATTCGCTTGCAAGGCAGCCGCACCGCCATTGTGCACGGCGTACCGAAACTGTCGGGCGCCGAAGTGATGGCATCGGACCTGCGCGCATCGGCCGCTTTGGTACTGGCAGGTTTGGCCGCCGAAGGGCAAACCATCATCAACCGCATCTATCATTTAGACAGGGGATACGACCATCTGGAAGAAAAATTGCGGGCCTGTGGCGCCAACATCGAACGGATAAGCGGCTAAAACCGATACGTCTTTTGGGACAAAACCTCTAACGCCGCCTGTTTATCGCACGATCCTTTGGATTCAGCATAGGACGAAACACCCTGTTCATCGAAAAAGACAAACAAAGCACAATCCGGCGCCTTGAAAATCCACGATTGATACGGTTCTTCGGTCCGCACAAACGTGGGCAACCCCACCATTTGTTCGACTTCCTGTGTGGTTTTCCCTTTCAGCAAAGACATAGAATTGGAACCGGCCATCGACAAAATAGCGGATGTACGCGAATCAATCGACGATGAACACGCCCCCAAAAGCAGTAACAAAAGACATCCTGTTTTTTTCATGAAGAACATTTTATCCGTTTTACGGGCGGATGTCAATCCTATCCCATCGCCTTGACCAACTGGTCTTGCATGTCGAACGTTCCCAAAACCACCCACGCGACAACCGCCGCAATTATTAAGATGGCAAAAGCGTTCAAAACAGCGGCTTTTTGTTCGATGCTGCGGATACTGTCCACCAACCATTCGTTGGCCATCTGATCCAAAGCCACCGCGAAGTTATCCAATTCGGAATAAATCTGCAAATCGCCGATAACTTCTTTATCGGGGAAATTCAATCCGGTCAGGAACAAAGATTCACCCAAGTTTTCACCGTTATTGACGAAAATCAAAGCCCGTTCGATCCGGTACAACAAATACGGGTTCGCGTCTTGCCGCAAGGTTCGCAAAGCCTTTGACACCGGCGTACCGGCTTTCACCAACGCCGCCAAAGACAACAACCACGAAACGCCGACGAAAATCCGATACATCGACCAGGGCGGGATATTGTCAAAAGAGGCACGCACACGCCCTTTCCACCGCGGTAACGTCACGGCAATCGTGATAAAAATCGTCGGCAAGGTCAAAGCCAATAACCACGGATGGCGCTTAACCCAGTGGGACAAATCGACCAAAGATTTGGCCTGCCCCCCCCATATCACGTTTGGGGCAGCTTCTTCCATCGGCGGGACCATGAACGCCCCCACGCCGTAAATAATAAGCACAACCATCACCATCAAAACCATCGGGTAAGCCAAAGCCCCGACCAACGGTTCCTGCATTTTCTTTTTACCTTCGACCACGTGAATCAGGTTCTCCAAGGCTTCGTCCAAATTGGCAATATCACCGACGGAAAGCATTAACAATTCACTGGCCGGCGCCCATCCGCGCATCGCAACAGAAAAACTGTCACCGTTTTGAAGCGACCGCATCCATTGGGTTACGGCAATCGCTCTGTATTCTTTCGGGTGTTTGTCATTGTCGGACACAATGTTGTAAATCCGCTCCAAAGCATCCATCAAAGAAAACCGGTTGCGAAGAAGTGATGCCAATTTACGATATGTTTGCAGACGGAACTTTTGGTTCAATTTAACTTGAAGTTTGGCCACGCGGATTTCAAATTCGCTGGCCTGCGGAATAATTTTTCTTTTGGTTTTGACTTCTTCTACCGCCATTTTTCACACCTTTTTCTAATAGGTTGCCCTTTCGTCCAAAAGACCGGTCCACCGTTCGACTTCTTCAATATCAATGATACCCTTTAACATACGGGAAATCGCGTTGTCTTTCAAAGTACGTCCGCCCAATTCGGCCTGCCAATAATCAATGGCTTTTTTGGTTTCACCCTTTAACATCAACGACAAGAACGTCGCGTCGGGAACAATAAATTCACCCACCACCGTCCGGCCGACAACCCCGCGGAAATCGCAACGGGCGCAACCGGCTGAGTTTCTTAAAAAGGCCTTTTCGACACCAAAATCACCCAAAGCTTTTCTTAACCGAACGACGGACGGGCTGTCCAATGAATCTTTTGCAGCAATACGACAATGCGGACAAAGCGTCCGGAACAACCGTTGCGCCACCAATCCGCGAACCAAGCCGGGGTCACTTAATTTGAAATCGTCAACGCCCATATCCTTTAAACGTAACAAAGTCGCCGGCGCACTGTTGGCGTGAATGGTCGTCCACACACCGTGACCGGACAAAGCCCCACGGAAAGCCAATTCGGCCGCCGAAAGCGTACGAATTTCACCGATCATCAACATATCCGGGTCAGAACGCAACGCCGCCGCCAAAGCTTTGGTAAATTCACGTTCCTTTAATTCTTCAACACCCGCGTTGGTCACCGGCATTTGCCGCGCGCCCAAAATCGGGTATTCCGGCGGGTCTTCCACCGTAATCAGGTTTAATTCGTAATTTCTTTCTTTCAACAAGTTAATCATGTTGCGTTGCAAGGTCGTTGATTTACCGGAACCCGTCGGACCGGAAACAAAGACCAACCCGATCGGCATCGCCCGCAACCGATAGAAAATATCGTTTTCTTCTTGCGTAAAACCAAGGGCTTTTAAGTTACTGGCCGGATCGTTGGCGTCCAAATCGGTGTCTTCATACAACAACCGCATAACCACATAACGCGTCGCAAACGCAATCGGGTTAAATTGCATACGAATAGCCAACACATTGTTAGGCAACATCAATCGACCATGCGATCCCCGCAAAGGCGTTTTACCCAACTTTTGGGCGGCCTGATATTCGTTCTGAGCATAGTTCGCATCAGAAATATCCGCCGAAGCGAACGCCGCACGAACGAAGGCTTCCCCCCATTCTTTGGTGTATTCCATTTCGTTTTGCAACAAACCGTTGACACGGAAATAAACGTTGGCCGCACGGTCACCCACAACAATATGAATATCGGAAACTCTTTGCTTGGCAGCGGCTGTCACAATTTTGACAAGGTCGCGTTGCATCCGGATTTGGTCTTGTTCGTCCGCTGTTTCCGCTGATTGAGCCTGTGACGGTTTGCGTTGAGCATATTCGTAAATATCGTTGATAACCGCCATGGAAACGCATTCGACTTTGCCGATTTGCAGATTTCTTTTCTTTGCAAAAACCTGGAAAGACAAAACACGTCCGTCGTGTTTATACGGTTCAGCCACCAAGAAACGCCCGTTGGAAAACAACGCCAAAATCAGGCGTGTTTCGTCATTAACGGGGAAAATACCCGTCGGAGCCGTGATACATTCGTTGCCATCAGCAAACAAAGAAGCAATAAATTCCGGTGTTGATGTAATCAACTGACGCGGGCCGGTCGGTTCTTCTTGAAGATCCGAAAACAACGCCGCGGCATGGGACGGTTTTTTGGTTGTCGGAACCGTTTGTGTTTCGGGAACCTGAGGAACCGGAACAGCCACATCCTCATCCGTCGAATCGGCCAAAGACGCTTCGTTTTCGGCCTGTTCAACTTTTTCGGCATCCGCCTGTGACGGAAGTTGTTGTTCGGTTTCAGTCGTCATTTTTCCCCTTATTCACCATCAGATTGCTTTGTTTTTCCATCGACGTAGGAAATCGCATCTATCCCCAAGTTTTCTTCCACGCCGTCTTTTTCAAAGATAATAAGATCCTTTGAAACGGACTTGACAATATGACCGGAAGGCAATACCGTTCCCGTTTTGACGGTAATGATTTTGCCGTCTTCATCAACCAAGCGGGCGGTCAAGTTCTTTTTCATCCCTTTGATGTCCAAAATGGTCAATTGAGGAAGCACTTCGACCTCTTCGATTTGTTCCTTCTTTTCGATTTTTTCCGCCTTTTCGGCTTTGTCGGTGGTGTTTTCTTCACCTTCTTCGCCTTCGGACACCGTAGTTGGCGTTTCTTCGCCTTCTTTTTCCAATTCGGCGATTTCTTCATCTACGCCTTCGATTTCTTTACGCTTTTCAAGCAATTCCTGACGAATTTTTTCTTGTTCCTGCATCCATTCAACACGCGTACGAATGACACTTTCACGTTTTTGGATTTCTTCCAAACGCGCTTCACGATAGGACGCTTTTAATTTTTCCAAATCGTTTTTCAATTGTTCACGTTGCGTTTGCAATTTCAAAAAGACGTTACCGCGTTCCAAGTCCGCCATTTCATGGAAGACTTCCGGCGTAATACGACCCAACAACTGTTCGGACGGAGAAGCGTTTTTCGACACAACCCGCGCCATAGGGGCCGGATCTTTGATAACGCTGTCGGACAAGGCCGGCAATTGCGCCTCGGCCATTTCCCCCAACGAAGAACGAACCGGAAATTCAACCGGCGTTTGTTGTTCTTCCTCTTCCACTTCTTGCGCTGTTACCGAAAAAGTCCATAAGCAAGCTTCAACGGCTAACAATGCAGCGACTGAATATAATAATTTACTGTTCTTCATAGATACGTCCCTCATATTTCCAGTTGTTTGATAATGCGTCCGAATTCGGATTGTATTCCACTTTTACAATTTCCAACGCGGCAAATTTATCGAAAAATGATTCCCATGCCGGCGGATCCATCTTTGACGAGAAAGAAAAAGACAGATACCGATACGTGACCGGCGGTTGATCCGGATTATCCGTTTGTTGTTGGCTGGTGACTTCCCCCGGAGCCATCGAAATGGGGAAATTCATCGCCTGAGAAATATCGGTCAATTCCCGTTGAAGCTTTTTCATCGAAAGTCTGGGCAACGACGGTTTCAACGGTAAATTTTCGAATCGAATCTTTATATCGGCCGATGTCGCATTGTCCTGTATTTCGATGGTATCTTCCTTAAATCCGTACTCTTCAATTGCTTTTTGCATCCATCCGACACGACCGCCTTGGGTCCACGTTTTGTTCCACCCGCTGGTCAAACCTTCGTGTGTGCAAACGATTTGGTTCAAGCTCCAACCCGGAACCTGCATCGCCTTTAATTGATAAGAATAGTTCCAGCACATTTCCAAGAACGGGTCAACCGCCACCAATTTTTCCCATGGCTTTTCTTCTTCCAAAGTCGGAACGACCGGCACAATTTCGGCCTGCGGAGCCACCGGTGTAAAGGCAATCGGCGCTTTCTTTTCCCGATCGATTAAAAAGAACATCAATGCAAAAAGGGCCGCCACCACCAAAAACAGCAACAACGCCACCACAATCAAAACCTTTGTACTGCGCGACGCGGAAATACCTTGCAAACGGGAACGGGAAGCATTTTTAAGCAGTTCCCCCAGCTCCATTTCCTGCGTACCGTCGATATGCCACGTATCGGGGGCAATTTTAAATCCCCAATCCGGCACCGCCATCATCGAAAAGAAAGCATCTTTGGCTTCTTCTTCCGTGCGGTAAAGGACATCTTCTTCCGGCAAAACCAAATCGTTACGGGCGGCAACAAACCACCAACCCTCTTTGACCTCGAACACGGCCACAAAGGACGATTTTTCCGATAAAGCACTTAAAACAGCAGAACCGGCCGCAATCTGGCCTTCCTTATGTCCGCTGCTGGAACGACCGATACCGTATTGCGGGGCACGACCGTCAACGTAAAGCGTATAAAAATTCGCATCTTCGTCCGATTCCATCGTTTCACGAATTTCGGGAATCGGGTCATCCGGATCTTGCAGGGGTTGCCAAAACAAACCGACAGCGTATTCCGACCGACCGATCGTAATAACGTTGCGTTTTGTATTTTCCTCTGTTCCCGTCGGGGCTTCTTTGCCCTCACCCGCGGGCGCATCCGGCGTCACAGCCGATGCAGCGGCCGGCGACGGCGCGTTTTCCGCAGGGGGTTGAAAGGAAAAATTTGTTTTTGGCTCTTCCATTTTTAATTTCCCAGATTAAAAATTCTCCATTCTTGTTTCCGGTGACAAAGGCGATACCAAAATTTCCGGCGTCAACAAGATGACCAAAACGGACCGTCTTTGCGTGGCATAGGATTTACCGCCCAAGATTGAAATTCGGGGTTGACCGACACCGGCGAAATCCACTTGGTTTTGCACTTTTTCAAAGCCGGTCAAAACCAACGTCGAACCGGAACGCATCGCGATTTCTTGGATAAAGCCGCGTGTTTCCATTTTCGGCAATTGAACAACCGTCGTTTCGTTGTCGCCACCACCGCCTTCTGTCGAACAATAGCCTGTCGTGGTGTTACATGTACCGCTGGCGCAATCGTCATCGCTTGTACATTTGTTCTTTTGTTCAGGATCCGACGACCCGTCCGAAGAGAACGTTGTCAACGAAATCAAGTCCGTCAACGTCATAGAGAACAACAAAATCAGTCGGCCGTTATCCAAAATCCGCGGCAAAATTTCCATTGTAAAGCCGTAATTCAACGTATCCGTATCCATTTCGACGGACGTACTGGAACTGTCAGAACCGCTGTAATCTTTTTCGATGGTGGTTTCTTTGACGTAGTTTTCCTGCGTTGTGACCTGAACCGGCGCCACTTTGTTATTCAAGGTGGTCACGGACGTGCTGGTCACCAAAGAGGTTTTGCCCTGCGTGGACAAAGCCTGAATAATGGCATTGGTATCTCTCCAACGATTGTTTTCCAACAAAGTCAAAGTCGCCATACCCTTCGCACTGTCACCCAAAGCACCCGCAAACGGGCCGGCAAAGTTCATTGTGATGTGTTTGCTGCCTTGGAAGACGGCACTTAAATTCAACCCGTATTGGTCGTTGTTTTCCAACGTCACTTGCAACACTTTTACGGAAATGGCCACTTGACGGGACATTTTTTCGTTCAAATCTTGGACATAGCGCGCCACCTTTTGAATCACATACGGTTCGGCGGTCACGGTCACGGTACCGGCGGTGGAGTTGACCAACATTTCGCCGTTGGAACCCATGACTTGCTTAATGCCGTTTTCAATGTTTTGCCACAAGCTTAACGTTATGTTCGAACTCATGGACAAAGTCGTTGAGTTGCCACCGGACGATTCGGTCGGCGATCCGCTTAAAGACGCGGACATAGACGATTCAACCGGCAAAGCGTAAATGGTAAAGACGCGTGTTTCCACCTTGTAAAAATCGATGTTGCCGCGAATGTTTCTCCACCACACACCGTATTTGTGGGAAAGGTAGTCCAACAATCCGGAAAGCGAACCCGTATAGTTGATTTGCAAGGCTTCTTCCGGCAATTCGTCGGAAGCGCGCAATTCTTCAACAGAAAAACGCAATCCGGTCATATCGCGCAATTCGGAAACCAAGTCGGTCAACGTAATCGGTTCGCTGAACGAAACTGTCAACGCATCGGGTTCTTCAAATTGTTTCGGCAAAGGTTCACCGCCAATCATTTTAAAACTGTTTTGGCCCAACCAAATATCTTCTTTGGTGGTCACGGTGTCGGTCGATTCGGGAATGTAGGGAATTTTGGCCTGTTCGCTGTATGTTTGAGCTTCCTCTAACACCAACTGTATCGTGTCATCGACTTCGTCAACGTGTCCATAACGGTCGCAAGCACCCAGTCCCAAAAAGGACATGAGTGCACCGATCATTAAAAAAGAGCCAAACGTTTTTTTAATCTGCATTTTCATCCTCCCGTGTGCTGACAACCAACACTTTGTTTCCTTTATAGAATGTTCCTTTCGGTGCCGGTACAGCCCGTGCAAACGACCGGAGCAAGGCCGCGGAAACATCCGTAAACCGACCGCGGAACACCGCGCTGGCATCCAAAGAATAATCTCTGTCCATGTTCCAAACGACGCGCCATCCGGAAATGTCACCCCATTCGCTTAACAAGGTCCGCAAAGTTGTTCCCTGCGGGGCGACCCAATCTTTGTCTTCGTCGCATTCTTTTTCCGGACAAATATCGACGGACGCAATTGAAGTCACTTTGATTTGTTCGACCTTTTGGGCTTCCTCGGCCAAACGAGCCGCTTCTTCGGCTTTACGGGCTTCTTCTGCCAAACGGGCTTCTTCCGCCAAGCGAGCTTCTTCGGCCAAACGAGCCTCTTCCGCCAAACGAGCCTCTTCTTCTTCGGCTTTACGGGCCTGTTCGGCCAAGCGAGCTTCTTCTTCCGCTAAACGCGCCTGTTCGGCCGCCAAACGAGCCGCTTCTTCGGCCGCTTTGACTTCTTCGGCAATGCGTTGCAATTCATCCAATTTTTCTTTTTGGGCGTGCAGGTCGGACAATTCTTGTTCCAACTGTGCTTTTTCCATGGTGATTCGGGTTATTCTGTCTTCCCGAACTTCCTGCGCACACGGAGCACCGGCCGGACACGGCGGTGTCACAACCTCTATCTCGATGCGGGACGGGGTCGGCTTTTTCTGCACTTCAATCGCCGGGGGCTCGATTTGCGGTTTGACCTTCACTTCCTTGACTTCCTTAACGGGAACGAAGCGTTCTTCGTCCGGAACGGAAACGGAAACATCCGGCATCGGCTTTTTATTGGCCGGAATGTCACAAGGTTCAATCAACGAAACCGGCTCACCCGATTCGGAAACAGCCCCACCTTCATCCGCCGGATCGTATTCATGAATAACAATCGATTCTTCAACAACGGGCTCGCCGAATGTATCGGTCTGTTCGTCCCACACACCCGCACATCCCATCAGGGCAATCCCCGAAACCGTCAATAAAATTGCGCTTAAAAAGTATTTTTTGTTAGCCTGTTTCATAACCTTTCTCCAACCTATAAATAATGAATCCCCTTAACTGATAGAGTTATCCTAACCCCAAGTTATAAAACATAAACGTTAACAATTCGTATATATTTTACCACTTTTGAATTATTTGCGGAACAGGTGCCTTATTTTTTTCCGTGTGGTAAGAAAAGACCTCTTCTTCCAACGGAAGGGTGATGTTACGCAAGATAATCGAGTCCGGATCTCTGTCGGTTAAAACGAAGCGGATTTGACGCGGTGTCAGACCGTTGCTGAGCAACGCCCCTTTGATAAGGGCAAAACGACGCGATTGCAAATCCAAATCTTTTCCACTCATCCGCACTTCAACGGCATTTTCAACAGTCCGTGACGGATTATAGGAAAAAGCCTTTATCCACTTCATGGATTGGTTCGAAATGTCCGCTGTTTCGGGCAGGAAGTTGATTTTCATTTCTTTCGGAATGGAACGTAAGACAGCTTCATCCGACGCGGTAAAGGAAACCGGTTGCGCCGACACGCGTTTGATGACCGACAAAACATAGTCGATGTATTCTTTTTGTTCATATCCGCTGACCGGAGCCGTAATTTCGTCTTTGGGTTTGACTTCGGACACCGCTTCTTTGACCGGCGCCAAAGGCAATAAAAGCGGAGAACGGCGAACGTTTTCGGTCGCAGCGCAATCAGCTTTGGCCGATCGGGTTGTGGCGATATCATTCAAGCCTTGTTCCAAAGCAGCCAGTTTTTGCGAAGTTGTCCGCAACAATTCATTGGTGGCCTGATATTGTTTTTCGATGTTTTCAAGAACTTTTTCGTCCGCGGGGGCCGATTGAACAGTCACAGGAACCGCTATCGGCGTGGATTGAGCCGAAATCGGTTGTGTCGTGACAACGCGGTGCGTTTCGACCTTCACGATTTGGGTGGAAGTGTTCTCATCCGGCGAAGGGAAAGGAACAGAAACCGTTTCCTGACGCCATGGATTGTTTTCGTCCACGGATGCCACTTTGGTAAATGATTCGTCAATTTGTGTTTCGGGCAAAACGTAGGTCGGCAACAAAAAGTCACCTTCGGCCGTCAACGTTGGGATTTTTTCGTCCGACACGGTTTCTTTTTGGATATTGCCGGCGGACGCGCGGATTTGCAATTCATCATCCGTCAATGAGAAAGTAACCGGTTCTTCGCCGTCACCTTGGGCGATTTCGGTACGGAAATCATCGGCCTCTAACCAAACGGTCTTGGCGCAGACCGGCGAAAAAACCGTTCCGCACAACAGACAAAAACCCAAAAAACCAAAGCTTTTGCGTGATAAAAACAAATTGTTCATTTGACCCACCTTTTATGTTAAAGTTTTGTTCTTCTTTATGTATATAAAATTAAAACGACTCCGTCAATCAACATTTTTTCATTCGAACCACTTTTTTGCATTTTCGGGGGAAGATTTGGTCCGAAAACGAACTTCAACAGGTGTATAAGTTATTGTTTTTTATACGTTTTATGACATCGAAAAAAAGATTGATTTTTTTGCAAAAAGATGTTAGACTTTTATTAACTTTTTTGTTATAATAAAAAAGGGTTGAAGGAAAAAACTTTTTTCAAAGGAGGTAAAAATGAAAAAATTATTTTCCGTTTTGGCTTGGTCCTTGATTATCGGGACTTTCTGCTTTGCCGGAGCTGCAATGGCGGGTGACGCCGGTGAATCCGAACACTGGACGGTCATTTTTGATAAGGTGACCGAAGTCTTCCAAAACAGCCGTAAATTGATTTTCATTATCGGTGGTTTCGGTTTGATTGGCTTGGCGTTTGCTGCGATTTTCGGTAAAGTGAACTGGAAATGGTTTGCCGGACTTTGCGTCGGCTTGGGTATTGTGGCCATCGCCGGTTTGATTGTTGACTACGTAACGCAAAACGATGCGGGTGAACGTGGTGTTGTCCGTGATGCGGGTGAAGATTTGTCTACGACAATGGCCGGTTACGACAACTACATTGGTCAATAATCCACAGACCAAAAGCAAAACACAAAATACCGGAGGGGAACTTCCGGTATTTTTTTGTTATCAAAAACACCCCCGTTCGACCGGTGGGTTGTTTTTTGCGCCTAAATGGACTTGATTTTACGCCTGTTTTTCGTTAGGATGTCCCAAAGCAATTCAGACAAGAAAGGATTTTATATGCCCGCGTATCAATACATTTATGTGATGAAAGATTTATGCAAAACCTGGCCGGGTGGCAAGGAAGTTTTAAAACATATTTGGCTTTCCTTTTTCCCGGGGGCCAAGATTGGTGTGTTGGGTCCCAACGGCGCGGGTAAATCGACTTTGCTTAAAATTATGGCGGGTTTAGATACGGATTTTCGCGGAGAAGCTTGGGCCGCCGACGGTGTACGTGTCGGTTATTTGGAACAGGAACCGAAATTGGACCCGACCAAGACCGTTATGGAAAACGTTATGGACGGCGTGGCGCCCGTTCGCGACCTGTTGAAACAATACGAAGAAGTCAACAACGCCTTTGCGGACGAAAATGCCGATATGGACGCCCTTTTGGCCAAACAAGCCGACTTGCAGGAAAAAATTGATGCTTGCAACGGGTGGGAGCTGGAACGAACCTTGGAAATAGCGATGGATGCTTTGCGTTGCCCGCCCGGCGATTGGGGTGTGGAAAAACTTTCCGGCGGGGAAAGGCGGCGCGTCGCTTTGTGCCGTTTGTTGTTATCAAAGCCGGATTTATTGTTGCTTGACGAACCGACCAATCATTTGGATGCCGAAAGCATTGAATGGCTGCAACGCCACCTGAAAGAATACCCCGGCACGATTGTGATGGTGACGCACGACCGGTACTTTTTGGACAACGTCACGGGCTGGATTTTGGAATTGGATCGTGGCGAAGGCATCCCGTACGAAGGCAACTATTCGTCTTGGTTGGAACAAAAGGAAAAACGCCTTGCACAGGAAGCTCGCGAAGAATCCGCCCGCCAACGCACGATGAAGGAAGAATTGGAATGGATACGCCAGTCCCCCAAAGCGCGCCAAGCCAAATCCAAAGCGCGTATCAACGCGTATGAGGACTTGGTCAAAAAAGCGGGCGAGAAAGCCCCAACCACCGCGCAGATTATCATTCCTGCGTCCAACCGATTGGGCGATGTCGTCATAAAGGCCGAACATTTGAAAAAAGCTTTTGGAGATAAATTGTTATTTGATGATTTAAACTTTAATCTGCCCGCCGGCGGTATCGTCGGTGTGATTGGCCCGAACGGCGCGGGGAAAACGACGCTGATGCGCCTGATTACCGGACAAGAAAAGCCGGATGCCGGCACGCTGAAAATCGGCGAAACAGTGGAATTGGGCTATGTGGACCAAAGCCGCGATGCATTAAACAACGACCACACGGTGTGGCAAGAAATTTCCGACGGCAAAGACATTATCACGCTGGGCAAACGCGAAATTCAATCCCGTTCCTATGTCGCGCAATTTAACTTTAAAGGTCCCGACCAACAAAAGAAAGTGGGGCAACTTTCGGGCGGGGAGCGTAACCGCGTTCATATGGCTAAGATGCTGAAAAAAGGCGCGAATGTGATTTTGCTTGACGAACCGACAAACGATTTGGATGTTGATACTTTGCGCGCGTTGGAAGAAGCCCTGATGGACTTTGCCGGTTGCGCCGTGATTACATCACACGACCGTTGGTTTTTGGATCGTCTGGCCACGCATATTTTGGCCTTTGAAGGCAACAGCCAAGTCGTTTGGTTCGAAGGCAACTATGCCGAATACGAAGCGGACAAAAAGCGTCGTCTGGGTGAAGACGCCGACAGGCCGCACCGCATTCAATACAAACCACTGACGCGTTAATTTCGGACGTTAAGCTTTTTTGGAAACAATCACCATGGCTTCACGCAAGACGCGGTCGCCCGCGATGGTGTACCCTTTTTGCCATTCTTGAACAACGGTGCCGTCATCCTTGGTTTCGTCCACCACTTCCTGAATAGCTTTTTGCGTATTGGGATCAAAGGGTTTGCCGACGCTTTCAATCGCTTTGACGCCGTTTTTATCCAACGCCTTCAACAGCAATTTTTGCGTCATTTGCACGCCTTCCAACAAGCTTTTCACAAAGGCATTACCGACCAACTCCGCCGGTATCGGTTGCGCCGTCGCGCGTTCCAAGTTGTCCACCGCCGGCAACAAATCCAACGCGAAATCCCCAATGGCGATTTTGGCGTTCTTTTCAATTTCCAGCTGACTGCGCTTTCGGATATTTTCCATTTCGGCGTAGGTGCGTAAAAATTTATCTTTAAGTTCGGCGTTTTCTTTTTTCAACTTTTCAACCTCGGCCACAAGCGGATGAGCCTGTTTTTTGGGCTCGTTTCCTGGATGAGGCATATTTTTTTGTTCCTTTTTATCAGGTTTTGCTTGATTTTTTTCTGTCATTGTCTATCCTCTTTCGTATAAAAACAAATTTGATACTCTTATATGTAGGAAAATTTATTCCTTTTTGCAAGAGGTGTGTAAAAAGAGAGGTAAAAATGCGATTTTTAGACCGAAAAAAAGATGCTTTGCGCCCCGTTCGTTTGCAAATCAATGTCAACAAGCACGCGGAAGGTTCTTGCCTGATTCAATGCGGCGACACGCACGTGATATGCACGGCATCGTTGGAAGACAAAGTTCCCGCATGGGTCAAAGGAACCGAATCGGGATGGGTAACCGCCGAATACGGTATGCTCCCCCGCTCAACCGCCACACGTATGGACAGAGAGGCCAAAAAGGGCCAATCCGGTCGCACCCACGAAATTCAACGCCTTATCGGGCGGGCTTTGCGGTCGGTGGTGGACTTGAAAGCTTTGGGCGAATTGTGCATCAAAGTCGATTGCGATGTCATCCAAGCCGACGGCGGCACGCGGACAGCCTCTATCACCGGCGGGTTTGTAGCCCTTTATCTGGCCTGTCAAAAACTGTTGGAAAAAGGGATTGTTTCCCAAATGCCGATTGTGGACACCGTTGCGTCCATTTCTTGCGGCATTTATCAGGGGGAAACGTTATTGGATTTGGATTACGAAGAAGATTCGCACGCCGAAACTGATTCGAATTTTGTCATCACCGGCAAAGGCGGCCTTGTAGAAATCCAAGGAACCGCGGAACGGGAACCTTTTTCAACGCAACAGTTGCTGGATTTATTGGCTTTGGCGCAAAAAGGCACCACCGAATTGGCGGCCCTGCAACGTGAAATTTTGGGGATAAAGGGATAAAATGGCGCGCACGTCAATTGTTTTTTGTTCTCACAACGCCGGAAAAATAAAGGAAATGGCGGAACTTTTGCGCCCGTTGAACGTGGATGTGTTGTCCGCGGCGGATGCCGATGTCCCCGACGTGGAAGAAACCGGCCGGACTTTCGAAGAAAACGCCCTTTTAAAGGCAAAAGCCGGTGCCGTCGCGTCCGGATTACCGACTTTGGCGGACGATTCGGGCCTGTGCATCCATGCTTTAAACAACGAACCCGATATCTATACGGCACGATTCGCCCAAAAATGCGGCGGATATCCGGCGGCGTTTAAAAACTTGCTGAAACGATTAAAAAACAAAGCGGACAAATCCGCCCATTTCGAATGTTGTCTGGCTTTGGCTTTCCCGAACGGAAAGGCCTTTACCTATCACGGCAGAGTGGACGGCACCATCGTCCCGCCCCGCGACGGAAAACAAGGTTTCGGCTTTGATCCGATTTTTATACCGGACGGATTCGAACAGACTTTTTCACAAATGCCCGAATCACAAAAAAATCCCATCAGCCACCGCGGTAAAGCCGTCGCCGCTTTTGTTAAAGACTTCGAAAAGATTATTGAAACATAAGTACCAAGGACACTTCGGTGTCGTTAGTGCCTTCGCACTCGCCCCCCACATAATGTTCAAGAGCAATCGATGATCTGATTTCACGACACGTTTCCATATCCGGCAAATAGCGCAAGACAATCACAAGATATCCGGAGTCAAATTCGACCTCGTACGTTCCCGGCCGACCGGGGACATTCCGATCAAAGGGATGATAAGCCACATTTGACGAACTGCATCCCGACGGGAAAACTTCTTCTTTACACAAAGTTTCCATCGAAACAGCCTCCGGATACCCGCGGGCCCAAGCAAAAAGGTTGGAAATATCCTGTTCAATTAAAGCAATTTCGTTTTGCGTTTCCGCTATCTTCATTTTTTGGCGCGTGTGTTGCCATCCGGTCATGGCCCCAATCGTCAATACCGTAATGATGATTAACACACCCAACATTTCAATCATCGAACGACCTTTTTGCATAATTATCTCCTTTAATAAAACGTTACGGTCAAAGTGTTTCCGTCACATTCGTAATCTTCTTGTAAAACATCCATAATTTCATGGCAAACGTCTTCATCGGGCAACCCCGCCACAGTCAGTTCAAAATAAGGGATACCGTCACTGTCCCGACCGACGTCGTCCACTTTATAAGCCCCTCCGAACGGATTTATCCCTTCTGTTTTGCCTTCGTTACATCCGCGCGGAAAAATTTCGGCGTCGCATAACTGACTCATTTTCAACAATGAATAATCGCGGGTCCAAGAATAAAGTTTTGCGATATCCTGCGAAATTTGGGAAAGTTCGTTTTGCGTCTGCGTAATCCGCATTTTTGTACGCATCTGCGACCAAAGCGCAATCGAACCCATCGTCGCCACCGCGATGATAACCAAGATGCCCAACATTTCAACCATGGAACGACCTTTTTGCATTTCCGTCTCCTTTTTTTTCACTTTATTCTTTTTCAAAGGAAAAGACAACCTTTTTTTCTTTCGGGAAGTTTAAATTCATCCAGCGCGTTTCGTATTCGCGCAACTTTTGTCCCAAAGCTTCGCTTGAAACACCGTCTTTTTGCTGCACGTCACGGGCGGTTATCGGGAAAACCGGACGGGGCAAACGGCTGTAAAAAAGCCACGCGGTAAAGGGCAATCTTTTCTTTTTCAACAAAATCATCGCCCGAAAGACATCTTCCCCGAACAGGTAAAGAATCGTCAAGGCATCCTTTTGCGTTTTTAAGGGATATTCGTCGGCAGCGGACAATTTTTTCAAAAAAGCCTTTTGGGCATTGGATAATTTTAAATCCGAAAATCCCCGCGTCAATACCCAAAGGTGCAACAAAGGGTCAAACGGAACCCCAAACGATTTTTCGCGCGTCACCAACTTTCGCAGGCAAAACAAAGCCCCCGAACGCACCGGCAACAACACCTTTAAAACGCCTGTTTTTTCCATTTGATGCAAAACGTCCATCACGCGCGGGCCGGATAAAATTTTAAACAATTCGTCGCGACGACGCTCCTTTGATAATTTTTTCAAAAGCGGCCGACATCGGCGACACGCCTTTATGGCTTCTTTGTCGGGGGAACGACCATCGAATAATCCCCAAAAGCGGAAGAAGCGCATCAGGCGCAAAGCATCCTCATGAATGCGCTGGTCAGCCCGACCGATAAAGCGCACGCGACCCTTTTTCAAGTCGCGAAGTCCCCCGCAAAAATCGTAAAGTTTCCCCTTTGCGTCAACATAAAGCGCATTGACGGTCAAATCGCGCCGCAAAGCATCCTGTTCCATCGACGGCAAAAAAGCCACTTTGGCATGGCGACCGTCGGTTTGAACATCTTTTCGGAAAGTCGTGATTTCAACGCTTTTCCCCGCCGGCAAAACCACCGTTACCGTCCCGTGCTTCAATCCGGTCGGCACGACCTTAAAACCGTTCGCCGATAATTTTTTCATCACCACCGTCGGCTCAAAAGAAGTGGCCATGTCCACGTCCCCCACTTGTCGGGAAAGCAGAACATCACGGACGCAACCGCCCACAAAAAAGGCCTGTCCGTCCAAAGCACGAATGATTTCCAAATAAGGTTCTTGCAACAATGTTTTAAAAGGCGTCATTTTGTTTTCCGTCGAGTCGTTTTTTGTTTATTCTAATTTACCGTTTTTTTTCTTTCTTGGCGAGTCTTTAATTTGTTTTGAAACGGCTTTTTTTGCGTCCCTTTGGCCAAAACGAGGCTTTCAAGAACAGCCTGCTGGACAAAAGCCAAAAAATGTGATATAAATAGAAAACAGATGAGAAACCTCTTTTAAAAAAAAGAAAGGACTTATTTATGTTATCAGTGCATCCTCTTTCCCCCTCATTTCAAATAAGGCTGTCGGCACCGCTGTCACTTTCCAGTCAGGTGGAAAAACGTGTGGACGAACTTTGGCGGGCGGCTCTTTCTTCAACGAATAGCCGCCTTTTTAACGGCCTGATTTTTTCCGCCACGTCGGTGGGACCGGACGAACTCCGCGGTCGTTTTGTGGAATACAAATACCATATTGCGCAACAAATGGACATTCGTTTGGCACCGATTTTGCGGATTGCACCGGTTTGTCTTTCGGGTGTTTTAACTTGTCCGGAAGGTATCTTGTTCGGCAAACGTCAAGATTGGTTGGCCACACGTCCCGGTGTGTGGGGATTGATGCCGTCCGGATGTTTGACGCCCGATACTTTTTCGGCCGACGGTTCCGTCGATTATGTAAAGGCCTTTTTATACGCCTTAAAAGACGAACTGAACATTGATGCTCATTTTTTGTCAGACCTGTCGCACAACGCTTTGATTGCGGAACATTCTATCGACGGGGAAGGTTACTCTTTGGTGATGAACGCGCAAATTGCGCTGTCGTCTTTGGCCATAAAGCACAGGCATTTGAATGCCAACGAGGACAAATACAGCGAAATTGTCGCCGTACCGCCGGCAGATGTTGAATCTTTCTTATCCGGTCAAGCGGGACACGACGTCGAAAAGGCGAAAGCCCTTTTATGCCCGAAAAAAGAATTATTGCTTGAATCCATCTGTGCATAGGCGTATATTGTCATCACTATGATGATAAATACGACAAATGATTTAAAAGAGCTGTGCGAACGGCTGAGCGAAGAAGACTTTGTGGCGGTGGATACCGAGTTTATTCGCGAACATACTTTTTGGCCGATTGTGTGCCTGATACAAATTGCCTCTTTAAAAGAAGCCCATTGTATTGACCCTTTGGCCAAAGATATGGATATGACACCCCTGTTCGATTTAATGAGCAATGAAAAAGTGTTAAAGGTTTTTCATGCCGGCCGGCAGGATTTGGAGATCTTTTACCAAATGATGGGGCATTTGCCGTCCCCGATTTTCGACACGCAAGTGGGATGTATGGTCTGCGGATTGGGTGATAATGCCGCCTATCAAAACTTGGTGTCCCATTATTTGAAACGCAACATCGATAAATCGCTTCGCTTCACGGATTGGTCTCATCGGCCTTTGACGGAAAAGCAAATGCTTTATGCGTTAAGTGATGTGACGCATTTGGCCGAAGCCTATGTCCTGATGCGCAAAGAATTGAACAAATCAAAGCGTATGCCGTGGATTGAATCGGAAATCGCGCGGCTGTTGGACGAAAGCACCTATCAATACGAACCGCAGGACGCTTGGAAACGCTTGCGTTACACCAGTGCGCCGCCACGCTTTTTAGGGGTGGTGCGGGCCCTTTGCGCTTGGCGCGAAGAAAAAGCCAAGCGGTTAAACCGGCCGCGCAAGCATATCTTAAAAGACGAAGTCTTAATGGAAATTGCGGCATTGGCCCCCACAACAAAGGAAGGATTAGGCTCGCTTCGTTCCGTTCCGCATCCGTTGTTCAAAGACGGGGAAGCCCAAAAAATCCTTTCGATTATTGCCGACGCGTTGAAATTACCGGAAGATCAGTTGCCTGTCTTGGAGCGCGGTCCGAAGCTGAACGCCACACAAAAAAACATTCGCGAAGTGTTGTACCTTGTTTTGGCGATTGTCAGCGAAGATACCGGTGTATCGCAAAAATTATTGATCTCCAACGAAGATTTGGATTGGCTGTCCACAACGGACACCCCCGACATCCCCGCAATGAAAGGGTGGCGGTTTAAGCTGTTCGGGAAAAAAGCCTTAGACTTCAAGCACGGGAAATTGGCTTTGTTTTTCAACCCCGAAACCAATCTGATGGAGTTTATCGAAAAATAAAGGGCGACCGCATTATCGGGCCGCCCCTTTGTCGCTGTTTTAAACGTTATTCTTTTGTGGGAATTAAGTTGAATTCCACCAAAATCAACCAAACGGCGGCCAATCCCACAACCGTGTACACGATACGGGACAAAGCACTCATTTGACCGAAAATAAAGGCAACCAAGTTATAATCAAACAACCCGACCAAACCCCAATTCAATCCGCCGATAATGGCCAACCATAAACAAATTTTTGAAAACATTTTTTATCTCCTTTCACAACAGGTAAAGATAAAGGTCGGCCACCGATAAAAATCAAGAGACAGGCACATATCCCCTTATTTTTTTTGACTTTTAGCCTGTTTTGTGGTAGAATAGTCTTATAAAACAAAGGGGGCGCACTTTTGTTGGTGTGGGATGTGTTTTGAAAGAAAGGAACATTTATGACAAAAAAATCGCATTTATCTATTTTATTGGCAGCATTGACAGCAGGAGCTAGCTTATTCCCGTCATCAGCAAAGGCTTCGGCCGGCAAAGGTGATGCGACGAAAGCGTCGGAGAAAGCCAAGGTAACGTCTGTTTCTTTTGCCGAAACGCAAGAACAAAAATTGGAACAAATACGCGTCAAATATGAAAAATTGCTGAAACAATTTCAAAAAGAACAGGCCGACCTTTACGCCGCCGCGGAAACATACCTTCGCCAAGAAGAAGGCTATGTCGCCCACCCGTATCTGGATTGCAACGGATTGATTCACACCGGTTGCGGCATTAACATTGACAACAAAGATATGTTCTTATCCCTTCCGTTCCAAAAGACCGTGAAAAAAGAAGGCGGCAAGACAGAAACAGAAGCGCTGACAAAGGCCGAAAAAGAAGCTTATTATGAAACTTTATCGGCCCTAAAAGCGGACCAAAAAAGCCGCGCCAGCAAACATTCGGCCGGCTATTACAAAAAGTTTGCGCCTTACACTTTGTCCGAAGAAGAACACGGGCGTTTGTTTAAAGAAAAATATGACGAAGCGTGTTTGACCTTAAACCAAGTATATGGCGTGATAGGCTTTAACGATTTGCCGCAATCAATGAAATTGGCTTTGGTTGATTTATTGTTCCATCGGGGCCCCGGCGCGGCAAAAGAATACAAATTGCTTTTGGCGGCCTGTCAAAAAAACAACTTTGACGAAATGAAAAAGCAAATAACCGTCAAAAGCAACGGAAATGAGGGTCTTAAAAGGCGCAACGAGCACCGGCAAGCACTTGTTGACCAAGCCAAAAAAGAAAAGCGTCTTTATACGGTTTCAAAGTTGGCACCGTTAGAGGTCCAATACAATTACCTTTTGCAACAAGCGGGCAAAAAGCCTGTTAAAACGGCCTTCCTGACGGCCAATCCCGTCAAAGTGGTTCCTAATCCCGCGGTACAAAAATTGGCTTTGGATAAAGGTTCAAGATAAAAACCGTTGACCTTTGATATAAAAGGGCCTATTATGCGGTGCATATAGGAAATGAAAGGTTGAATTATGTTGTCTAAAAAGAACAAAAAACCCGTTGAACCGGCGGAAAAATTGCCACCCAAGACACAATTGGAAAAAATTGCCGACCGCATTGAAAAGATGCGTCTGGCGAATTATTTGGATATGGCCAACCGCCCGACGCGCATTATTTGGACAAACTTTTTGGCCGGCGCGGCACGCGGTATCGGCTTTACGGTCGGTGCGGCTTTGATTATTACGGTGGTTGTCAAGATTTTGATGTATCTTGTTTCAATGAACATCCCATATTTAAGCGAACAGTTGGTCAGCGTTGTTGAATTGATTAAATCCGTTCCGACACCCAACAAATAATCAATCATCAGGCGCACAGATATTCAGGCTTTCTTTGGCCAAATCCAAAGAAAATCCGGCGCGTGCCATAGAGGCTAAATCTTTGGCATATTTTTCTTTTTGCTCGGCGGCAGGGCGGTAATGTCCCAACCTTTTTTTGCGCACAAAAGTTTCGGCGGCTGACCGTTCCCATTCGGCCAAATCTTTACCGCTGGCCGCTTCAAAATCCAAAAGGGCCGACGTCGCCAACCCCGCCAAATGCAACTTGGATTGGATGTATTTCAAGGATTTTCCGGACAAAAACCACCTCTCGATGTTGTTGTTGGCAAAGCGATTGTCGTCCACAAAATTTTGCCGTTGCATATCCGCCACGACTTTTTCAATCCATTCGGCGGCGTGGCTGTCAACTTCATCGCCGGCAAACCGAGCCTTTTGCACCCGCCGTTGCAGGACGGCTTTTAACTTTTCTGTGGTTGTTTCGTACCGCGAAAGATAATACAGCGCGATATTGTAAAGTCTTTTTTCGGTTATCTTTTTTGCCATTGACAACAACCTTCCTTTTTGCCATATTACGAACAAAAGGAGATTTTGTAAATGAAGAAAATCATCATTGCTTTACTTTGTTTGGGGCTGGGGGCATGTTTGCCGCGATACACAGACTCTTATCGGGTCAAAGATTATACGCAAGTGCCGATGATTGAAATGCCCACAAATCGCGTGGATATTGTTTCGCAGGTGGCGGGTTTGTCAACCTTACCGCACGTGGAAAACATTATGCCGACGACGCCGGAAAAAGCTTTGAAAAGCTGGGCGTTGATACGGTTACGGCCGACGTATCAGACGGATATGAAGGCCAAGTTTGTCATCAAAGAAGCCTCTGTCGTGCGTTCGGAATCGCCCCAACCGCACTTGTTTACGTATGACAACTATACGTATCGATTGACTTATCGCGCGGCGTTGGAAATTTACGACGGAAAGACTTTGGTTCGGGAAGTGGAAACGGAAGGTTTTGTGGAAGATTCTTTGCCGCAACGCGCTTCGCAACGTGACCGCGACGTGATGTTTATGAATATGTTGTCGAAGATGGAAGACACTCTGGACGACAAGTTTGTCGAAGAAATCAAGCAGAAATTGGTTGACCTTTAACGCATTTTGGGGTATAAAGAGCTGTTCGTTTGCGGGTGTAGCACAATGGTAGTGCAGCAGCTTCCCAAGCTGACCACGTGAGTTCGATTCTCATCACCCGCTCCAAAAATAAAAGCCCAACTTTATGTTGGGTTTTTATTTTGGGATATGGGGGATGGGAAGCGAACGCACGGAAAAGTGAGTTCGAACCGCGTCGTCCGGCGGATGGAATACGCCGATAAGACGACAAGGTAATGTCCGAAGGACAGCCCG